>JGI12329J12844_1000059_pt1 | contig 24926 bp, 24 predicted proteins | sample A23E3SouthBayCA_FD_12844 | JGI IMG/M metagenome (IMG submission 12844)
CAGGAACTGGCCGAAGAGAAAGGCGTCACGATGGCACAGATCGCGCTGGCCTGGCAGTTCGAAAACGAATACGTCACCGCTCCGATCGTCGGCACGACGAGTATCCAACACCTCGAAGAGGCCGTCGAAGCCCTGGAGATCGATCTGACCGACTCGGAGATGAACTATCTGGACGCCCCCTACGAGCCACAACCGGTGATGGCGATCGACTGACCTCGGTGACCGCCGGCCGTGACACGCTGAAAACGGCCGCCATCTCGTGTCGTATACCCCATGGACTGGCAGCAGACAGTCTAGTGCTGTTGTCCACAACTACGTCCCGTCTCTGTTGGAGGCTGTTGTGATGACTGTCGCCATTCGCCACGAAGATGGTCCGATAGCGTGGTTGTGTACTATTCAGACACAACCACTCTGGCCGTGATCGGAGATAACTCAACAATCGGCCGACGAAACGCCGAAAATACTCTTTGCGCGATCTCTTGCCCCTACGAAACAGTCGATTATGTTCAATACAATTCTTTACCACTAACTGGGGTAGCGCACGTAAACTAAAGTGGGGTGATTACCAAGCCCCGACGAGAACCGATGAGTGAACCATCGACGATTGTCATCGGGGGCGGCGCGACCGGCGTCGGGACCGCCCGCGATCTCGCGATGCGCGGGATCGACGTGACCCTCCTGGAGAAGGGGAACCTGACCCACGGGACGTCCGGCCGGATGCACGGGATGCTCCACAGCGGTGGCCGGTACGCCGTCACGGACCAGCACAGCGCGGAAGACTGCATGAAGGAAAACCGGATCCTCCGGGACATCGCCTCTCACTGCGTCGAGATGACCGGCGGCCTGTTCGTCCAGATGCCCGAGGACGACGACGAGTACTTCCAGCAGAAACTAGAGGGGTGCCGTGAGTGCGACATTCCCGCCGAGGTACTGTCCGCCGAGGAGGTTCTGGAGATGGAGCCGTACCTCTCGGAGGACCTCGAACGAGCGATACACGTGCCGGACGGGGCGATCGACCCCTTCCGTCTCTGTGTCGCAAACGCCGTCAGCGCGGAGAACCACGGAGCCCGGATCGAGACCCACTCGGAAGTGACCGATCTCCTGACCGAGGACGGCGAGGTCGTCGGCGTCGAGGTCGAGCACAAGTCCGGTTCGGGGAGCCGTGTCCACGGCGCTGCCGGCGAAACCGAGGAGATCTACGCCGACCACGTCGTCAACGCCGCGGGGGCGTGGGCCGGCGAGATCGGCGCGATGGCCGGCGTCGACGTCGAGGTCATTCCGTCGAAAGGCGTCATGACGATCATGAACGTCCGACAGGTCGACATGGTGATCAACCGCTGCAAGCCCCGGGGCAACGCCGACATCATCGTCCCCCACGAGACGACGGCGATCCTCGGGACGACTGACGAAGAGGTCGAGGACCCGGAGGACTTTCCCGAGGAGAAAACGGAGGTCGACTTCCTCATCGAGGAGATGTCGAAGATGGCGCCGATCCTTGAGGAGTCCAGAACGCTGCGTTCGTACTGGGGGGTCCGCCCGCTGTACGAGCCGCCGGGAACTGGGACTGAAGATACCGAGCAGGTCACGCGAGACTACTTCCTGCTCGACCACACCGAACGCGACGGGCTCGACGGCCTCTCGACGATCGTCGGCGGCAAGTTCGTCACCTACCGGAAGATGGCCGAGGCCACCGCCGATCACGTCTGTGAGCTGCTCGGCGTCGACGCCGAGTGTCGGACCGCCGACGAACCGCTCCCGGGCAGCGAGGACGGTGCGATCCTCTCGGACGCGATGGACCGCTACGGCCTGCGGTCGCCGCTGGCCCGCCGGAACAAACAGCGACTCGGCAGCCGATACGACGACGTGCTTTCGGGGGCCGACCCCAACCCCGTCGTCTGTGATTGTGAGGGCGTGACCCGCGCCGAGGTCCAGGACGCCATCGAGAGCGCCGGCACTGACCTCAACTCGGTGCGCCAGCAGACCCGCGCGTCGATGGGGACCTGCCAGGGGGGGAACTGTTCGCATCGACTCGCCGCGGAGCTCCATCCCGAGTACGGCGAGGCGGCCGCTCGGGCCGCGCTCGAAGAACTGTACCAGGAGCGCTGGAAGGGCCAGCGCCACGCCCTCTGGGGCGAGCAACTGGATCAGGCGACGCTCAACCACGCGCTGCACGCGAGTACGATGAACCGCGATCGCGACCCCACAGACGTCAGCGTCGACTTCGAGTCGTTCGACGCTGGTCATGCCGTGGCCGACGGGGGTGAGTCCGATGGCGATTGAAGACGACGTGCTGGTGATCGGTGGCGGTATCGCCGGTCTCACGAGCGCCATCGCGGCCGCGGAGACGGGCGCACGCACGCGGCTGGTCACCTACAAGCAGAGCACGCTCGGGAACGCGAGCGGTCTCGTCGACGTGCTCGGCTACGCACCGGGCGACGACGCGCCGCGTGCCGATCCGTACGACGCGCTCGCGGAACTCCCCTCCGAGCATCCCTACAGCAAGGTCGGGGCCGACGCCGTCCGCGAGGGGCTGGCGCTGTTCGACGATGCCGTCGGGGACGACTACCTCGGGAACCACTCGGAGGCGAACGCGCTGGTAGCGACCCACGCCGGCTCGGTCAAACCGACGGCACGATACCCGCGCTCGGCCGCCCCGGGACTCGTCAGCGACGACCGGGACATGCTGCTTGTCGGCATCGACAGCGTCACCGGCTTCGACGCGCCGATGGCCGCCGACCACCTGTCGGCCGCCGGCGTCCCCTTCGACGTGCGCGGCGAGACTGTCCGCTTCCCCAAATCGTTCCCGCAGGACGCGGACGTGACCCGCTACGCCCGGGCACTCGATCGCGACGAGTCGGTCGACGACGGGACCGTTCGGGAAGTGCTTGCCGACCGCGTCGAGGCCGTCCTCGAAGACGAGCGCCGCGTCGGCTTCCCGGCGGTGCTGGGCGACTCTCGTCACGAGGTCGTCCGGACGGAGTTACAGGACCGGCTCGGCGTCGACGTCTTCGAAGTGCCCACCGGGCCGCCGAGTCTCCCGGGATTGCGGCTGGAAGACGCCCTCTACGACGCGGCCGAGGACGCCGGCGTCCGGATCACGTCGGGCAACCCGATCGTCGACTACGATGCCGACGGCGGCCGGGTCGAACAGGTGCTCATGGACCGGATGGGCTCGGAGGTTGCCTACGAGGCCCAGCAGTACGTGCTGGCGACTGGCGGCCCCGTCGGCGGTGGGATCGAGTCCGACCGGGGCGGCGTCGAGGAGTCGATCTTCGGCCTGCCGGTCGAGCACCCCGACGACCGCTACGAGTGGTTCGAGGACGACGTCTGGGGCGATCACGCCTACACCGAGTTCGGCGTCTCCGTCGACGAGGACCTGCGCCCGGTCGCGGGCGAGGACGCACAGTTCGAGAACCTTCGTGCCGCCGGCAACGTGATCGGCGGCTACGACTTCGCCACCGAGAAATCCGGCAGTGGCGTCTCGCTGGCCACAGGGTACGTGGCCGGCAGTGAGGCAGGTGAGTTGATATGAGCAAACAAGCAGAATCCGAGACGTTCGATCCCGTGGATCTGTTCCCGGACGCGACGGAGATGGACCTCCGTCCGGGAGTCGACAAGTGTGACAAGAACAGCAACTGCGAGACGGTCTGTCCGGTCGCGGAAGTCAACGAGGACTTCCCGGGGCCGAAGTTCCAGGGGCCCGAACAGTGGCGGCTCACCCGCAAGGGCGACATCGAGTTCGACGAGTCCGTCGACAAGTGTCTGAACTGCATGCGGTGTGATACCGCCTGTACGAACGACGTGCCGCTGGGGCAGATGCACAACGTCGCCCGGGCGAACTACGTCGACAACCAGATGAGCCACGCCTCCCGGGAGTTCCTCCGCAACAAGATGCTGGCCAACTACGGCACGCTGGGGAAACTCGGGAGTATGATGCCCCGGATCTCGAACGCCGTCTTCGGGCTCGGGGCGACGCGCTGGCTCAACGAGAAGCTGCTCGGCTTCCCGAGCGAGCGCTCGTTCCCCGATTTCGCAACCCAGACGTTCCGCGGCTGGTGGAGCGACCGCGGCGGCGACGCCACCTCGGCCGAACGGGCTCGCGAAGCCCGCGAGGCACGCGGCGAGACCGGCGAGGACAAGAAGGTCGCGTTCTTCCACGGCTGTTACGCCAACTACCACCAGACCGAGGTCGCCAAGTCGATGGTCCGGCTCTACGAGTCGCTGGGCTACGAGATCGCGGTGCCCGAACAGAGCTGCTGTGGCACGCCGATGTTCGCGAACGGGATGCTTGAGGACGCCCGCGGCGTCGCCGAGGGCAACGTCGACACCTTCGGCTCGCTCGTCGAGGACGGCTACGACCTGATCGCGACCTGCACCTCCTGTTCGATGGCCCTGCGCAAGGAGTACCCCGAACTGTTCGACATCGACGGGGTCGACGAGGTCGCCGCACACATGTTCGATGCGGTCGAGTATCTGCGGGTCAACGAGGACCTCGAAGCCGAACTCGCCGGTGCCGACGTCGACTTCCCGGCGATGACCTACCACGCCCCCTGTCACGGCGAGGTCATGGGCGTCGAGGGGATCGTCACCGAACTCCTCGCGGACGTCGACGGCGTCGAACTCGACGACACGGGCGACGTCTGCTGTGGCCTGGCCGGCACGTACGGCTGGAAAGACGAGAAGTACGACGACTCGATGGAGATCGGCGCGGAGATGTTCGAGGCCTTCGAGGAGGCCCCGGGCGAGGTCGCGCTGACGGAGTGTCCGATGTGCAGCGCCCAGATCGAACACGGCACCGGATACGAGGTCAAACACCCGATGCAACTCCTCGAGACGGCGCTGGTGGAGTCGTAGCCCCGTCAGGACTCGCTGCGATAATCACTCAGGTGCGGATGGCGCTCGTCGGCCAGCAACGTACCGACCTCGGCCAGTAGCCCCACCACGACGGGACCGGCGATGACGCCGACGACGCCGATCGAGAGGATGCCACCGACGAAGCCGATGAAGTAGAGGCTCCCCGGCATCTTTGCCGTGAGCGCGGCCAGCTGCGGTCGGATGAGCGCGTCGGGCAGAAATCCGATCAGGACGAGTCCGAGCACGGTGACCACGATCGCGCCGGTCGTGTTCCCGGCGGCGACCTCGAACCCGGCGATCGCCACCACGAGCACGCTCGGCCCGATGATCGGAACGAACTGGAGGATCCCGCTGACGACTGCCAGCGAGAACGCCGGTTCGTACCCGAGTGCCCAGAACAGGACGAACGCGACGAGAAACGTCCCGAGCGAGGTCGCCGCCTGGAGCACGTAGATCGCGTACAGCGTCGCTCGCAGCCGCTCGTGCAAGGCCACCACGACGCCGTGATACTCCCGGGGGATCGGACGCAACAGCGCGCTGGTGACCTCGTCCGATTTGACCAGCAGCGCGTACACCAGCAGCACGAACAGGAAGAACTTGAATCCCAGCGCCGGCGTCGAGCCGGCGATCGAGATCGCAAGCGACTCACCGACTTCTGCGGCCTGTGAACTGATTTCCCCCAAGGTGAGCGTGTAGGTCATCCCCGCGCCCTCGAGGGTCACCTCGTCCGGCACCGTCTCCAACAACGCGGTCAGATCGCTCCGTCGCACGTAGAGGACGATCACGACCGGCAACACGACCAGCGCAACCGCGACGAACGCCAGGGTCGTGCTCACTGCTGCCGCCGTTCGCCGCCCGAATCCACGATCGACGAGTCCCTCCCGGAGTGGATAGAGCACGTACGCGACCGTGATCGCGAAGAATATCGTGCCGAACACGGCTCCCAGGATGACTGTCGACAACGCTCCCAACACCACCAGCAATCCTGCCAGGACCGTCACGCGTCGGACCATACCGTCCGTTTCGCCAGACCGGACTAAACCGTTTTCCACCCGATCCCGCATTATCGACCGTGGAGGTATCAAATCTGAGACAAAATATCCCCGTATATCGAGGGGGAACGTTTTCCAGTACTGGGATGCATAGCAGAGATATGGAATCAGAACAGCAGGGTCTCGGTGGTGACCACTCTATTGTCGAACTCGAACCGGACGACCTCGGTGGCTACGAGCTGTTCGTCACGCTCGGTCGATTGGTGACGCCCCGACCGGTCGGGTGGATCTCGACGACGAGCGAGGACGGTCAGGACAACGTCGCACCCTACAGTTTCGTGACGCCCGCGTCCGTCGACCCGCCCGTCGTGGTCTTTACCGCCACCGACCACCAGGACGGGACGATGAAAGACACCGCGCGCAACGCCATCGACACCGGCGAGTTCGTCTACAACGTCTTCACTGCCGGACTGCTGGAGGAGATGAACGACAGCGCCGCGGACGTCGATGTCTCGGAGTTTGAGGCCGCCGACATCAAGCACACCGAGAGCGAGGTCGTCGATCCCAAGCGTGTGGTCGGTTGCCCGGCCTGGCTGGAATGCACCGTCCGAGAGACGATGGAAATCGAGGGCACGCAGGTCATCTTCGGCGATGTCGAGCATCTGGGGATCCGCGAGGACTATCTCGACGACGCTGATCTGCCCGACGTCGAGCACATCGAACAGCGCGTGCTCGGCCATCTCATCGACGAGCACTACACCCGAATGGAACTGCTCGAAAAGCAACAGCCGGAGTAGCCGTCCGGCAGTCTCAGGCCGGCAGTCGGATCGTCACGACGGTTCCCTCCGGTTCGTTGTCCGCAACCGAGATCGTCCCGTTCGATCGGACGACGAGCTGTCTGACCAGGAAGAGCCCGACCCCGGTCCCGTGAAACAGCGGCGTCTCGTCGGCGACACCACAGAGGAGTTCGCGCTCTATCTCCGGCAGTCCCGGTCCGGTGTCGGCGATATCGATTTCGATCGCCGACTGGTCCTCCTGGACCGTCACGGACACGGTCGGATCGTCGCCGTGGCGGATCGCGTTGTCGAGCAGTTCGGCGATCGCCCGCTCGAACCCGGGAATAACTGCCGCGTGTGCCGCTTCGGGGATCTCGACTGACACGGCCGCGTCGGCGTGTGTTTCCAGCACGTCCGCACGGGCTGTCTCGACCAGGATCGTAATATCTCGTCTCGTCGTCTCGGTCGGTCCACGGAGCAATTCCGTGAGCGATCGTTCCTTCTCGGCCTGTTGCAGCAGCGAGTCGGTCCGATCGAGTATCGTCTCGACGGCGTCTTTGGCGTCGGCACGCTCCCACCGCAGCAGTTCGGCCTGCCCCTGTATCACGGTCAGCGCGTTGCGGAGATTGTGCCGCAGGATCCGTTCCAGGATCGCTAGCTGTCGGTCCCGACGCTTTCGGTCGGTCACGTCCCGCGTGAACCCCGTTATGATGCGCTCGCCGTCGGAGCGTTCGTCGAGCAACCGGGCGTTCATCGACAGCCAGCGCTGCTGTCCGCTGGCGGTCAGTGCCCGGTATTCGAACTCCTCGACGATCCCATCTTCCAGTAGCCGGTCGAGGAACTCCGCCCGTCGCTGTGGCTCGACGTACAGGTCTTTTTCGAGGTCGTTGTATGCCGCTATTGCCCCCTGCGGGCTGTCGTATCCGAGCATCGCCGCCAGCTTGTGGTTGATAGACAGCACGCGCCCGTCGGCCGTCGTTCGGAACACGCCAACTGGCGCGACTTCGAGCAGGCCCTCGGACGCTTCGAGCTTCGTCGCCGAACTCTGGGGTTCGAGCCGACAGTGCACCCGAGAGACGGCCCCGTCCGAACTCGTCTCCGGATGGATATCAAGGGTTATCGGCACCGCCGTGCCGTCGCTCGCGCGAACCGCGATCGCACACGAATCGACGTCCCCGTCGGCGGCGCTGTCGAACGCGTCTTCGAACACGTCGCGATCTCCCCCGGACACCAGTTCGACGAACGGGCGCCCAGCGATATCCACGCGATCGCGACCGGTCAGCGCGACCCACTCGTCGTCGACAAACCGAACGGATCCGTCCGTATCGAGCGACTGAAAAGCGACGGCGACGCCGTGATCGTCCCGCTGTCGGCAACCCTTCGAATCGCGTGGACGATCAGTCATGCGCTACCTAGGCGTGCTCCCTGTATGAAGGTGGCGAATACATGAAAAATATCTATCAACACCACAGACCAGCGGACTGCGGTTCGATCACGCCGCCAGCAACTGCCGTTCGATCTCCTCGCCGATATCGTCGATCAGGTCGGGCAGGGCCTCGCGGACGGGATCGGTCATCCCTTCGCCGTACTCGAATGGGTCGGCGACCTCGATTGCGTAGATCGTGATCTCGGGCATCGACTCGCCCATGGCTTCTCCAAGCGTCGTCAGCGTCCCCAGGCCGACGTTGTGGGTCGCCAGCCCGCCGCTCTCCTTGTCGGGTTCGACGGCCTGGGGGTCGAAGACGTACCAGTCGCCGGGCTCGCCGTCCTCGGTCACGATCGAGTCGACGATACAGACCCGGTCGTGGCCGCTCAGCTCGTCGATGAGCATGAGCCGCCCCGAGTTCATCGTCTCGAAGGCCACATCCGGGCTGTCGAGCCGCGCCTCGAGGGCCGCAACGACCTCCAGCCCGACGATGTCGTCGCGTTTGATCTCGTTGCCGATTCCCAGTACGAGGGTGTCCATGGCTATCGGGAGACCTCATCGAGCACCTGGCCGTCCTGTTCGAGCGTGACCTCCAGGGGCATGTCGCCGATTGCGTGGGTCGAACAGGACAGACAGGGGTCGTAACACCGGATAACGCTCTCCATCTTGTTGAGAATGTCCTCCGGGATATCGGGGCCGTCGACGAACCGCTCGGCTGCGGTCCGGACGCCCTTGTTCATCGCGCCGTTGTTGTGGGTGGTGGCGACGATGAAGTCGGCGTTGGTGACCGTCCCGTTGTCGTCGACGTCGTACTCGTGGATGAGCGTACCCCGCGGGGCCTCGATGACGCCGACGCCGTTCGTCTTCTCGGGTTTGGTCGGGACGTTCGGGATCCCCTCGTAGATGTCGTCGTCTTCGAGCAACTCACGGATGCGCTCGATGCAGTAGAGGATCTCGATGAGTCGCGCCCAGTGGTAGTACGTCGAGCGCTCGTGGACGGGCCCGTCGGCGGCGTCCATATACCGTTCGAACTCCTCGTTTGCCTGTGGCGTGTCGAGTTGCTCGACGGCGTTGAGTCGCCCCAGCGGGCCGACCCGATACTGGCCGTTCTCGAAGCCCCGTTCCCTGTAGTAGGGGAACTTGAGGTAGCTCCACTCCTTAGAGCGTTCGCCGATGATGTCGGCGTACTCGCCGTCGTCGATCTCCTCCAGCAGGTCGCCCTGTTCGTCGACGAGCCGGATGTCGCCGTCGTAGTGTTCGAGTCCGCCGTCCGAATCGACCAGGCCCATGTAGCCGGTCTCGTAGGTGGCGTAATCCAGCGTGTCGTCGTCCATCTCCGCGAAGATCTCCCGGAGGAGATCGATCGTCTCGCGGACGTACGTATCCAGGTCCTCTGACTGTTCGAGCAACTGCTGGCCGTCCTCGCGGTCCAGGGTGTTGGTGACGCCGCCGCCGATCGCGAAGTCCGGGTGGACCTTCTTGTCACCCAGCGCCGCGATGACGTCCTGGCCGAAGCTCCGAAGGTCGATCCCACGTTCGGCGAGCTGGGGGTTCTCGTCCAGGACGCCCTCGATGTTGCGTTTCTCCGGGTCGGCGTCGTAGCCCAGCACCAGATCGGGGCTGGAGAGATAGAAGAAACTGAGCGCGTGGCTCTGCAGGACCTGTCCCATGTGGAGCAGTTCCCGCAGTTTGTACGCGCCCTCGGGGATCTCGACGTCGGCGATCTCGTCGAGCGCCTTCGCCGCGGCCAGCTGGTGGCTGACCGGACAGATCCCACAGATACGGGCGGTGATTTCGGGCATCTCCCAGACGGGCCGGCCCTCGACGAACTCCTCGAAGCCACGGAACTCCGTGACGTGGAACTGCGTGTCTTCGACCTGCCCGTCGTCGTCCAACTCGATCGTGATCTTGCCGTGACCTTCGACCCGCGTGACCGGGTCGATGACTTGCTTCTTGCTCATTGTTTTAGTCGTACTGGAGTTTTTCGTCGACGATTTCGGGCTGCTCGCCCTCGAGCAGCGCTTCGATACCGTGGGCCATGACCTCCGCGTCGGGCGGACACCCCGGGATGTAGACGTCGACGTCGATGTACTCGTCGAGCGGCCGGGCGTCCTCCAGTAGCGCCGGCACCGGCACGTCGTCGCGCGGGCTCTCGCTCTCTTCGTCGGCCTTGTCCAGATAGACCTCGTCGATCATCTCGTCGGGATCGTCGTCGTTGCGCAGGGACATGATCCCGCGCAGGGCCGCACAGTCACCCCACGCGACGACCGTGTCGCAGTTCTCGCGCAACTCCTCGGCGACCTCGATGTTCTCCTCGTTTGTGACGACGCCCTCAGCGATCCCGATGTCGGCCTCGGGGACGCCCTTCTCGTCGACGATCATGTGACTGGCCTCGAACTTGACGTCCTCGAGCAGGTCGACCAGGTCGTGGTCGATGTTCAGAAACTCCATGTGACAGCCCGAGCAGCCGCCGAGACACACCGTCGCGACGGTCGCCCGGTCGTCCTCTGTCTGGGCAGTTGCCTGGCTCATGGTTTCACCTCCAGGATGTCGCCCTCGGCAAGTTCCGAGAGCACCTCCCGGTCGGAGTCGATCGCGACCCGCGGATCGAGCACTCGAGCGAGTTCGCGGTCGGTCCCGCTTGCGTCGGTGACCGTGCCCGAACGCTCGAACCAGTCAAGCGACGGGAGCACGATGTCAGCGGCCTTCGTCAGGATCGACTCGCGGGTGGCCTGGACGATCACGGTGTCGGCCGTGCGGGCGACCTCCACCATCCGATCGAGATCGTCCTCGCGGTCGTCGGCGGCGAAGAGATAGGCCACCTCGGCGTCGTCGTGCAGGTCGTCCGCGCCGATGCCGTCGACGAAGGAGTTGACGCGGTCGGGCAGACTCAGGACCTTGCTGTCGGTCATCGCCGCCAGCGCGTAGGCGTTGATGAGCGTGTCCTCCTCTTCGATCTCGGGGCCGAGGATGATGATACTGATCCCGCCGTCCTCCAGGGCCGGGACGGCGTTGATCAGCGTCTCGGTGTCCGAGTCCGCTAGCGCCGAGGCGTCGTCCTCGACGACCTCGACGGAGTCCTCGGTGAGCCGGCTCAGCGCCGAGCCGGACTCGATGGAGGCGTCGGACTTCGAGGCGAACCGGTCCTCGTCGGCGTCGACGCTGACCAGGGTCGCGCCGTCTTTGGCCGCCCGGCGGACGTACGACGCCGCAACCGGGTGGGTGTCGACGATACTCGTGTCGAAGACGGCGACGGCTTCGGCGTCAAGCACGGCTTCGGGGCCGCTCGCCCGGAGGTTGCCGGCGTGTTCGTTGAACAACGGGGCGACTTTCTCGGCGATCCGCCGCTCGTCGGCCGCGCGTTTGGCGCCGGGCACCTCCAGGGACGCGTCGTAGGCGTCCATCGACGCGGCGAACGCCTCGGTGACCTCCGTCGGGAGCCGGCTCGAAGCGACTGCGTTGATCGTCTCGGCGTCTTCGAGCGATTCGCGGGCCCGCTCGATTGCCGTCTCGGTATCGACCGTTCCGTCTCCCCGGACTGACGGCTCGTCGATGCGCTCGCGACTGTCGCCCAGGAGACCGAACCGACCCATCTCACAGAGCTGGCCGGCGTCGGCGCCGTCCTCGACGCCTTCGATCTTGACGATCCGGCCGGAGTTGGTGTACACCTCGAGTTCGCAGCCGAGGCTGCACTCCGTGCAGGCGGTCGTGACGACGTCACACTCCTCCTCGCGGCCGCGGTAGGCGCTCTGGTTGGTGTAGATCGCCCCGGTCGGACACGCTTGTGCGCACGCGCCGCAGGAAATGCACGACGACTCCCCGAGCGCGACACCGTCGTCGGCGACGATTTCGGTCTCCAGACCGCGATCTTTGAACGTCAGCGTGTCGTTACCGACGACTTCGTCGCAGGTCCGGACACAGCGGCCACAGAGCACGCACCGATCGAGATCGAGCGTGATCTCACTGTGGGAGGTGTCGACGTCGATGTCGTTGTACTCGAGGGGGTATTCGCAGGCGTCCAGACCCGCCTCGTTGAACAGGTCCTCGAGTTCGCAGTCGCCCTCCATCTCGCAGTACATGCAGTAGTGGTTCTGCTCGGAGAACATCAGCTCCAGAATCGTCCGACGGTGGTCCCACAGGTCGTCGGTATCGACCTCGATCTCCATGCCGTCCTGGACGGTCGTCGTACAGGCGGTCTCGGTGCGCTTGCCGTCGATCTCGACGAGACACATCCGGCAGCCGCCGACGTTGGTGAGCGGTTCGTGTTCACAGAGGGTCGGAATCTCGATGTCGGCCTCTCGCGCCGCTTCGAGTATCGTCTGTCCCTCGCGTGCCTGTACGTCCTGGCCGTTGATTTCGAGAGCGACGCCGGGTTCGGCCTCGCTCTGTGTTGCCTTGCTCATGGTATCACGCCCGCTGACTGATGGCGTCGATCGGACACGCCTCGACACACTGCCCACAGCCGATACACGTCTCGGGATCGATCTCGTGGGTCTCGCCCTGTTCGCCGTCGATCGCGTCGACCGGACAGGCGTTCAGACACTGCTGGCAGCCGACACACTCCGCGGCGGCGATCTTGTAGGTGCCGGCATGCGATCCGCCGCCGAGTTCGCACTCGCCGGCCGGACACTCGTCGTCGTAGATGTGCGCCTCGTACTCCTCCTCGAAGTGTTCGAGCGTACTCAACACCGGGTTCGGAGCCGTCTTGCCGAGCCCACACAGCGATCCCTCGGTGATCGTGTCCCCGAGGTCACGCAGTCGCTCGATGTCGCCCGGCTTGCCCTCGCCGTTCGTGATCCGCTCGAGGATGTCGAGCATCTTCTTCGTCCCGATCCGGCAGGTCGGGCACTTCCCGCAGGACTCGTCCTGGGTGAAATCCAGGAAGAATCGCGCGACGTCGACCATACAGGTCTCGTCGTCCATCACGACCAGCCCGCCGGAGCCGAGCATCGCACCCTCCTCCTGCAGGGAGTCGAAGGTGACTGGCATATCGAGGTGCTTCTCGGCGAGACAGCCGCCGGAGGGGCCGCCGATCTGGACAGCCTTGAACTCCGAATCGCCCTCCATGCCGCCGGCGACCTCGATGATCTCTTCGAGGGTCAGTCCCATCGGGATCTCCATCAGCCCCGTCGCCGAGACGTCCCCGGAGACGGCGAAGGTCTTCGTTCCGGCGCTGTCCTCGGTACCGTACTGACGGAACCACTCGGCGCCGTTGTCGATGATCAGCGGGACGTTGCTCAGCGTCTCGACGTTGTTGATCGTCGTCGGCTGGTCGTTCAGCCCGGACTGGGCGGGATATGGCGGGCGCGGCGTCGGTCGACCGGCCTGGCCTTCGATGGAGGCCATCAGCGCCGTCTCCTCGCCGCAGACGAAGGCCCCGGCACCCTGTTCGATCCCGAAGTCGAAGTCGAAGCCGGTCCCGAGGATATCCTCGCCGAGGTACCCCTCCTCGTAGGCGGTGTCGATCGCCTGCTCGATCCGTTCGATAGCGAGAGGGTATTCCGCGCGAATGTAGATATATCCCTGATTGGCGCCGGTGGCGTAGCCGGCGATGACCATCCCCTCGATGACGCGGTGGGGATCGCCCTCGACGAGACAGCGGTCCATGAACGCGCCGGGGTCGCCCTCGTCACAGTTGGCGATGACGTACTTCTCCTCGCTGTCGGCGTCGTTGGCGAACTTCCACTTGGTCCCGGTCGGGAACCCGCCGCCGCCGCGACCGCGGAGGCCGGCGTCTTCGACTTCCTCGTAGACCTCTTTGGGATCCATCTCCGAGAGGGCCGTCTCGAGGGCGTCGTAGCCGTCGCGGAGCCGGTACTCCTCGACGCTTTCGGGATCGATGTCCCCGCAGTTGCCGAGCGCAAGTCGGTTTTGCTCGGTGTAGAAGGAGATATCGTCTGTCCGGGACTGTCGGTTGCCCTCCGCGTCTTCGAAACACAGCTCGTCGATGATCTCGCCGCTCTTGATCGTCCGTTCGACGATATCTTCGACGTCCTCGACCCCGACCTGCGTGTACAGGACGTGCATGGGATCGATTCGAACGAGCGGGCCGAGTTCACAGAAACCGTGACAGCCGCTCGCTTTCGTCTCGATGCCCAGTTCTTCGAGGTTGCCGTCGCCGTAGGACAGGGCAACGTCGTCGCTGCTTTCGAGCGCGCTGATTTCTTCCGCGAGGGCGTCGTACACCTCGTCGGAACCGGACGACACGCAGCCGGTTCCCTGACAGACGACGACGCGGACGTTACCGTCGACCGTGTCCGGATCGGACGGGCGCTGAATGCTCTGTGACATGGTTAGGCCTCCTCGTCGGTGTATTCATCGATAATTTCGGGTGCGTTTTCGGCCTCGATCGGTCCGTGGACGTCGTCGTCGACGACGACGACCGGTGCGAGGCCACACGCCCCCACACAGCGGACGTGTTCGATCGTGAACTGCCCGTCGTCGGTGACCTCCCCGGTCTCGACGTCCAGCTCCTCCTGGAGGTTCTCGGAGATGTCGTCCGCCCCCTTGACGTGACAGGCCGTCCCGGTACAGACCTTGACGCTGTGCTCGCCACGCGGCTCGAAGTAGAACTGCGAGTAGAACGACGCAGTTCCGAACACCCGGGCGATCGTCGTGTCACACTCCTCGGCGATCACCTGCATCGAAAACCGCGGCAGGTAGCCGTACTCATTCTGTACTGCCTGTAGCGACGGAATGATTCCACCTTCCCCGTCCGCGTGCGGCGCGACCAGCGACCGGACGGTTTCGACTTCCTCGTCACAGACGTCGTCGATGCCTGCGTCCGCCGGGATGATCCCCGAGTCGTCACCGTCCACGTCGGCGTCCGACCCGCGGACCGACTGCTTGATCGAGTCTAGCGATGCCATCCTACAACTCCCTAAGTCTTACTCCTAAAGCAATGCTGTCCGCATTCTCAACGCCTGAAAACATATTTGTTAGAATATGAAGGACTGATACGAACTGCCATGGAAAAACAGGCAAGATTCGCCGCTAGAATCTGACGATGGCGGTTTCGAGAGCCGTTAATTTTGCATCAGTAGAATTTTCAACAAGTGGGAACAATCACCGGAGTTAGGCGCTCTGGCCGTGACTGTACGCTACGGGCCGGCAGTCGTGTCGGCTGGGTGGATGGCATGAAAACACTCGCAAAACCGGATTTCGAGACGTTGATCGACGGGCTGATCGACGACGATCCACGATCCGTCGTCGGGCCACAGCGGCGAAACGGGCAGTACGTCTTCGAGGAGCTCGACTCGGCCGCCGACCTGGCGCTCGAATACGACCTGACGGTTCGGGAACGGGGACGAACGACGCGTCTCGTCCAGTCCGACGGAGGTACAGGCCAATGAAAGTCATCGATAAACCGGAATTTGAGGCGTTACTGGACGAAACGATCGCGTCTGACCGGCGAGACGTCGTCGGCGTTCAGGACGACGGCGAAAAGTACGTCTTCGACGACCTGCGGTCAGCGGCGGATCTCGCGCTCGAGTACGACGTGACGATGCTGTCCCCGAAAAAGTATCTCATGCCACAGCGCGAGACGATTCTGGAATATCGCGACACGGACGGGGAGTTCGAATGGCGAGCGAAGGCGGAGCCGGACGGGAAGGTCATCGTCGGGATTCATCCCTACGATCTCGTCGCGATCGAGCAACTCGACAAGATCTTCATCGACACGCTCCGGGACGAGCCCTACCGGCAAAAGCGCGAGAACTCGCTGCTCATCGGGGCGAACATGCAGGACGCCAGCGAGACGGCCTTCGCCGCCAGCATGGGGACGGCCACGACCGATTCGGGATACGATCTCATGTTGACGGATCTGGGCGATAAATACGCCGTCAATATCGGGACGCTGGAAGGCAAGGAGTTCCTCAATTCGGCGGACGTCAGGAAGGCCACGGCCCAGGAGGTTCAGGAAGTCGAACGGATCGAGCAAGAGGCCGTCCCCGACCTGTTCGAGAAGGAACTCGACTTCTCACCGGCGTTGCTACCGACAATTCTGGAAGAAAACTACGACAACATGGAGTTCTGGGAGGACTACTCCGAGAAGTGTCTCTCCTGTGGCACCTGCAACATGGTCTGTCCGACGTGCTACTGTTTCAGCGTGGATATGATTCGCGATCTCGGAACGAACAGCGGCCGGGAGTCCCGCCGGTGGGACGGCTGCCTGCTGGAGGACTTCGCGTCGGTCGCCGGTGACGAGAACTTCCGGGAGGAAGTCGCCGAGCGCCACCGCCATCGGTTCATGCGGAAGGGATGGTACATCTACGAACGGTACGGCGACATCGCGTGTATCGGCTGTGGCCGGTGCACCTCCGAATGTGTCGCCGACGTCGCCGATCCGTGTGACGTCTACAACAAACTTCACCAGGAGGTGCAGGCCCATGCGCAGTAGTACGACGGCGAAATTCGACATCGGCGAAAACGAGTATCAACCGGTCAACGGCCTCATCACGAGGACTCGGCCGTTCACCGGGGCCGACAAGCTCTTCGAGATCCAGCTGCCGGACGGCGAAGAACTCGGCCACCAGCCCGGCCAGTTCGTCCAGCTGCTCGTTCCGGGCGTCGGCGAAGCGCCGTTCTCGGTCACCTCCTCGCCGACCAAACCCGGGCCCTTCGAACTGACGATCCGGGCCGTCGGCAACGTAACGAGAGCGTTACACAACATGGAACCGGGAGACACAGTCGGAATCCGGGGCCCCTACGGAAGCGGATTCGATCCGGACGTGTTCGCGGGCGAGGACATCCTGTTCATCGCCGGCGGCATCGGGCTGGCACCGCTCCGGTCGATGATCAACTACACGCTCGACGAGCGGGAACGGTTCGGGGAGTTGACGACGGTTTACGGTTGCAAAGAGCCGGCCGAGCAACTCTACCCGGACGAACTGGAGGAATGGGCCGAGGGTGACGCGATGGAGTATTTCGAGACAGTCGATCAGTGCCCGCAGGACCAGGAGTGGGACGGCCCGACGGGAGTCATCACGAGCATCATCCCGGAGATCGACATCGACGTCGAGACGACGAAAGTGCTGGTCTGTGGGCCGCCAGTGATGTACAAGTTCGTCCTGCAGGAACTGGACGAGATGGGCGTCCCGGACGAGAATATCTACCTCTCACTGGAGCGCAACATGCACTGTGGTCGCGGTCTCTGTGGCCACTGCCAGATCAACGAACTGTACGTCTGCACCGACGGCCCGGTGTTCCACTATCCGGTGGTCCGTGACAAACAGGAGGCGGAAGTATGACTTCCAAACCGAAAGTCGCCTTCTTCGACTTCGCCGGGTGCGAGGGCGATCAACTCGAAATCATCAACCTCGAGGAGCGCCTGCTCGACCTCGTTGAGGTCGTCGAGGTGGTCAGCTTCCGGGAAGCGATGTCCGAACACAGCGACGACTACGAGATTGCCTTCGTCGAGGGATCGATCACGACCCCCCACGACGTGGAACGCCTCGAAGAAGTACGGTCGAACGCCGACACCGTCATCGCTATCGGTTCCTGTGCGGCGTTCGGCGGGATCAACTCGATCCGGAACGAGCAGGACTTCGAGACGGTCACGGAACGGGCCTACGGCGAGGACGCGGCGATGTTCGACGACCCGGACGCGGAACTGTTCGATTCGTTCGAACAAGCCCAGCCCGCCAAAGCCTTCGTCGAGGTCGAGTACGAGGTTCCCGGCTGCCCGATCGACGGCGAGGAATTCATCCAGACGGTCACCGCGATCCTGCAGGGCGGCGATCCGTCGCTGGCGAATCACCCCGTCTGCGTCGACTGCAAGCTCGCGGAGAACACGTGCGCGTTCGACCGGGGCGAGATCTGTCTCGGCCCCATCACGCGCGGCGGCGGCTGTGACGCGACCTGCGTCTCGCAGGGCACCCGTTGCTGGGGTTGCCGTGGACTGGTCGACAACCCCGCCGAGGACGCCTACAGCGAGGTGCTACAGGAGTACGGGGTGACCACCGACGAACTGCTCAACGAGTTCACCCTCTACTGGAGCTGGCAGCGTGAACACGGCCCCCAGGCCGATATGCAGGAGGCAGAACAATGAGTCAGGACATCGATATCGAGGGCGAGCTCGTCACGCGCGTCGAAGGGCATGGCGAAATCGTGGTCAATGCCACGGACGGACAGCTCGAGGAGTGTGAATGGCACGTGGTCGAATCGCCCCGCTTTTTCGAGTCGATGGTCGTCGGCCGGGACTGGGACGAGATTCACCACATCGTCTCGCGGATCTGTGGCATCTGTTCGGTCACGCATACGATGACTGGGTTGAAGGCGGTCGAGGACGCGATGGACGTCGAGCTGTCCGAACAGGACGTCAAACTGCGCAAACTCGCGCTGGCCGGCGAGACCCTCCAGAGCCACGTCCTGCATCTAGGCTATCTCGCCTTGCCGGACCTCGTCGGCGCGAAGTCCGTCGTGCCGATGGCCAACACACACGAGGAGGAAGTCAAGACGGTCATCCGGCTACACAAGCTCGGCAACGAGTTGATCGAGACCGTTGCCGGGCGGTCGACCCACGCCCAGCGGACGATCCCCGGTGGCTTCTCGCAGCTTCCCCGCGAGGCCGAGCTCCGGGACCTCCGGGCCTCGCTGGAGGGGTCCTGGAACGATGTCGAGACGGTCGTGGATCTCGTCCTGTCGCTCGCGGACGAACTCCCCGAGTTCACCCGCGAGACGGAGTTCATCTCGCTGACCGACCCCGACGGGTACGCCCTCTACGACGGGGTGCCGTATTCCTCGGACACGGGCGAGCTCGACCTCGCGGACTACCGGGAGATCGTCAACGAGCACGTCGTCGAACAGTCGACGGCGAAGTTCACGAAACACGACCGCGACTCCTACATGGTCGGGGCGCTGGCTCGGTTCAACAACAACTACGAGCAGCTGGGGCCGATGGCGACGGCCGTCGCCGACCGCTTCGGCCTCAAGCCGATCTGTCACAACCCCTATCTGAACAACGTGGCCCAGCTCGTCGAGACGGCCCACCTCATCGAACATTCGATCGAGTTGATCGACTCGCTTCTCGAGTCCGGCCTCGAGGCGCAATCCGACTACCACAAACCCGACGTCGACGTGACGGCGGGCCAGGGCGTCGGGGCGATCGAAGCGCCCCGTGGCATCCTCTTTCACGAGTATGCCCTCGACGAGACGGGCACGGCCCTCGAGGGCAACTGCGTGATCCCCACCAACCAGAATCACGCCAACATCCAGCTGGACATGGAGCGACTGGTCCCGACGATCATCGAACGACCCCAAGAGGAGATCGAACACACGCTGGAAATGCTGGTCCGGGCGTACGACCCCTGCATCTCCTGCTCGACGCACTATCTCGACGTCGAATTCGTCGACACATAGCCCGAGCGATGACTGACTGCGACGCCGTGATCGCGCTCGGCAACCCCTTTCGGATGGACGATGGCGTCGGACCGCTACTACTTGACCGTCTCAGGGACCGGGAGCTACCGGACGTGGAGCTGGTCGATCTGGGTGATCCCGGGTTCCGGCTGATTCACGTCCTCGCCGACTACTCGTCGGTGGTGATCGTCGACGCGGTCGATTTCGGTGCCGAGCCGGGCACCGTCGAGGTGTTCGATCCCGCCGACACCGAGACGGTACGGACAGAACGGAGTTCGCACAAGACGGACGTCTTCGAGTTACTCGAGGTCGCCGACGCCGTCGAAGGGCCGACTGCTGTCCGGGTGTTCGGCGTCCAGCCCGGGTCGATCGACTTCGGCGACGAACTCACCAACGAGGTGGCAGCGGTCCTGCCGTCGGCGACCGATGCACTCGTCGAGACAATACAGACGGGTTGATCTGGCGACAGTGTCAGGGCGCGACGCCGACAGTCAGCAGCGTGCCGTGCTCGCGGAAGTGTTCGACCATTGCCTCACGACTCGCCCAGTCTTCAGTCGGGAACTCGCCGGCCGGGGGGATCTCGACCTCTCGGTCCGGAATCTCGTCCTGCTCGGCGACGTGAAAGCCGGCCTCGCGGAAGCGCTGGCGGTACTCCTTCCGGGACCAGCGGGTCATCTCGACGTCGACGTACTCCGTCCACTCCGCAGTGTGGGGGTTGTCGGCGTGGAAGTCCACAGCACAGTAGAAGGTCCCGCCGGATCGCAGGACGCGTCGGATCTCCTCGAGTGCCGCCATCGGGTCGCTCGCGTAGTAAAACGCCTCCATCGAGAAGATGTGATCGACGCTGCCGGTCTCGAAGGGCAGGTGTTCGAAGTCGCCGACGAGAAAGCCCACACAGGGGTCGTCGGTGTACGCGCTGGCGTTGCCGGCCATCTCCGGCGAGCCGTCGAGGCCGTAGGCCCGACCGGCCCCGCCGGCCGCCTGCATTGCCCGGGCGGCGTAGCCGCTGCCACAGCCCAGATCGAGGACCGTCTCACCTTCTTCAATCGGCATCCGTGCCAGCGCGTGCTTTGCCGTGTGCCAGTGCCGTTCCTCCATTCCCCTGTCGCGGCCGTCGGCCGCCCACTCGTCGAACTCCTCGCGAACGCTCATACGGTACCCCTGGACCGCGGCGGTGAAAACGGGTTCGACTGTCGATTTTCAGTTCGGTTGACGACGGTTCCCGACCCCTTCATTTCGGGTAGAAGATAGGATAAATATCTCTCTATAGCTTCATACACCCCGAAGAGCTGCGTTTCGGGTGCGTCCGGTGGAACGCTGTCGCCCCTTGCTTCCGATGGAACGCGGCCCCAGCCGGGAACCCGAACCGGTTTGTGGCGCGGCGTCGATGAATCCTCCATGGCTCGGACGATCCCGCGGTTCAGGTTCGACGACGTCGCCCAGCAGTTCGTCGGCGGATTCCTGCTCGCGGGCCCGTTCGTCGTCACCGAGGAGGTGTGGGATCTGGCCGAGAACATGACCAACTGGCACGCGCTGTTCATCGTCGGAATCGTCGTTGCGATCGGCTACGGGGCGTTGTACGAGGCCGACGACGACCGCGATCCCGAGAGCGAACCCGAAGTGGCCGGGATTCCGTTACGATTCGTCTCGCTGATGTCGATCTCGTTTGGCTCGGTCGTGATCCTGTCGTTCGTCGTCACTGCTCCCGATCAGTTCCTCGGGGATTTGGCGGCTCGCGAACGGGCGATCGTCACCGCTCGGGCCGTCGCCGTCGGCGCGATCTTCAGCGTCGTCGGGGCCGCGACCGCCGATTCGGTGTTCTGATCGTCAGGCCGCGCCGTCGCCGTAGGTCTCTTCGAGGTATTCGATGATGTCGCTGCTCTCGGGCATTCCCTCGATGCCGTTGTCGGGATCGACCAGCACGGGGACGCCGGTCTGGCCGCTGATCTCCTCGACTTCGGTTCGCTTGCTGTGACTCGACGGGACCTCGTGGGACACGTAGTCGAGTCCGAGTTCGTCGAGTTTCGTCGTGACCTTCGCGCAGTAGGGACAGCCCGGAAGTTCGTATAGCTCGAGGTTACTCATCGGGGATGCGTATGGGTCGGAGTCAAAAGAGCCCGGCGGTCGCGTGCGTGGGTGGCGCCGATAGCCGCTACAGCTGACCTTGGATAATTCCGCTCGTGCGGACGAAGAAGTACAGGACGAACGCAGCGGCCAGGACCCACTGACCGGCGTGGATATCGTCCCATTCTCCCTGGGCTGTCTTGACGATCGGATACGAGATGATTCCAGCGGCAATCCCGTACGCGATCGAGAACGTGAACGGCATCACAAAGATCGTCAGCCCGGCAGGCACGGCGTGAGCGAGATTATCCCACTCGATATCTGTGATGTTCTGGAGCATCAACACGGCGACGACGACGAGCGCGATATGTGACGCGTGTAGCGGGACGGCAGCCGCGAGTGGAACGAGCGCCAGCGACGCCAGGAACAGCAGCGCCACGACGAGTGCGGTCATACCGGTTCGGCCACCTTCCTCGACACCGGTCGACGACTCGATGTAGGTCGTGACCGTCGACGTCCCAATCGCACCACCGACAGTCGTACCGATCGCGTCTGCGAGCAGCGGTCTGTCGATGTCCGGCAGGTTCCCGTCTTCATCGAGGAAGCCCGCGACTTGAGAGACGCCAGTGAGCGTGCCAGCCGTGTCGAAGAAGTCCACGAAGAAGAACGTGAACACGATCAGCGAGAACCCGAGTGCGTCGACGTTACTGAACCCGTCGATGAACGCCCCGACAAGCGGCGAGATGTCGTATCCGGCCACCGAATACGTCACTGCCGTGTCGCCAGTCAACGACGCAGGCGTGTACAGAGAGATCGGGGTCCCGAACTTCTCGAACTGTGCCGGATGGGCGGTCGCACCGATGGCAGATGCGGCGTAACTGATGAGAGTCGTAATGATGATGCCGAAGATAATCGATCCGGGAACCCTGGCCGCGTACAACGCGAACGTTATGAACAACCCGACGACAGAGATAATCGCGATCGGATCCTCAGCGAAGACCGGATTGAACTGGATGAACGTCGCCGGATCGCTGGCGATAACGTGCATCGCTTGCAGGCCAATAATAGCCAGGAATAACCCGATACCGGCACCGATAGCGAACTTGACTGGTTCGGGGAATATTTTGATCACGTACTCACGAGCGCCTGCCACTGTGAGTAGGATGAACAGGACCCCCTCGACGACGACGGCTGCCAGGGCGGTCTGCCAGGGCACGCCCAACCCCAAAACGACGGTGAACGCAAAGAAGGCGTTCAGCCCGAGGCCGGGGGCCTGCGCAAAGGGCCTATTGGCATAAAACGCCATAATGAGCGTCGCAACGGCCGCGGTGATGATCGTCACGACCGCCAGCATTTGGCCGACTTCAGACGACGTTCGTCCCGGAACGTCGGTGATGGCCACACCCAGGATATCGGGGTTCACTACGACGATATAACTCATCGTCAGGAAGGTCGTGAACCCGGCGACGATCTCCGTTCTGAGGTCGGTCCCGTGCTCCTCGAACCCGAAGTAATCCGCGAGTGTCTCCCGTACCATGTTACACAAACGAGCATATAACCCGGCCATGGTTTATGTCTTTATAGATATATTGCCGATTCTATTCACGAACTTGGATATATTCTCCCTCAGAAGCGCTGGCATCGATCTCAGGAACGACTCGATTACGTACTCGTCAGCGCCACGACTGGGGCGTCGGTGGCCTCGCGGACGGTCTCGATGCCCTCGCTGTCGGCGGCGACCAGCACAGCAGCGCCGACCACCTCGGCGTCGACCTGATCAGCGATATCCAGCAGGAGCCGCTGAGTCTCCCCCGAGCGGACGATGTCGTCGACGACGAGCACGCGCTCGCCGGACTCGATCGCGTTTGCGGGCAGTGAGTAGGTCAACTCGATGCCGGGCGTGACGCGCTGGCGGGTCTCGACGAACTCCTCGACGGCCGTCTCGCGGGACTTCTTGGCGTAGGCGGTGCGGGCACCGTAGTACCGCGCGACTGCCGAGGCGAAGGTGATCCCGTCGGTCGCGGCGGTCAACACCACGTCCGGGCGGTCGAAGCCGACGTCTTCCGCAACGACGACCGCCGCGGCGTCAAGCAGCGTCTGATCGAAGACGAGGTCCGTGTTGTCGACGTACCCCTCCTCGTCAGTCCGGAGCCGCGCGTCCAGTTCCTCGGCGACCAGTTCCCGCCCGAACCCGGCGACGACTTCGCGGGCGCGATCGAGTCCAGGGAGGACGTGGCCGTTGACGTAGCGATTCAGATCGCCGGCTGGCAGGCCGGTCTCGGCCGCCAGTTCGTCGTAGGTCAGCGACTCCTTGCGCGCCCGAAGGATCTCGACGGCGCGCAATTGGAGGGTGGCCTTCTCGACGCGATTCATACTCCCGCGTTGCTACGTCCCGAATATGAATATATCGGTTGTAAGAATAGTGGAAATAGACACGAGTGTGGAACAGACGGCTGTGGAGGTCACCGGATGGACCTTCGAGCAAGTGCTAGTTTCTGTCCGCGAGCAACTGCGAGGCGGTCACGAGCGACTCCAGTTGCAGGTCGTGCTCGGCGAGGTTCTCGGTCGCGCCTTCCTGGCGATCGACGACGACGAACACGCGCTCGACGACGGCCCCGGCCTCGCGCAGGGCCGCTGCGGCGTCGATCGCGCTCTGGCCGGTGGTGGCGATGTCCTCCAGGATGATGACTTCCTCGCCGTCCTCCAGGTCGCCTTCGATCAGGTTGGCGGTGCCGTACTCCTTCTGCTGTTTGCGCGCGATGACGTAGGGCCGGCCGGTCTCGACGCTGGTGACGGCGACGATCGGCACCGCACCGAGTGCGACGCCGGCCAGTTTCGGCCCCGCCGAGCCGAGCCGGTCGGCGAACGACTGTGCGATCAGATCCAGACAGTGGGGGTCGGTCTCGAAGAGGTACTTGTCGACGTAGTAGTCGCTCGTCCCGCCGTGGGAGAGCTCGAACTCGCCGAACTTGACGGCCTCGGCCGCGCGCAGCGCGTCGATGAGTCGCTGGGTGTCCATACTATCGGGTGGTCCGGCGTTCCGGTAATACCCATCGGATTCCCCCGAACTTTTGTCCGCGAGCGCCCCACCTCCGGTCGATGACTGACCTCGATGCGGCCGCGGCGGCGATCGAGTCCGGCGAGCTAGTCGTCTACCCGACCGAGACGGTGTACGGACTCGGTGCCGACGCGCTCGACCCGGCGGCCGTCGAGGCCGTCTTCGAGGCCAAGGGCCGCGACCGAGACAAACCGATCTCGCTCGCCGTCCCCGACGCCACGACCGCGCTCGAATACACCGCGCCGACCACGGCCGAGCGGGTGTTTATGCACGAGTTCCTTCCCGGTCCGGTGACGATGCTGGTCGACCGCCGCGAGATGGTCCCGGACGTGCTCACGGCGGGTCGCGAGCAGGTCGGCCTCCGGATCCCCGACCACCAGCTCGCCCTCGAACTGCTA
>JGI12329J12844_1000064_pt1 | contig 24395 bp, 28 predicted proteins | sample A23E3SouthBayCA_FD_12844 | JGI IMG/M metagenome (IMG submission 12844)
CCGCCGGGTCGTGGCGCTCCCAGATACCGTCGTCGCCGCGAAAGGAGGGGATGCCCGACGCCGTCGAGACGCCCGCGCCGGTGAGCGCGACAGCAGTTTCGGCGGTGCGAAGCGCCTCGGCAACCGCATCGAGCGTTTCGCCGTCAATATCGTCGATCCCGTGCCTGTCGTCGGCCATACGCTTGCTTCGGAGTCCAGCGCTGTGGGTCTATCGGATTGAACGGGACAGCAGGGACGACCGTGGATGCGCCTTCGTGTTTCGAGCCTCTATACTGCAACTGGATACCACCGCGTGCGTTTATAGTAACAATTGAAATTATTTACACACTAATCGCACTGCTGTCGTGCGATCAGGTGTGCATTGATTTTCAATAGCTACTATAGCTCGCTCTCGCTACCCACAGTAAACTGGGACTACCTGCTTGGTCGCAAGAAGAGAAACGGACGGATTTAAATCGCCACCGCTCGCCTTTCTGCATGACATGCGCTTGCACGAATACCAAGCGAAGCAAGTCTTCGCTGACGCGGGCATCCCGACGCCCGCCTCGCAGCTGGCCGAGACAGTAGATGAGGCCGTCGACGCGGCCGAGGAAATCGGATATCCGGTCGCCATCAAGGCACAGGTCCACGTGGGCGGCCGCGGTAAGGCCGGCGGCATCAAGCTCGTCGAGTCCAAGGAGGAGGCCCGCGAGGCCGCCGAGGACATCATCGGGATGGACCTCAAGGGCTACCACGTCTCGAAGGTGCTCGTCGAGGAAGCCGTCGACTTCGTCAACGAGCTGTACGTCGGCGTGACGATGGACCGCGGCGAGGGCCGCCCCGTCGCAATGGTGTCNACCAAAGGTGGCGTCAACATCGAGGAGGTCGCCGAGGAGGACCCCGACGCCATCGCCCGCGAGCACATCGACCCGGCCTTCGGAATGCACCCGTTCCAGGCCCGGAAAGTCGTCTACGAGGCCGGTGTCGACCGCGAGGTCGCAAACGACGTGGCGAGCGTCCTCACGACGCTGTACCAGCTCTGGGACGACCGCGACGGCGCTGACACGGAAATCAATCCGCTGATGATTACCAGCGATGACGAGGTCATCGCGGCCGACGCCGTCATGAACGTCGACGGTGACGCCCTGTTCCGCCAGCCCGAAATCGCGGAGATGGGCGAGGAAGCGGCGGAAGGCGATGAACTCGAACAGAAGGCCGACGAGTACGGCTTCGATTACGTCCGACTCGACGGCAACGTCGGCATCATCGGCAACGGTGCGGGCCTCGTGATGACGACGCTGGACCTCGTTGATTACTACGACGGCGAGCCCGCCAACTTCCTCGATGTCGGTGGCGGCGCGAAGGCCGACCGTATCGCAAACGCGCTCGATATGGTGTTCTCCGACGAGAATGTTGATTCGGTCGTGTTCAACATCTTCGGCGGTATCACCCGTGGTGACGAGGTCGCCAACGGCATCAATCAGGCGCTGGAGCAGTTCGACGAGATCCCGAAGCCGGTCACCGTCCGACTCGCAGGGACCAACGCAGAGGAGGGGATGGAAATCCTGAACGAGGATCTGGTGACGGTCGAGCACACGCTGGAGGACGCCGTCCAGCGTGCGGTTGAGTACGCAAAGGAGGTGGAAGCATGAGTGTTCTAGTCGACGAAGACACGCGCGTCGTTGTACAGGGAATTACCGGCGGTGAAGGGAAGTTCCACACCGAGCAGATGCTGGAGTACGGCACGAACGTCGTCGCCGGCGCAGTGCCCGGCCGCGGCGGGCAGGAAGTCGCCGGTGTGCCGGTGTTCGACACCGTGCAGGGCGCGGCCCGTGAGGCCGATGCGAACGCTGCCGTCGTGTTCGTGCCGCCGGCCTTCGCTGGTGACGCCTGCTTCGAGGCGCTCGATGCGAAGGGTATCGACCTCGTTGTCGCCATCACCGAGGGCATTCCGACCCAGGACATGGCCCGGGTCTACCGCAAACTGCAGGAGACCGACACGCATCTCGTCGGTCCGAACTGCCCCGGTGTCATCACGCCCGGCGTCGCCAAGCTCGGCATCCTCCCGGGGAACATCTTCTCGTCCGGGAACGTCGGTCTCGTCTCCCGCTCGGGGACGCTGACCTACCAGGTCGTCGACAACCTCACCAACCGCGGCATCGGCCAGTCGACGGCCATCGGCATCGGCGGCGACCCCATCATCGGGACGGACTTCATCGGCGCGCTCGAACAGTTCGAGGCCGACCCCGACACCCACGCCGTCGTGATGTGCGGCGAAATCGGCGGTGAAGACGAGGAAGAGGCCGCCCGCTACATCGGCGAGCACATGGACACGCCGGTCGCCGGCTTCATCGCCGGTCGGACCGCACCGCCCGGAAAGCGCATGGGCCACGCCGGCGCTATCGTCTCCGGCTCCGGTACCGGGACCGCGCAGTCGAAGATTACCGCGCTAGAGGACAACGGCGTCCCTGTCGGTGACACGCCGGAGGAAGTCGCCGACCACGTCGAAGACCTGCTGTAGGGCACCGTCGGTTTCTTACCGCCTGTTTTCGTAGTAGCACGGGATGACGCCTGCTCGTGGCACCGTCTATCTCGTGGCCGGTACCGAAGCGACTGACCTGGCTAAGACACTCTCCGAAGCACTGACGACGGACGAGACAACCGCCGAGGCAGTCCCAGACACGAGCACCGTACAGGACCGGCTGAACGACGGGGACGTCAGGGGTGTCGTCCTCAGTGACGACGGTGACTACGACGGGGTCACGGTATTTGAGGAACTGCGGGCATGCGGGGCCGAGGTTCCGATTGTGCTTGTCGGGACCAACCCCGAACCGGACCGGGTCACCGAGGCGCTCCGGGCCGGCGTCACCGAGTATGTGACCGCGGAGACGCCGGCATCCCTGCTGGCCGCAAAGCTTGACGCGTACGCGACGCGGTGGCCGACTGACTGGCGGGTCGGTGCCAGACAGTGGGACGAGATTTCAAGCGGCGTCTCTCATGACGCGAAGAACCCGCTGAACGTCGTCATGGGCCGGTTAGAGCTACTGGACATCGGTGAGCCCCACGAAGATGCCCTGTTTCGGTCCGTCGACCGAGTCGAGTCGCTGCTGACCGACCTCTCTCGCATCGGAAGCACCGCATGTCCTGTCTCGGAAACCGATTCGCTTGCACTGGCTGACGTAGCCACTGAGGTCTGGGCCGCAGCAAGCTACGAGGACGCGACGCTCGAAGTACAGACGGACGCGGCTATTGACGCCGAACACGACCGCCTGCAGTTGCTGCTTCGCGAACTGTTCGACAACGCGGTCACACACAGTGAGGAACCGGTAACCGTCACCGTCGGTGCCACTGATTCGGGATTCTACGTGGCCGATGACGGCCCAGGGATTCCCGAAGCGGACCGCGACAAGGTGTTTGAACAGGGCTTTGGGACAACGCGGGAGGGTGAGGGGTACGGACTGTTCCTTGTCGACACCGCGGCGAGAGCCCACAGGTGGACCGTGTCGGTCGATGAGAGCGAATCTGGCGGCACGCGGATCGACGTGACGACGGGCTAGCGGTTTTGTCACATATAGCAGAGTGGTGAGTCGGTGACACAGTGGCCGAAGTATCTGGCCCCGAACTGGCCTTTGCCGGGATGTGTACATGGATAGTCAGCTCTGCCACGCTTTACTGTCCGAGATGTGAGATGTATGTGACGCCGAAAACCGACGGACGGCAGCCGACCGGTACCTTCCGTCAACGGAAAGAAGCGGCCGTGAACGTTCCGGTATCGCTATAAGGGATGAATCTGTATTTTCGAATATGCCTCATATTTGTCGGAACTGCAAGCGGACCTTTGGCACAGAGCTCGAACTCGAACTCCACCGCGACACGTGTTCGGACGGGCAGCTCTACTGTGACGAATGTGGCGACCGGTTTACCGAACGAGCGGCCACGGAAGACGGCTGGCACTATCGATGTCCGAACGATGACTGCGACGGCACCGGCATTGACGACGACATCCACAAAGTATCGGACGCACGCGTAACCAAGCAGTAGCTGGTAGAAAGAACAGGCCGGGACGGTAGCTGTCGGACGACAACGATTGGACATATGTCGCTCGCCTGTTCAGTTGGCCAGTAGCGGTAAATGCGCGTCTCACAAACAAATGCGGAAGTGACACACCCAGATCGCCGCTCAGACCGCCTGCCAGCCCTTATTCAGGGAGTCGGGTTTTTCCTCCTCCTCGGAGGTGTGGGTAACTATTTTTATTTTTCTGACGCTGGACTGCCGGCCCTTTTGACGGCAGATTTCGTGGTCAGTATGCTGGCAGTTGTGCCGTTTGCAGCAGCGATCATCGTCGGCGGGTTCTGGCTCGACAACTCGAAGATTGACCCGGACCAGTATCGGCGTATCGGGGTCTGGTTCGCTGGCGGACTGGTCGCTTTTTTGCTGTTGAATGTGGTGATGATTTTCACCTGGCCGACGGGGTCGCTGGGTGAAGACATCGGCTGGGCACTGTTCGCGGCTGTCGTCGGCGGCGCTGGCGGCCTTGTGATGGGTATCTTCGAGGCACGTGCGATATCCCGGGCTGTCGAGGCCGAGCGGCAGCGACTCCAACGGGAGGCCATCGAGCAGCGCAACGAACTGCTCGACGAATTCGCCGCCGTTGTGGCACACGACCTCCGGAACCCGCTCAACGTCGCGTCTGGGCAGGTCGAACTCGAACGAATGGACCGCGACTCGAAGCACCTGCAGGCGGCTGCAACAGCGATGGACCGGATGGAAACGCTCATTGACCGGACGCTAACGCTGGCCCGGAGCGGGCACGTCATCAGCGATACGGAGACCGTTGCTCTCGCAGAACTGGTCGACGGCTGCTGGGAGGCCGTGCCGACGATGGATGGGACGCTAGAAAACGAGGTAACAGCCGTCATCGACGCTGACCCGGATCGGCTCCGTCACCTGTTCGAGAACCTGTTTCGGAACGCCGTGGAACATGGTTCCACAGGCAGTCAGACGGAGTCCGACGACAGTGTCGAGCACGGGTCCACGGGCAGGCAGTCACCGTCAGCGGACACTCTCGAACGTGGCAGTGTTGACCTGACGGTCCGTGTCGGCGAGATGGCTGGTGGGTTTTACGTCGCCGATAACGGCTCCGGAATCCCGCCCGCCAAGCGTGATGCAGTGCTTGACGACGGCTACACCACCACTGACGGCGAAGGCGGGCTCGGACTGGCAATCGTCCAGCGCATTGTCGAAGCCCACGGCTGGGAAATCGACATAACTGAAAGCGACGAGGGCGGGACACGCTTTGAAATCACGAACGTCACGAAAACACCTCGCTCCGACGAAGACACCGACACGCGCTCGAAGACACCGATTCAGCCCTGATGCTCGGCGCGGTCGCTGCTTACGCGTCGCGTTGTTGTGCCAGAGTGGCGATCCGCTGGCACGCTCGGGCACACACTGGGGCGTAGCCAGTTGCCAGCGGGGGAATTTCGAACCCGACGACGGAGCCACCGGCCCGTTCTTCGACGAAGTGTCCAGTCGCCGGAAGCCGTGCGACGGTCCACGTCCAGCGGTACGGCGTACATGCCGTCACTTCAAACGGGAGCCACACCGCACCAGCAACGCGAACGCGACCGGTCGTCCCGTCGTCGATATACCGAGTCGCTGTTTCGACGGCTGTGACAGACGGCCCCCAGTCTGCCCAGCAGTCGGTGTCGGTCAGGATATTCCACACGGTGTCGACCGACGTGTCGGCGTCGTGCCGGACGACCAGCCGCCGTCCGTCCGGTGTTTTTTCAAGCGAAACGCTGCTCGTTCCCAGTTCGAGTGCCATTATCAGAAGCAATAGGCCGGAGCCAAGGTATAGGTTAGTTCACTCGTAATCAATCGGCAGATGATTGACGCCCGTGATATTCGGAAGGAGTACGGCGGTTTCGTCGCTGTACAGGGCAGTTCGTTTTCGGTCGACCGCGGCGAAGTGTTCGGTATCATCGGGCCAAACGGGGCCGGCAAGACAACGACGCTAAAGATGCTTGCGGGCCTGCTGGAGCCGACGAGCGGCTCCGCCGAGATAGCGGGACTCGATACCGAAACCGCGGAGATGCGCCAGCAGCTGGGCTTTCTGCCCGAGGAATCGCCGCTGTACGAGGAGATGACGCCGATCTCCTACCTGAAATTCTTCGCCGACCTCTACGACGTGGACCCGGACGTGGCCGAGGAACGGATGCACGACACGCTGGACGAACTCGAACTCGAACACCGCGACCGAAAGCTCGGCGATATGTCCAAGGGGATGAAACGGAAGGTCGCCATCGCTCGCTCCCTTATCAATGACCCTGACGTGCTCATCTACGACGAGCCGGCGTCGGGGCTGGACCCGTTGACGACGAACTACGTCATCGAGTTCACTGAGCAGTTAGCAAAGGAAGGCAAGACCATCGTCTTCTCGGCGCACAACCTCTTTCACGTCGAATCTATTTGTGACCGGGTCGTCATCATGAACGAGGGCGAAATCGTCGCCCGCGGCGACCTCGAAGAACTCCAGGCCGAGTACGGCCACACGCGGTATCACGTCTACACGACAGTCGACGTGCCCGACGCAGTACAGGAGAACGGGTCGTACAAGCGGGTCGTCGAGAGCATGGACGCCGTCGAAGCGACGCGAGAACAGGCGGAGTCAAACGGCGGTGACGTGGTCGACATACGGACGGAGGAGTCCAGCCTGGAGGAGGTGTTCCTCAACGTCGCTGAGGCCGGCACTCGCGGCACGCGGTACGTCGAGGAGGACGCGGAGTAGATGCAACTGGATAAGCTCCTGCGCGTCGCGAAGTGGGAGGTGACAAAAAACGCCGGCGGTGTCGACAAGCGGACCATCGTCGTGATGGCGCTGTCCCTCGTTGCGATGGGCGCGGTCGCCGCGATAGCCGTCAGTGGCGGCACCGGTGCGGGGATGGACGACGGCATCTACCGGATCGGCGTTGACGACGACAGTCCATACTACGGCGTCGCGGCCGATGATTCGACCTTCGATATCCGTGAGCCGGACCCAGCAGCCATCGAACGACGCCAGCAGGAACTCCTGTATCGGGGGATACGGCTTCAGAACGTGCCACAGACAGCCAAAGAGCGGGCTGCGCTTACCGAACTCCGCGACAGCACGGCGCAGTACAACGACCGGACGCTCGCTCGGGACGACAACCAGACCGCCGCGTTCCCCGTTTCTGTGACGCTTGTCTACGAGCAACAGTCGGGGAGCAGCCAGCTCGACCCCCGGAGCGGCGACAGCAGTGACGGGTCTGGCTCCTCGGACGGCGGCACCAGTGTCGCCGATGAGGGAGAGACGAGTGCTTCGAGCGGGAGCGATTCGGACACCAGTGGCAGTACTGGAACGGGCGACGGCAGCAGCGATGATAGCGACGGAAGCAATGGCGATAGCTCGGCAACGGGCGATGACAGCGATAGCAGCGGTAGCAGCCAAGAGACCGTCGACAGCAATGTGAGCACCAGCGGCTCGGTCGCGAGCGGTGACGGCGGAACCGCCGGTGGCAGCGGCGCAAACCTCGGCGCTATCGGCGCACGGTTGACCGGCGACGTGCAGGGTGGCACTCCCTCCGATATCTCGCCGCCGTTCCCCTTCGAGTCGCTCGTGCTCGCCTTCCTCTACATCGTGCCGATGAACTTCGTTATTCAGGCCTACGGCTCGTCGATGCTCTCGGAACGGTTGAACCGCCGCGGTGAACTCCTGCTGGTGACGCCGGCCTCGCGGGGCGACATCATCGGCGGCAAGACGCTCCCGTACCTCGCGGGCGCTGTCGGCGTGGCGGCGCTCATCACCGCGGCGCTACGGTTCGGGAACATCGCGCCAGCGGGGAGTTACGTCGCGGTGCTGGCGGTGGTCCCGCTCGTCGTCCTCTTCCTCTCGGCGACGTTCTGCGGGGCGATGTTCGCCCGCTCGTTCAAGGAACTCACCTTCGTGACGGTGACCATTACGGTGACGCTGACCTCCTACGCGTTCGTTCCGGCCATCTTCACCGACGTGACGCCGATTGCGCTCATCTCGCCGCTGACGCTTGTCGTGCTCGACCTGACTGGCCAGTCCGTCGGGCTCTCGTCGTTCGTCTTCTCGACGACACCGCCGCTCCTGACCGGACTGGTGCTGTTCGGTCTGGGGGCCGGTCTCTACCGAGAAGAAGATATGTTCACTCAGCGGCCGATTCCGCTGAAGGTGCTCGATGCGCTGGCTGGTGGTATCAACTCCCGCCGGAGCGCGTTAAAGATGAGTATCGTCCTGTTGCCGCTGGTCATCGTCGCCGAACTGGCGGCCATCGCGTTCCTGTTCGTCCTCGACTCAGTATCGCTGAACGTCTTCGGGACGAACCAGTCGCTCGGCATCGTGCTCGTGCTCGGCGTCATCGTCGTCATCGAGGAACTGGCAAAGAGCCTGCACGTCTACGCCGGCTACGAGCACGCCCGCTACGAGCGGACGCTCCGGTCGGCGCTCGGCATCGGTGCGCTCTCCGGACTCGGCTTCTTTATCGGGGAGAAAGGGCTGCTTATCGCCAGGCTGTCAGACCTTGAGAGCCTGCCTATCGGCGAAGCTGCCCTGCAGGGCGCAACGTTGCCCGCCGGCCTGCCGCTGTGGGTTGCAGGGCTCCTGTTCTTGCTCCCGCTGGCGCTGCACACGGTGACAGCAGCCATCTCATCGGTTGGCGCNAGCCGCGGGCGACGGGCCTACGTCGCTGCGCTAACTGTGGCTATCGTCGTCCACTTCGCCTACAACTTCACGGTGGTGAGCACCCTTGTCTGAGGACCGCCCCCTCTGGCGCGACCCGCGGGTCGTCATAGCCCGGCGGGACATCCGGTCGCTCTCCCGCGAGAAGACTATCGTGCTGGCGTTGCTCATTCAGCTGTTCGTCGCGGGGTTCTCCTCGTTCCTCGTCGTCGGCCTCACGTCGCTGTACGACCCCAGCTCGGTCGCAGCCGGCGAGGTGGAGATGGCCGTCACCGGCGACGCCCGCGAGGAGCTGGAGGCCGCGGCCGCTGAACAGGACGGGACCAGCGTCACCGCCTTCGAGAACGAGGCCGCCGCACAGCGGGCGTTCGACCAGCGACGGGTAGATGCGATATTGCGCGGCCAGTACGTGCCGTCAACGAGCGGGCCGGGGGAGCAGATAGCAGTCACTGCCATCGTCCCCGAAGGGAGCATCCGGTCGACGCTTATTGTCGTCGAAGTGCGTCGGGTCCTGAGCGCCCTAGAGCGTCAGGAGCGACTGGAGCGGACGCCGTATCTCGACCAGCCGCCCGTGCCGCTCCCGGACACCGTCAGCGCGAGCCAGTACTTCGGGTTCACCTACACCATTCTGATTCCGCTGCTCCTGTTCCTCCCGCCGTTCATCAGCGGCTCGGTGGCCGTCGACACCGTTACCGAGGAACTCGAACGTGGGACGATGGAACTGCTCCGTGTGGCCCCGGTGTCGCTGCTCGACATCATTGACGGAAAGGCGCTCGGGATGGTGTTGCTTGCCCCTGCACAGGCTCTCATGTGGCTTGCGCTGCTGTCGACGAACGGCATCGCCGTTTCGAACCCGGCGGCGATTCTGCTATTCATCACGGCAGTCACCGTCGTTGTCGTGACGCTCGGGGTCGTGCTGGGCATCACGCTCCAGAACCGTCGCCCGGCGCAGTTGCTGTTCTCCGTGCTCACCCTCGTGTTTTCGGCGGGGCCGTACTCCTCCCGGAACACCCGGCAACGACGGTGGCGAAGCTTGCGGTCGATAGTCCAACCCTACTGACCTACAGCCACGTCGGCGGGGCGGTCCTGCTGGCGGTTGCCGGCTACGCCGTCGCCAGAGTGTACATCGGGCGAGTCGCAGCCGAATCACTGTAACCGACGGCGAACTTTTTTCGCCAGCGCGGACGCGAGTCCGAGCATGGAGTACACGACACTCGGGTCGACGGGCATGGAGGTCAGCCGGCTCTGCCTGGGCTGTATGAGTTTCGGCACCTCAGAGTGGCGCGACTGGGTGCTCGACGAGGACGAGAGCCGCGAGGTCATCGAGCGGGCCATCGACCTCGGCATCAACTTCTTCGATNCGGCCAANATGTANTCGATGGGCGAGTCNGAGCGCGTCCTCGGGACCGTTCTCGATGACTACGACCGCGACGGGCAGGTCGTGGCGACGAAGGGGTACTTCCAGATGGACGAGGACAACCCTAACTCCGGCGGGCTCTCGCGGAAGGCCATCGAGCAGGAACTGTCGAACTCGCTTTCCCGGCTCGGAATGGACACCGTCGACCTCTATCAGACCCACCGCTGGGATTACGACACACCCATCGAGCAGACGCTCCGGGCGCTGGATGACGCCGTCCGGCGGGGACAGGCGCGGCACGTCGGCGCGTCGTCGATGTGGACCCACCAGTTCGCGGATGCGCTCCGGACGAGCGAGCGCGAGGGGCTGGAGCGGTTCGAGACGATGCAGAACCACTACAATCTGCTGTACCGCGAGGAAGAACGCGAGATGCTGCCGCTGTGTGACAAAGAGAACGTCGGCGTCATCCCGTGGAGTCCGCTGGCCCGGGGCTATCTCACCCGGCCGCACGAGCAGGTCGAGGAGACGGTCCGGGGCGAGACGGACGACTACGCCCGCGAACACCCCTACTACGAGGGCAACGGCCGCGAGGTCAACGAGCGCGTACAAGAGTTGGCCGACGAGTACGACGCCTCGATGGCACAGATAGCGCTGGCCTGGGTGCTCGACAAGGAGTGGGTCGACGCACCGATTATCGGGACAAGTAGCCTCGAACACCTCGAAGAAGCGGTTGCAGCGCTCGAAATCGACCTCTCAGAGAGCGACGTGGAGTGGCTGGAGGCCCCCTACGAGCCGGTTCGGGTGTCAGGCCACGAATAATACTGTCGGCTGTCCGCCCGTGGGAGTTTCGCCGCCCCGAGCGAGTGTCCTGAAACGGGTACAGACAGCGGTTTATCCCGGCGAAATTGTTAAGACACAGTAAAATCAAACCTAGCATGAGGAAAGGTAACAATGACCAACGCTCGGGGGCCGAGCAGCGAGACACTCGAGGAGACGGCGGGCGGTGACGCCTGCGTTTGCTCGATAGGCAATGCAGCCGAACACTACATGACCGGGATACTGGGGCTCGTCGCGACGCTCATCGTCGGTCTGCAGGCCTATCCGTGGCTACAGTCTGTCGCCGATACCACGTCGTATCTCGGGCCGACGTGGCTGGTGTTTAGCTTCGCCGCGATATGGCTCGTCTGCTGGATCGCACTGGAAGTCGCCTGGGAGTGGCGTGCTGGGCGCGTCCACCTGTTGTGACAGACAGTCAGTTGCGAACGCCAGCCGCGACGCGTTGCATCCCTTCGAAGTCGTCGTCGGAGTAGGCGATGAGTCGCACGTCTGTCAAGGATTCGGGCTGATACTCCTCGATGACAGCACAGATGATTCTGATACCCTCCTCGAAATCGAACCCAGCGATGCCACAGCCGATGGCCGGGAAAACGACTGATTCACAGTTTAGCGCGTCTGCTTCAGCCAGTGCATTTCGGGTTGCGTCGCGGATGCTTTCAGCGGTTGACTGACCACCCGGTGGCATCGCGGCGGCGTGGATAACGTACTCGGCGTCGAGGTCGTAGGCGTCGGTCGTGGCGACACCGCCGAGGTCGACCGGGCCTTTCGCGACGGCCTCGTCGTTCAGGCCCGACCCGGCCGCACGCTTGAGCGCCCCCGCGACGCCGGAGCCCATCCGCAGACTCGTGTTCGCCGCGTTGACCAGTGCGTCCGCCGACTGTGCAGCGATGTCGCCCTGGATTACCTCGAACTCCATATGCGATGCTGGGAGCGGCACTGACAAAGTTTTAGTGCTGACACGACCGGGCGCTCTTATGGTGTCTGTCACCGCGCCCCACAACAGGCAGAAACCCGTCTAGTTCCTACGGACAGGTATGGACCTGCTGACGATGACGTGGCGGGACGTGGGGTTCATGCACTGGCCGGTCGAGCCTGACAGTGTCCAGACGACACTGCCGGACGGGCTCGATGTCGACACGTACGACGGGCAGGCATGGCTCAGTGTGGTCCCGTTCCAGATGGCGGACATCAGACCGCGCGGCAGTCCAATCGGGCGGTCCTTCGGCGAGCTAAACCTCCGGACCTACGTGGTCGCCGACGGGACGCCAGGGGTGTACTTCTACAACCTCGACGCCGACGACCGGCTCAGCGTGACGCTGGCCCGACAGCTGTTCCAGCTGTCCTATTATCAGGCGTCGATGCAGGTCCGGACCGACGGCGACAGCGTCGAGTTCCGGAGCCGGCGGACCAGTTCGCGGGCCCCACCGGCGGATTTCCACGCCACCTACGAGCCGACTGAGCCGCCGTCGACACCCGAACCGGGCTCGGTGGAGTCGTTCCTGGTGGAGCGGTACCGCTTCTATGCCGCGAGCGACGACGGGACGGTGTACTACGCCGACATCGACCACGACCCGTGGCCGCTTCAGCGCGGGCAGGCAGATATTCGGACGAACGGGCTGTTCGCCGCGTCGGGGTTCGACAGGCCCGACGGCGACCCGCTCGTTCACTACTGCGCCGAGATACCGGTGACTGCGGGGCGGCTCCACCGGCTCGACGGGGTCGCCCAGTACACTGATTAGCGTGTCGCCCCCAGTGACTGTGTGGTCGCCCTCCGTCCGCTGCAGGTCACGTTAGACGACGTGTGCTTCTGTCACTGGCCGGTCTCCGAGGCAGCGGTACGAGCGGCAGTTCCCGACTGGCTCACCGTCGAGACGGCCGATGGCGACGCCTGGGTGTCGGCCGTCGTGGCGACTGTCGACCGCGTCGAGACGTTTGGTATCGAGGTCGCCGGGCCGTCTGAGTTGCTCACGGTTCGGACCTACGTCCGCGGCCCAACCGGTCAGCGCGGGGTCTGCGTGCTCGGGCTGTTCGGTGACGACAGGCGGACGGCGACAGCGGTCTCCGAACTGTTTCGTATCACAGTGGGAGATGCCGTCCCGCGGATGCTCTCAACGGCTGACCGTCGCCGGGTCCTTGATGCCGGCAACAGGCGGCTGTTCGAGTGCCGGTACACAGCCGGTGGTGACCCAGTGGCTATCCCGCCGGACTCGCTGGCCTCGTTCCTCGTCGACCGGCAGCGTTACTTCACAACGGGACGCTTTGGGACACGGCTCGTCGGCAGCGTCGGCCACGACCCGTGGCGACTCGACCGCGTTGACGCCACTGTGACCGGGTCTGTACTCTCACTAGTTGACATATCGGCCCGTAACTCGGACCCACTGGTTCATCACAGTCCTGCGCTTCGAGTGTCAATTGCCCCACCGGTACCGCCATAGCCGGGACCAGCGGGCAACCTAGCTCCCTTGAAATATAAGTACGGACAGACCGTTGGGGGGATAAGGACCTTGCCGCCCATATGACATCTGAAACTAATATACGGACGCTTGTTGTTGACGATAGCGATTTTTTCGCAGAGATGACCGCTGATACGCTCACGCAACAACACGACATTGAGTCCGTCGCTGCAAACAGCGCCGCGGAAGCGCTGGAACGGCTCGAGGGGGGCGGGTTCGACTGCGTCGTCAGTGACTACGAAATGCCCGAAATGGACGGGCTGGAGCTCCTTGAGGCGATCAGAGAGACAAACCCGTCTATCCCGTTCATTCTCCTGACCGGGCGAGGAGACGAGGAGACAGCGAGCGCGGCTATCGCGGCGGGCGTCGCCGACTACCTCCTGAAACTCGAAGTCGTCGAAGACAAACAGTACGGTCGGCTGGCAAACCGGATCGAGAACGTCGTCTCACAGGAGCGAACCCGCAAGAAGTTCGAATCGCTTGTGTCGGACTCACCAGACGGTATTGTCCACCTGACGACTAACGGAACCATCCTCTCAGTGAACCCTTCGATGGCAGGCAGGCTGGGTGCTGACCCCGACACGCTCGTCGGCCAGCAACTGAGTGCGGTGATGGACAGCGAGGCGGCCAACCAGCGTCTCGAAGCCGGGAAAAGCGCGGTCGAAAACGGGACTGCGACACGCTCCGAGGACGCTGTCGGAGGCCGACATTACCACAACCAGTATATCCCTGTCGACAGCCATCGCAAGTCAGATACCTTCCAGCTGGTCTCACGCGATATCACTGAACGTGTCGAGCGTCAGCGCGAACTGGAGCGCCAGAACGACCGACTCGAGGAGTTCGCCAGCGTCGTCAGCCACGACCTGCGGAACCCGCTGAATGTCGCTCAGGGCGCGGTCGACTTGCTCGGAGAGCCCGCCGATAGCGAGGAGGCCGAACTGGTCGCCAAGATCGACCGGTCGCTGGACCGGATGGGCTGTATCATCGAGGACGTACTCACACTGGCGCGGCAAGGCCAGACCGTCAGTGATCCACAGGAGACGGAGCTATCGACGCTGGCGTCGACCGCGTGGACCTGGATCGAGGCCGAACAGGCATCCATGTCGGTCGCGTCGAGCACGAAACTCGCCGCCGACAGTGGGCGTGCGCAGGACCTGCTGGCGAACCTGTTCCGGAACGCCATCGAACACAACGACGGCGACGTCGAAATCGAGATCGGATTGCTGGAGTCCAACGACGGCTTCTACATCGCAGACAACGGCGAAGGTGTCGAAGGCGACGCCGAGGACGTGTTCGAAATGGGCTATTCCTCGACGAAGGACGGAACCGGGTTCGGCCTGGCTATCGTCGAACAGGTCGCTGAGGCCCACGGCTGGGAAGTGTCACTGACCGAGAGCGACAGCGGCGGGGCGCGTTTTGAGGTGTCGAGCGTCGAACTACACGACTGAGACGGACTTTTTACTGCCGGGTCCCCAGTAGTGGTAATGACAGTTGCGGGGGCTATCATCGACCTAGACGGAACGGTGTACCACGGAGACACGCTGTTGCCGGGCGCGGCGTCGGCAATTGATGTGTTCAGAGAGCGTGGCCTGGGAATCTGCTTTTTTTCGAACAACCCCATCCACGACGGAAGCGAGTACGTCGAGCGATTGCGTGGACTGGGTGTCGACGCCCGTGAGGGTGAGGCCTGTTCCTCTGGCGTCGTCACCCGCGAGTACCTCAACGGGTCCCATGCGGGTGACGACGTGTTCGTCATCGGGAGTGAGCCGCTCCGCAGTATGGTCACGGGGACAGAGGCACGGCTGGTCGAGGACCCCGCTGAGACCGACGTGTTGCTGGCCTCCTGGACGGACGGCTTCCACTACCACGACATGGTCGACGCGCTCCGGGCCATCGACGAGGAAACCGTCTTCCTCGGGACTGACCCGGACCGGACGTTCCCCGGCGAGGACGGCGACCCGGTCCCCGGTTCCGGGGCGATAATCAACGCCGTTGCCGGCGTCATCGAGCGGGATCCGGACCGGATACTCGGCAAGCCATCGGAGATTGCCGTTCAGGCGGCGCTGGAACGGCTGGACTGTGCCCCAACAGAGTGTGTTATTATCGGCGACCGACTGGAGACAGACATCGCGATGGGCGAGCGGAACGGCATGACGACCGTTCTCGTCCGGACCGGCGTGTCCAACGAGCGGTCACTGGAACGGAGCGCCGTAACGCCCGACTACGTCATCGACTCGCTGGGAGACATCGAAGAAGTGCTGACGTCGCTCGACGTGTGACACAGAGCTGGTAATTCACCTGCGACTTTATTTTGACGGCGGCCGTACCTTGCAGTGGTGTTTCCAATGGGCAAAGACATCCTCATGATCGCCGGTGACTTCGTCGAAGACTACGAAATAATGGTGCCGTTTCAGGCACTACAGATGGTTGGCCACGAGGTCGACGCGGTGTGTCCCGACAAAGCGGCCGAGGAGACAGTCAAGACAGCGATACACGATTTCCGCGGCGACCAGACCTACATGGAGTCCCGCGGCCACGACTTCGTCCTGAACGCGACGATGGCCGACGTAAATCCCAGTGACTACGACGCACTCGTCGTTCCCGGCGGGCGTGCCCCCGAATATCTCCGGACGTACGACGAGGTGCTGGATGCAGTACAGCACTTCTTCGAGGAGGACAAACCGGTCGCAGCGCTGTGTCACGGTCCGCAGATTCTCGCCGCCGCCGACGTGCTCGACGGCTACGAGATGACGTCGTACCCGGCCTGTCGCGCCGAGTGTGAGGCCGCCGGGTGTTCGTGGGTCGACGAAGTGGTCACCGACGGCAACCTCGTCACCGGGCAGGCCTGGCCCGACCATCCCGAGTGGCTCGCACAGTTCATGACGCTCCTTGGCGACGACGTGTCCCACGGCGAGCCGATTCCCGCTGACGACTGAGGCCACAGAAGTTTGGTGGGATTCATAACAAACAAATAACGTGGGCGTTTCCCTCCGTTGAGGCGGGTGGGAACTGGCATAGTGCACCATTACGTTCGCCCGCCTCGTTTTCAGCGCTTATAGAATATGATAGATACTAGTAACTGGTTGTGACGACCGGCAGGGAGCCACGGACGTGTCACAGTGGCACCAGATTTGTTATGCTGGGGAGAGAACAGTTGCGTGTAATGCCCTCCGACACACATTCTACTGATGACCGCGGCTGTCCGAAGTGTGGTCACACCGGCACTGATGTGGGTAGCATCTCGACCACGGGCGGCGGCCTCTCGAAGATGTTCGATATTCAGACCAACCAGTTTCAGGTCGTCACGTGTACAAACTGCGGCTACTCGGAGCTGTACCGTGACACCGGGTCTGGCGGGAGCGACCTGGCAGACATCTTCCTCGGCTAACGATGCCTGCCATGACCGGGCTGTTCCTCGTGGTCGTGTTGCTCGCGGTGGCCGCACCGCTGGCCCTGTACGCGCTGGTTCGAAGCGAGCACGACCAACGCGTCGAGACGGACCGTGAGACCGCCGAACGGCTTGCTCGGCGCGATAGAGACGACGAAAGTCGCGTCCGGTGAGTACTCGGGATATCCCATCGACTGTAGGCGTGGGTTGTTCAGACATCGGGACTGTACCACGAGGGTCCAGAACGTCGCAGGCCTCGAATAAACTCCAAACAATGGGAAAGTGTACCGATGTCGAACCTTTTATCATAATACTCCCACAACGTCCGACCATGGTTGACAGAGAAGACCTCCGCTCACAGTTCGTTGAGGCGTTCGAGGAAGCAGACTACCCGATATCCAGTCCGATGGACCTCGTCCCGGCACTTCCGGGCGGTCCGTCGACGAAGTTCGAGTCCGGCGATTTCTCGATGACAGCGATGGAACTGAACACGAAGCTCAACGGGGAGTTCCCGTACGAGAGTGTCGACGACTTCGTCGACGACGTCATGGCTTCGCTCGAAGACCAGGACCTCATCTGACGGGCCACACTGGCTCTCGGCCGTTTTACCGGTTTCACGCGATAACTCGCGAGAGTCCCGGACGAACGAGTCGCTAGCCGTTCCGGCGTACCCTTGAGGTTTATCAGGGCAACGTCCCTAGTCAATGTATGGTCGGCTTGCCGGGGATTGAGACGCTTGTTCAGACGTTCGGACCGTTTCTCATCCCCGCAACGCTGTTCGTTCTGGGTGCCATCGGCTATCTGTTCCTGTGGCTGCTGACCCGGAACCGACGCGAAACGTACGCTGCCGACGAGTGACAGCGGGCAGCCAAATGTGGACGGCGCGCACAATGTTGTTGGAACCGCCAATCTTTTGGGTTAGATTCGTCTAATTTGGTGTATGCTGAGTGCCAAGATGGAGGATTATCTGAAGGCTATCTATCGCCTTGAGCGGGACGGCGACCCGCCGATTGCTCCGTCTACTATCGCCGAGATGCTGGACGTTACGGCACCGACGGTCACCAGTATGGTCGAGAAGCTGGCTGACCGCGGGCTGGTCGAACGCGAGAAGTACAAGGGCGTGCAGACAACGCCGGAAGGCGAGACGGTGGCGCTGGAGATTATCCGCCACCACCGCCTGCTTGAGACGTTTCTCACCGAGCAGCTGGGGTACGACTGGGCCGAGGTCCACGAGGAAGCGGAGGTGCTCGAACACCACATCAGCGAGGAGTTCGAGCGACGGGTCGCGGCAGTCCTCGACGAACCGGAGTTCGACCCCCACGGGGACCCGATTCCCAGCGACTCGCTGGACCCCATCGACGACGAGTCCGCGACGGCGCTGTCAGAACACGGCGAAGGGGGGCGACTTGAAGTTGCACGGGTCCGGGACCGTGACCCCGACGAACTCACGTATCTCTCCGACGCCGGCATCACGCCGGGGACCGTGCTGACTATCGAGGAGGTCGCCCCCATCGGGATGGTGACAGTCCAGCTGGAGAGCGGGTCGTCGGTGTCGCTCCCGGACCACATCGCCGATGCGATTCAGGTCCGCGCACCGGATACGCAGGGCGAAGACGGAGTGAGCCAGGCGTGAGCGACGCGACGTGGCTGACAGTGGTCGCGATAGCGGCCGGTGCGCAGTTGGCGGTCCTCCCCGGCGAGAAGGTCCAGTTCATCATCGCCGGCCTGTCGACGCGGTTCAACCCGTTCCTCGTCGTCAGTGCCGCGGGCACCGCCTTCGCCGGCTGGACGGCACTGGAGATCTGGTTCGGCTCCGCGATCACGTCGGTACTGCCGGGAATCGTTCTCGAAAGCCTCACCGCCGGGATGTTCCTGCTGTTCGCGATACTACTGCTCCGCAGTGCCCCGGCAGCCGGCGCAGAGCAACAGGAGCCTGCGTCCGGCTTCACCACTGACGGCGGACAGCTAGACGTTCGCGTTCCCGTCGTCGACTGGCAAGTACCGAACAAGCTCGGCGGCTTCCTCCCAATCTTTGCGATGATGGCCTTCGGCGAGTTCGGCGACAAGACTCAGCTCATTACAATCACGCTCGCCGCCCAGTACAGCGCCCACGCCAGCGCTATCTGGACCGGTGAGATGCTCGCCATCATTCCGGTGAGCCTCGCCAATGCGCTGTTTTTCCACCGGTTCGCCCATCGGTTCAACCTGCGGAAAGCTCACTTCGTCGGCGCAGGGCTGTTCCTGTTTTTCGCCGCGGACTTCGCCCTGAGCGTGACGATGGGGGTCTCGCTGTGGGAAACGATGGTCTCATCCATCGCGGCGCAGGTGGGCGCCTGAGACGAACGGCTGATTTGAGCGACAGAAGACTTTTCGAGAACGGCTGAACAGTTCCGAGTAATGCCCTCCAGACGTAGCGTTCTCACAGCAGGAACACTCGTTGCACTCTCGGGCTGTGCAGCACTCAGTCCTGCGAGCGCTCGACTCGCTGGCGTACGGCTAACGAACACCGGGTCGGCGACACGTACGTTCGAATTCACGGTCACGGTCGACAGTGAGACGGTGTACGAGGAGACACATACTGTGAGGGCCGCGGTGGACGGTGCAACCGTAGAGCTGGACGATACGCTGCCGGACAGACAGGGCAAGATAACGATAGCGACGGCCATCGCCGGGACCGATATTTCAGAGGAGACAACGTTTGATGATAACAACTGTTACGATGTCATTGTCGAGTACACCGGTGACAACGTCGTCCACTGGCAGAGCGGGCGCAGCGACTGTGACGCATTCCAGTGACTCGCTCATCGGCCAGCGTTTCGTCGCCAGCCGTGGCTCCCGGTTGCAATCATCAACTTCAGTCGAGAAAGTCGTTCAGTCCTGGCTGATAGTGTCGAGTTCTCGTGTTTCATCCGGCGCGCCTGTCTGTCGGACTTTCCCGGCAAAGACCGAGAGGACGTAGATTCCCACTGCGACGAGAACGATGACGCCGCCGGCTGTCGCACCGGCGTAGTACGAGATACCGATACCGAGCAAGACGGCCAGTTCGGCCAGTACAATCGAGACCAGCAGTGATTCCGAGAAGCTCCGGGACACCTGCGTCGCGCCGGCGACCGGGACGACCAGCATGGCCGCGACGAGGATGACGCCCATTATCTGCATCGCGCCGACGACGACGAGCGCCGTCAGCATCACCATAATCCGGTTGTACCAGACGACCGGGATCCCGGCGACGGCGGCGGCAGTCTCGTCGAACGTGACGTACAGCAACTGGTTGCGGGTGAGCGCGACCGTCCCGACGATGACGCTGAACAGCCCGAGCATGATGACCGCGTTCTCGGCGGACACCGTCGAGAGGTTGCCAAAGAGGTACTGATTGATACCGACAGCCAGTCCACCCGCGTTGAGGCTGATGAGGACCGTCCCCAGCGCGAACCCCGTCGAGAGGACAATCGCCATCGACACGTCGTTGTAGGCGTCGGTCGCCTCGGAGATGAGTTCGATGAGCAACGCCGCGATGACAGCCACGACGACGGCGGTGAGATACGGCGAAACGCTCAGTTCGAGGACGGCGTTGAGAAACAGCCCGACAGCGACGCCAGCGAAGGCTGTGTGGGCGAGTGCGTCCCCGATGAGGGCGAGCTGGCGGTGGACGAGAAAAGTCCCGATTAACGGTGCGATGACGCCGACACACAGCCCAACCAGTATCGCCCGGTACATGAACGTGTACTCTGGATTGATGAGGTCCAGTCCGGTCAGCTGGTAGAGTAGTGCCAGAAGCCAGTACCACACTTCGAGAATCGGGAGGAACGCCTCGTAGACGCCGCCAGCAGCAAACGCAAGCGTCATCGGTTACCTCCGGTCAGCGACTGCGCACCCGTCCCGAACGCTCTGGCCAGCGCCGCACTGTCGGTGAATTCTGCCGATGGCCCGTCGAAGTATATCTCGCGGTTCAGGCAGATAACGCGCTCCGCGTGTTCGATGACGGCCTGCAGGTCGTGTTCGATGAGCAGGACGGTGATGCCCTCGGCGTGGAGCGATTCGAGCAGTCCGTCCGTAGAAGGCGTCGACCGATTCGGTATCCACGCCGACGGTCGGTTCATCCAGAACGAGCAGGTCAGCCTCACCTGCGAGCGCCCGGGCGATGAATGCCCGCTGGCGCTGCCCGCCGGAGAGCTGGGTGATTCGCCGGTCGGCGAACCCCGACATCCCGACTGTGTCGATGGCCCTGTCGACGATACGCCAATCGGCCGCGGAGAGACGGCCGAACCCGACGTGTGGGAACCGGCCCATCTGCACCACTTCGCGGACCGTTATCGGCATTTCCCGGCTCGTCCCAGCACGCTGTGCGACGTAGCCGACTCTGGCCCCGTCGTCGAACGCCGTCGCGTCGACGCCAAACAACTCCGCAGTTCCGCTATCCGGTTCCAGAAGCCCGAGCAGCAACTGCATGAGCGTCGACTTGCCGGAGCCGTTCGGGCCGACCACGGCGACGTACTCCCCGGCGTCGATACTGACACTGATGTCTTCAACGACGGGCGTAGACGTGTACCCGAACGACACGTCTGTGAGTTCGACAACGGCTGGCCTGCTCTCGCTCGATTCGGTCGTCGCTTCGTCGGCATCGTCTCGATGGTGTGAGCGCATGGTCATCCTTATTCGAAGTTCCGCCACTTCTCGCTCCAGCCGTCGGGGCCCGCGTCTGCAGGTGCCGTGTTGCCCAGAACGACCTCGAACGTCGGCATATTTATTTGGTAGGCGATTTCCTCGTACCCCCAGCCGTTTTCGACCCACTCCTCACGGACGCCAGCATACGGCGTCACGGGGTAGTAGGCTTCGACCGGTGTCTCGGCGAGGAGCTGCTTTGCAGGCTTGCGCGTCTCGAAGACACCGGCCCCGATGTACCGGATGTCATTGTCCTCGATGACCGCTTTCGCTTCGGTGATGTCCGAGGGCTTCACGTCACCGCTGGCAGCGAGGTTGACCACGAGCGGGCGCATCTCGACGCCGTAACGCGAGCCGATGTACTGGAAAGCGTTGTGCGCCGCAAGCTGGACCACGTTCCTGTCGGCCCGGTCGAAAATATCGGCGTAGTCCGCGTCGATGCGGTCGAGAACGTCCGCGTTGTACGTCTCGGCGTTGTCCCGGAGCGTATCTTCGGCGTCCGGTGCGAGCGCGACCAGCCCCTCGGTAATATTGTTGACCGACTGTTTCGCGCGTTGCGGGTCAAGCCAGAAGTGGGGGTCGCTGGCTCTGTTCTGTCCGACACCCTCTTCGTCGCGGTCGAGACTCGCCGCGAGCGATTCGAGTTCGATACCCTCACGGACGTTGATGAGTTCGGTATCGACGTTGTCGTCTTCGAGGGTCTGAATCGCGCGGTCAGCCCATGGCTGGAAGTCCGGGCCGACGTGAATGAACGCGTCCGCGTCGATGATATCTCGCGTGATCCCAGCGTCCGGTTCCCAGCCGTGGCCGTGCAGTCCAGTCGGAATGAGGTTCTTGACCGTTATCGGCGTCCCGCGGGCGACCTTTCGAGCAAAGTCATAGAAACTGAAAAACGACGCAACCGCGACCGGTCCGTCCGCACCACTGGTGCTGTCGCTGCTATTCGTTGCCGCTTCCGTCCCGCCGCCGGTCAGACAGCCGGCAAAGCCGGACGCAAGGACCCCCGCCCCGGCACTGAGTGCCTGCCTGCGGGTGACCCTACACGACTTATCGTCACAGGGTTGGTTAGTTTCCATGTGTTGCTTGCTGTCGGGAAAGGGTATAATAGTTCCCCTCTAATTAGAGTATTAGACTAATCTAATGAAGCAGGTCACTCGTGGCTGAAATCTACTCGGTGTCACAGACACGAGCGGACACAACACATAAACCGGCGCTCGAAGTTGGTCCGATATGCCCGGACTCGACGACACGGACCACGAAATCCTCCGGTTGCTGCTCGAAGACGCCAGACGGCCCTACAGCGACATCGCCGAGCGAGTGGATCTCTCGGCCCCTGCGGTCTCCGACCGCGTCGACCGACTCGTCGAAATGGGACTGATACAGGGGTTTACTGTTGATGTCGACCGCTCGCTGTTACAGGCCGGCGTACCGGTCCTGATCGAGATAGATGCAAAGCCGGGTCGGGCCGCCGATATCGCCGAGTCGGTCAGCGACGCCGACACCATCGAGCGAGTCTATCGAACTGCCGGCGGCCGAGTCGTGCTCGCGGCGACCGTTCCTCAGGCCGACGCGAGCGAACTCCTCGCCGAACACGTCGACCTCGGGGACGTGGACCGCTACGAGGTGCGGATGATTGCGGACAGCGAGTGGACCGCCGGGCTAGCTACGAGGTGCGGATGATTGCGGACAGCGAGTGGACCGCCGGGCTGGGTGCGGCGGAGTTCGCGCCCGACTGTGCGGAGTGTGGCAACACCGTCGATGAAGAAGGCGAGCAGCGCACACTCGACGGAGAGCGATACTACTTCTGCTGTGGGTCCTGTGCAGGGCGATTTGTCGACCAGTACAAGTCGCTGAAAGACGGTGCCTAAACGACGATAGTCTCTTTTGATTGCTGACTTTCCGGCGGTTGGAGTTTGGATACCAACCTAATAGTCTGCTTTGAGATTCGAATCAAAGGGACAAACCGCATGAATACGGAGGACGTACAATGAAACAAGATGAGTGACCGAACCACCCGGCTCGAACTGACGGGGATGAGCTGTGCCAACTGCGCGGGCACTATCGAGGAGTCGGTGGGCGAGCTGGACGGGGTCTCGTCCGTCGACGCGAACTACGCTACCGACGGGGGGAGCGTCGAGTACGACCCTGACGTGGTGTCACTGGCTGATATCGTCGCCGCCGTCGAAGACGCTGGCTACGGTGTGGCGACGGAGACGGTGACCGTCGGCATCACCGACATGTCGTGTGCGAACTGTGCAGACGCCAACGAGGAGGCGCTGGAAGGGACCGCGGGCGTCATCGACGCCAGCGTGAACTACGCCACCGACGAAGCCCAGGTCACCTACAACCCGGCCGACGTGTCGCGTGCGGACCTCTACGACGCTATCGAATCCGCCGGCTATACACCCGTAAGGGAGGACAGTGGGAGTGCAAACGGCGACGGCGACGATGGTGAGCAGTCCGGCGCTGACCGCCGTGCCGCCGCACGCAACGAGGAGACGCGCAGACAGCTCCGGCTCACGCTGTTCGGAGCGGTACTGTCGGCCCCGCTCTTGCTGTTCATGGCGGACCACCTGTTCTCGCTCGGCCTCGTCGGCGAGACGGTGCTGGGAGTGCCACAGGGCTGGGTTGCCTTCGCGCTGGCGACGCCGGTCCAGATACTGCTGGGCAAGCCGTTCTACGAGAATTCCTACAAGGCGCTGGTCAACAACGGGCGGGCGAACATGGACGTGCTCATCGCACTGGGTTCCTCGACAGCGTACGTCTACTCGGTGGCTGCGCTGTCCGGTCTCATCGCGAGCACGGGGCTGTACTTCGACACGGCCGCGCTGATCCTCGTGTTCATCACGCTCGGAAACTACCTCGAAGCCCGCTCGAAGAGCCAGGCCGGAGCCGCCATCCAGCAACTGCTTGAGATGGAGGCTGACACGGCAACGGTCGTCCGCGAGGACGGCAGCGAGGAAGAGATTCCCATCGACGAGGTCGGGGTCGGCG
>JGI12329J12844_1000069_pt1 | contig 23765 bp, 28 predicted proteins | sample A23E3SouthBayCA_FD_12844 | JGI IMG/M metagenome (IMG submission 12844)
GCACCGGCGAGGCCCGAACGACCGACTCGGTGACGCTGCCGATGAGTTCCCGAGATGGCCCGGTCCGCCCCTCCGTCGCCATCACGACGACGTCGATGTCGTTGCGCTCGACGTAGTCTACGACTTCCTCGTGGGGGACGCCCTGTTCGACCGCTGTGGTCACGGTGTCGATGCCGGCGTCTTCGGCCTGTGCCTGCAGGTCATCGACGGCCTGCTGCCCGGCGTCGGCGAGGCGGTCGAAGATGCTGCTGTCCTCGAACTCGGGAATCTGGTCGACTACCTGCTCGGTTTCGAGGACGTGCAGCGCGTACAGCCTCGCATCGTGGCGCTGTGCGAGGTCGATGGCGTGTTCGGCCGCGGTGGCGGACCCCTCGGAGCCGTCGGTCGGAACGAGTACGGCGTCGTACATACAGTGGTGTTTCTGATTCCGGGTAAATGGCTTTGCCCTTCCTTTTGCCTGACTGTCACGACAGCCACAGCATAACGGTTTTGCCCCCGCCGGTCACGAGAGAGTGTATGGGAATCGGTGACGTTCACGAGGTGACGGTCGGGGACTGCATAGATGTCCACTACGTCGACGTCGGGATGTACGGCGTCGCCGAGTACGGGCCCGTCTACATAATCGACGCCGAGCGACCGGCGCTGGTCGACACCGGCACCGGCGCGCGACACGAAACCATCCTCTCGGCGATGGAGTCGGTCGGGATCGCGCCCGAGGATCTGGAAGTCATCGCGGCGACCCACGTCCATCTGGACCACGCCGGCGGAGCCGGCTACCTCGCCGAGGACTGCCCGAATGCGACGGTGTACGTCCACGAGTCAGGCAAGCGCCACCTCGTCGACCCCGAGCGGCTCTGGGAGGGGACCAAACACGCCGTCGGTGACCAGATCGAGTTCTACGGCAAGCCGATCCCGGTCGCCGAAGACCGTATCGAGACGCTAACTGACGGCGACGTGATCGACCTAGGTGACCACTCCCTCGAAACTCTGCACGCGCCGGGCCATGCGCCACATCAGGTCGTCTTCTACGACCCTGCCATCGACGGTGTGTTCACCGCCGACGCCGCCGGCATCTACAACCCGTCGACCGACGAGATGCACGTCACGACCCCGCCGGTCAACTTCACGCTCGACCAGGCGCTCGACGACGTGGCGATGATACAGGACCTCGACCCGGACATCCTCATGTTCGGCCACTTCGGTGCCGTCGAAACCGGCGATAAGCTGGAAACATACACCGAGATACTACCTGAATGGGTCGCCGAGGTCGAGCGAAAACGCGAGGAACTGGACGACGACGAGGCGGTCATCGATTACTTCGTCGAGCGGGCCGACACCGATACCTGGGGCGAGCGAAAGGGCCGCGCCGAGATGCGCCTGAACGTCCGCGGCGTCCTCGTGGCGCTCGATAACCGGGACGAATAGCCAAACGTCACAGAGGCCTGACACTGCGGTCCCAATGGAGCCCCCGTGTGCCGGTGAGTGAATGCGTTTATACGAGGGCGATGCGTTAGGCTGGACAGATGGAGGCCAACTGTGGCTGGTAGTTCGGGGCTACTGATTCCGCTTGTCGCCGGTATCATCGGGCTCGGTGTTCTTGCACAGGTCCTCGCAGCACGACTGCGGGTGCCCAGTATCATCTTCTACCTGCTGGTCGGTGTCATCATCGGCCAGCCCGGACTGAACATCATCGGTGACGGCACCTTCGGTGGAGCGCTGTCGGCAATCGTCGGCTTAGCGGTCGCAATCATCGTTTTCGAGGGGGCCTATCACCTCCGATTCGACCGGCTACGCGAGGCTCCGGCCGCGACGTTCAGACTCGTTACCGTCGGTGCGGCTATCGCACTCGTGGGCACCGCTATCGCCGTTAAGTTCGCGTTCAGCTCCGCGGCCGTCTCCTGGAACCTCGCGTTCCTGATCGGTGCGCTGCTGGTCGCGACCGGGCCGACCGTCATCACGCCAATCCTCGATGTCGTTCCGGTTCGAGACCGCGTTGCCGCCGCGCTGGAGACGGAGGGGATTGTCAACGACGTGACCGCGGCTATCATCGCCGTCGTCATCTTCGAGACGGTCAATCCAGTGGCGTCGAGCGAGGGACTGTTGCGGGCGTTCGCACTCCGGTTGGGAACGGGCCTGCTCGTCGGCCTCATCGTCGCCGGTGTGTTGTACTACCTCCTCCAGTACGTCGACCTCTCGCCCGGTGACGCACCGCGGAACTCCCGACTGCTCGTGCTCGCCGGGGCGCTCATCGCCTACGCAGGCGCGAACACGATAGCGACCGAGGCCGGTGTTGCCGCCGCCGCCACGGCGGGGATGGCGCTCGGGAACGTCGACCACCCGTACGAGGAGGACATCGAGGAGTTCAAAGGCGATATCACGCTGCTGGTGCTGTCGTTCGTGTTTATCGCACTGGCGGCGCAACTGGAACCCGCCTCGCTCATTGATGTCGGGCTAGCGGGCATCATCGTCGTCCTCGCCGTCGCCTTGTTCATCCGGCCGTTGCTGGTGTTCGTCTCGACCGTCGGTGACAGATTCACCACCAACGAGAAGCTGTTCGTCAGCTTTGTCGGGCCGCGTGGTATTATTCCGGCGTCTGTTGCCACGCTGTTTGCCGTCGAACTGAACGCCGCGGCCGAGGAGGTCACNGGGGCACAGGCTGAACTGCTGGGGACGCAGGCCGATATCCTGCTTGGCACTGTCTTTCTCGTTATCTTTGCGACCGCCCTGTTTGAGGGTGGACTGGCGCGATACATCGCGGAAAAACTGGATGTGATACCAATGCGAGTCATCATCGTCGGCGGCGGACAGGTGGGCCGAGCGCTCGCCGCACGCCTCGAAGACCGGGGCGAAAACGTCGTCATCATCGAGCAGGAGGAAGAGATCGTCGAACGAGCCCGTAACGACGGCTACGCCGTCGAGATCGGCGACGGCACCGACACCGACACGTTGCGGTCGGCCGGGGCTGAAAACGCCAAAACCGTCGTCGCGGCGACCGGTGACGACGACGCGAACCTGCTGGTGTCACAGCTAGCGAGTTCGAAGTTCGGCGTCGAGCGGGTCATCGCCCGCGCGAACAATCCGGACAATGTTGAGGCCTTCGAGGACCTCGGCGTTCGCACCATCTCCTCGGCGATGGCGACGGCCTGGGCCATCGACAACCAGATCGAGCGCCCCGCTATCGCCCACTGGATGACCGATGTCGGTCGGAGCGGCGATGTGCAGGAGGTCGAGGTCAAGAACCAGGAACTCATCGGGAAGCCGATCCGCGATGTCGGGCCGATGCTGCCCGACGCCTGTCTGGTCGCGCTCGTCAGCGGGGAACTCCACGAAAATGCCGAAGTACCCACAGCAGACTATATCCTTGAGGAAGGCGACATGGTGACCCTGCTGGGCCGTCGAGAGTCCGTGCGCGACGGGATGAAGATGGTCAGCGGCGACTAGTCGTCGGTAAGATGGGCACCGTCTGATTCGTCGACACCTGCTGTCCACGGCGACTCACCGCGGTCGCCGTCAGTTTTGTACGTCCCGCGAGCGCTCGCGATGTGATGGCCATCGGTGTCGTACACTTCTGCATCGACGACTGAGACGCTCCCGCCGTTTCGGATCACCTCCGCCTCAGTCCGTAAATCGGCGGTCGCTGGCGCGAGGTAATCGATCCGCATGTCGACCGTTGGCGAGACGGTGCCGGACTGTGAGATGACGGCCGCCCCGCCGACGGTGTCGACGAGCGAGTACGTGACGCCGCCATGTGCGATTATCGATTCGGGGTTCGAGGAGTGGCCGTCCTCTAGCGGGAGNTCGCCCGCCGCATAGCCATCGTCGACGGCCGTTATTTCCATCCCTAACTGCTTGACAAACGGGATGTCGTTGAACATCGATTTGAGACTCATGGCTATCCCAACGGAATCGAGTCTGATAAGCCTCCGAGAACGCACAACAACGGGTCAGGCGTGGTCGGTTTCTTAGGACACGTCCCGGTTAGTCGCCTGCCACTGTTCCGTCCACGCTCTCGTCGCCCTCCGTGGCTTCTTCGGGGAGCAGATGCTCCGGACGACGCAAGTAGCTCGGTTTCTGTGCGAACGCTTCGATTCGCTCCCACTCCTCCGGTGTGATGTGACCGTCCATACAAAGTATGTGTTATTGACACTACTTTAACCCTTACAATAAAACCTAAAATTAATTTATAGTGACTAGTCATCTACAATCCCGAACTGCCACTATCGCAGCGCGTACACCGAGAATGAGGATGCCGGTAGACTGTAGCGGCCTTGCTACCGGCCCCCGCTTCCTATCAGCACCCCTCTTTGCCCCCCTGATGACCTAATATGATTTTAGGCAGATATGTGGGTACTACTATATGTTTGCCGTAGCTACCGGATGCCATGCAACCACAGCGGGCGACGTACGTCAAGAAAGCCTGTGCCTACATCACCAGAAACGGGTCGGAACTGCTGGTGTTCGACGGGCCGGGTCACGACGGGCTACAGATACCGAAGGGAACCGTTGAACCAGGGGAAAAACCGCGGGTCGCCGTACAGCGAGAGGCTGTTGAGGAGAGCGGTCTCGCTTCATTCGAGCGCCTGCAACACATCGCCACCGACGTCTGGACGCGCCGCGAGTCGCCCCCGAAGCGGTACGTGCGGTCGTTCTACCACCTCCCCGTTCACGAGTCCCGGGACCACTGGGTCCACACCGTCACCGGGACGGGCGAGGAACGCGGCGCAGAGTTCGAGTTCTCGTGGGTCGACCTCCAGACCGATGCCACCTTCGCACTTGATCTTGACGACTATCTCCACTCCCTGACGAGTCCCGCTGAGGCGACGACAGCCGGCGATGTGGCTGCCGATTAACGACTTCTTCTCTCAAATATCGCTCGTGCAAGCGCCACAGCGGTCGCAAATGACGGATTCATAAGAACAGACTCGAAACCGACGGATTCGCAAACGACGTGCTGGGGCAGAATACTGAAACCGCGCTGACAGCGGCTGCTCAGGGCAGTCGGAACTCGATAGCCGCGCCCTGACCGAAGCCGACACACTCTGTCGCCAGACCCAGCTCCGCGTCGCGGCGGTTCATTTCGTGGACGAGCGTCACTGGAAGGCGCGCGCCAGAGGCCCCGAGCGGGTGGCCGATGGCGATTGCGCCGCCGTTGACGTTGTAGATGTCGTCGTCGAAGCCGAGTTCGCGCTGGCAGTACAGACACTGGGAGGCGAAGGCCTCGTTGAGTTCCACGAGGTCGTAATCGTCCGTCTCGCGGTCCGTTCGTTCGGTGAGTTTGCGAACGGCGGGGACCGGACCGATACCCATCACAGTCGGGTCGACGCCGGCGACTTCGTGGGAGCCGATCTCCGCCAGCACGTCGAGTCCGCGGTTTTCCGCGAACTCACGGGAGGTGACCATCAGCCCCGCCGCACCGTCAGAAACCTGCGAGGCGTTGCCGGGCGTGACCGTCCCGTCCGACTTGAACACCGTCGGTAGCTGGGACAGCTTTTCGAGCGTGGTGTCGGGGCGGATACCCTCGTCTGCGTCGAGCTGTCCGTCCTCGGTCTCGATCGGGACGATTTCGTCGTCGAAGCGACCGGACTCCGTCGCGTCGGCGGCGCGCTGGTGGCTCCGGAGCGCGTACTCGTCTTGCTCCTGCCGAGCGACCTCCATCTCGCTGGCGACCTTTTCGGCGGTCATCCCCATCTGGAGCTCGCCGATGTTGTACTGCTCGGCCAGCCGCGGATGGACGTTGTGGGTGTTTTCGTCCATCTGCACACGGGACATCGACTCCACACCGCCGGCGATGAGCACGTCGCGCTGGCCGGCCGCGATGGCGTCGGCGGCCCGCATCAGCGCTTCGGCGGAAGACGCACACCAGCGGTTAATCGTCGATGCGGGGACGCTCTCGCCGAGGTCCGACAACAGCGCGATGACCCGGGCCATGTTGTTGCCCTGTTCCCCGCGCTGCTGGGCACAGCCCCACAGCAGGTCGTCGACGTCCTCGGCCTCGACGCCGGTCGACGCGAGCAACTGGTTGATAAGCGGCACAGAGAGGTCTTCGCTCCGGACGCCGGCGAGTGCGCCGTCCTCCTTTCCCTGTGGCGTTCTGACTGCATCCACGATGACAGGTGTGGGCATGGACAACGGAACGTCTCGGCCTGTGTTAAATCCTGACAAACTCGACACAGTGGGGGAACCGTTGTCGGCCGACGGCCTGACCGCGGTCGAGCAGCCGTTTCACTCCCGCTCGAACCCCGGCGGGAGGCCGGCGTGTCTGAGCCCTTCCCGCTCGTCGATGTGGAACCGGTAGATGGTGACATCGTCGTCTTTGATTGCGTCCTCAAACACCTCTGGCCGCCACGCTCCGTCAAGCACCTCTGCAAGATCGGCCCACTCGGATTCGGGCACAGCTTCGATATCGCCCTGTAGCAGGACACTCTCCCAGTGGAACATCGATTCGACTTTGTACACGAGCACGGTCGCGTCCGCTGCCGCCTCGGTCAACCGTTGCTTGCGACTCGCCGACCCACCGATGAAGGTGAAATACAGCGAGCTGTCACCATCGTACCCGAACGACAGTGGAATCATGTACGGTCCGCTCTCGGTCGGCAGCCCCAGCACACCGACCCGCTGGTTCGACAGAAACGCCGCAATGTCGCTGTCGTCCATGTGCGTGAGTCCGGCCGCCTCGAGTGTGTCTATTGTCATATAGGTGTAACTTCGATCGAAACCTGCTTAATTAATTCGGCTATTCCTCGATACAGAGAACTCCCCGTCAGGACATTCCCGGTCACCGCTACTCCTCCTGTGTTGCACCCGGAGCGTGGCGCTTGATCCGCTTGATGGCGGCCACGGCTTTGTTGCGTTCGGCGTACCCCTCGCCGGAGTCAGCGATGATTTCGCCGTTGCGGTGTCGGAGCCGCCAGCGCCACTCCTCGCCTTTGTCCTCGTACACTTCGAACGCCGCGCTCCCGATAGCCAGCAAGTCGGCGTCGGCGGCGTAGGACTGGACCCGCTCGACGGCGTCCATCGCCTTCGACCGGTTCGCGTACCCCTCGCCGCTGTCGGCGATGAGTTCGCCGTTGTCGGCCCGCAGCCGCCAGCGCCACTCCTCGGCAGCGTCCTCATACACCTCGAAACGGTCATCGACCGCGGAGTCGGGTGCGAGTTCGCTGACTCGACGGGCCGCCCGCCGGGCGTTCGACCGGGAGCTGTATCCTTCGCCGCTGTCGGCGAGGATGTTACCGTTGCGGTGGAGCAAGCGCCAGCGGAACTCTCCGGCGGCGTCGGCGTACACCTCGTAGGCGACGGGGTCGACCCTGAGGTAGGCCGCGCCGGGGACGTGTGCGCGGACGCTCTGCAGCGCCCGTCGAACGTTGGACTTCGAGGCATACCCCTCGCCGCTGTCAGCGAGGATGTTGCCGTTGTCGTGGCGCAAGCGCCAGCGGAACTCCCCGGCCGAATCCTCGAACAGTTCGAACCTCGCGTCGCTCTCGGGGGCCGGCACGACCGGCACGTCCTCGGCGGTGTCGTCCTCCGTGGCGTCCTCGAAGAAGACGACGGCCCCGCCGGCGGCGTTGGACTGCACGCTGCGAAGCCCCTGCATCGCCTTCTGGCGCGAGGAGTACCCCTGCGCGCTGTCGGCGATGACGTTCGAGTTTCGGTGGCGGAGCCGCCAGCGGTACTTCCCGGCGTTGTCCTCGTACAGTTCGAACGTCGCTTTGCTGTCCATCGCAGCCGCGATGGTGGCGTGGGCCGCGGCGAGTTCTGCCTCGCTAGCCTCGGTCACGGTCGCCAGTTCCTCGCGGGCGGCCTCGCTGGTCGCTAACTGCCCGGCCAGCCTGTTGCGCTCGCGGGTCGCTCGGTCGGCGGTCTGGGACTGCTGTGTCGCTTCCCGGGACGCCCGGTCGGCCTCCTGTGTGGCTTGCTCGGCCACTTCCCCGGTCAGCAGCGGGGAGACGACCGCCCCGACTGCCATCAGTCCGAGGCCGACGATGTACAGCGTCACCGCCGGGTTCCCCTCCGGGCCGGTCCAGTTCGACGGGTAGAACGTGGTGAACCACACCATCGCGACCAGTCCGACCACAGCACCGAGGTATGTGAGTATCAGCCCACGTCGTGTCAGCGGCAGTCTGATTGTCGGTCCCGCAAACAGCGAGATGAGACCAATCGCACCGAGGAGATAGCCGAACTGTCGGGGCGTGCTCCGCGACGCTGTCAAATAAAACAGAAGCAGGCCGACGATTCCGAGTACGATGCCGATGACAAACAGCCAGTACCCGTAGGCCTCGTCGTCGGTCGTCGGCTCGCCGATGCGGCTCCGATACACTGCGAGTAATGTGTTATCAGCTGCCATGCTTGAAACACACAGAGGTGGTATATTACCTTGGTGTCGGCCATCGGGGCTTCGAGTGACTTATACCGGTTGCGTGGTAACATCAGTGGGAATGAGCAATCCGGAACTGGATGTCGTTGAGTTTCTGCTGACGGCCACTATTTACAGCGAGCGGCGGGACCTTGAGCCGGACGACCTGCCGGCCTCGTACCGGTCCGTCTTCTGGAGCGACGGCGAGATCGAACGGCCGCTGTCGGTCACCAACTCAACCGCGAGCGAGGCCACCGGTGTCGAGCGGCCCTGGGCGGCCATCTCCGGCCTGATGTTCACCGACCGCGACGATTTCTCGGGGAGTATTTCCATGACGGACCGCGACCTCGCCGAGGAGTGGTTCCTCGAACGGGTCGACGCCTCGGACCTCGAAGACAACCCGGTCCTGGCGAAAGCCTTCGAGGACCAGGTCGAGGGCGCTGACTACGAGCGGGCCCGCCAACAGAACCGACCGTCGCGCGCCGACCGCGCGTTCATCGACGCTAAACTCGAGGAGGCGTTCGACACCGACGACGAGGACGACGAGGAGATGCTCGACCTGGTCGATGTGCGCGCCCCCGAAGAGGTGGAAATGACGCTTGCCGACCTGGTGTTGACCACTGACCAGGAAGACGAGATCCAGAAGATCGTCAAGGCCATCGAACACCGCGACTACCTTGCCCGGATCGGCCTGCGCGAGATCGGGAAACTCCTCTTTGTCGGCCCGCCGGGGACCGGCAAGACCAGCGTCGCCCGCGCGCTGGCGCATGACCTTGACCTCCCCTTTGTCGAAGTGAAGCTCTCGATGATCACCAGCCAGTACCTCGGCGAGACGGCCAAGAACGTCGAGAAGGTGTTCGAGGTCGCAAAGCGGCTCTCGCCGTGTATCCTCTTCATGGATGAGTTCGACTTCGTCGCCAAGACCCGCTCTTCCGACGAACACGCCGCGATCAAGCGCGCCGTCAACACCCTCCTCAAGAGCATCGACGAGATTTCACTTATTCAGGACGAGGTGTTGCTCATCGGCGCAACGAACCACCCTGACCAGCTCGACGCCGCCGCCTGGCGGCGCTTCGACGAAATCGTCAACTTCCCCAAGCCGGATAGCGGCATGCGCGCGGACATCCTCCGTATCGTCACCCAGCAGATGGAGATCGACGACTTCGACCCGGAGACACTGGCCGACCTCACCGAGGGGCTGACTGGCAGCGACCTCCGACTCGTGCTCCGTGAGGCCGTGCTCAATGCTCTGACCGAGGAGCGGACGACGCTGACCCAGCAGGACCTCGAAGACGCCATCATCGACTTCGAGGAGCGGGACAACCTCAAGAACATGGACATGATGGACGGCGACGCCGACGCGCTGGTCGCCGGGAGCGGCGGCTTCTCCGGCGACGGCGGCAGCGACCACGACCACGACGACCACTGAGCGATTGCTTACCCGCTCAGGCACCCGTTCTGGCTATCGGTATGAGCGATTTACTTATCAATGCAGGAACCATTCGGTAGCCATGGCTGACGACAGCGTATTCACCGAGACAGACGACCCCGCCGAGTCGTGGGTTGACGTTCGCATGACTGACCCGCAGGAAGGCGAGTGGGACGTAGACGTGGTTATCGCCGAGAAGCAAGTCGAGTACGTCGACCTGCGCATCCGCCCGGAGTTACTTGAGGGATTCTTCGAGTGTCTGTTCGACGACCTCGCCGACGAACGCGCCCAGTCCCTGCTGGTGGCGACGATGGAGCGACAGGGCATCGACCCGGCGAACCTGTTCGATAGCCAGTAACGAAAGCGAGGGGCTTAGGCGGGTCGCACTCTGAAGGACCGGTAATGGAGGTCACGCTGCTTGGGACCGGCGACACGACGGGGACGCCGACTGTCCAGTGCGACTGTGACACGTGCGAACGGGCGCGCGACCCTGACGAGGAACTCCGGGCCAGTGTTCGCGAGCGCGGCATCGACCCTACCGGCGGGGTCGAACGGTCGCGCTTCTCCGTCGCCGTAGAGAACGATACAACCGGCGAGTCGTTGCTGGTCGACCTGAGTCCGGACTTCCGTCACCAGTTCCTCCGCGAGTCGGTCCCGCTGCCGGACGCGGCTATCATTACGCACATTCACTTTGACCACCTCGATGGCCTCGGCAATGCCTACCGTTTGTTCGACGAACTGCCGGTCCACGCCGCCGACGAGACGGACCCGGTGACTGACGAGAGCGTCGCTGAGGCCGTCCGGAGCCGCTATGACTACCTTGACACGGTATCGGTCCACGCACAGACGCCGCTCGAGCCGTTCACCGTCGCCGGCTTCGAGGTGACGCTCGTCCCGGTCACGCACCCGCCGCTTTTGTGTTACGGCCTGCGCATCGAGGAACCACAGACCGGTGCAGTGCTGTCGATTTCCGGGGACACCTGTTATGACGTGCCCGACCGCTCGAAATCCGTGCTGACCGGGGCCGACCTCGCGCTCGTCGAGGGCATCGTTCACCCGGAGGCCTGCGAATACCACCCGAAAGGCGGCACGCACCACAATGAGGACGGCGTGCCGCGGACCTTTGGCACGAAACACATGACCCTGCCCGGCGCGCGGGACTTCGCTGCCGACATCGAGGCCGACGACTACCGTATCGTCCACACCGCGCACTACGTCCCCGCGGACAGGGCCTTCGCCGACGACATCGGACTCGACGGCGAGCAGTTCACGCTCTGACCCGGATTCGGCTGGGTGAAACGGACCGTAGATTATAGGCCATGGCAGCTAATGCCGTTGTATGGACAGGCGCGGCATCGCGGAGGTCGGTGGGCTGTCGCTGGCTGGCGGCGTCCTCGCAATCGCCGTCCAGCAGGGTATCGTGGGCAGTATCGACTGGGTGCTGGTGGTGGGACTGGTCACCTGTGTCGGTATCGCGGCCGCGGCGAACTATCAGGCCAGAACGAAACACGCGGCCAAAGTCGCTACCGAAGCACCGGCGGTGACCGAAGACAACTACGAACAGCACGGCCGCCCGACCGCTGGCGACGGCGGTTCCCCTCCCGATGACACCCCCTCGACGGACGACACCCGGTAGCGGTGACAACTTCTCGTGGCTATCCGAACCGATCCAGTCCCGACTGGCGACGCCCGCGCCCGTCGGGGTCTGCCTGCCACGGCGTCCGCTCGGCTCGGAGTGAGTCGCCGTCGACGGCCGGCGGGTCGGCCGCCTCGTGCCCACCGCAGTCCGGGCCGCAGTCGTCGCTTTCGCGGACAGCGCGGTCCTTCCACTGGCAGTACGGAATTCCGTCACTGTCGGGTGAACAGCGCTCACATGCTGGGTAGTCGAAACTCCGCCATCCCTTGCCGTACGCTCGCTCGGCCAGTTGCCGACGCGCGCGGGCCTTCTCCGAAGCGCCGACCATCCGCACGTCCGTCTGGACCGGCCGCTCCGCAAGGAGTTCGACGCCAGAGTCGTCGGTCGACAGTGGTGTCGCCTCTCGACGGACGTCTATCGTTCCGCTGTCGGCGTCGAACCGCCAGACGCCGACTTCCTCGGGAATCCGGTTGAGGTGCGCCCCGGTAACGTAGGACGCCGTCGCCAGTACGACGCGGTCGGCGAGCGCGAGCGACACGTCGGTCCGCAACTGTGATTCCAGATCGCCGGGGCGACTCAGGTCGGGCTTGTTCTCGATGGCGACGATTTCGCCGAACCAGTCGGGATATCGCGTCGTCTGTCGGACGTATGTCCGGCCACCCCGACGCTCGCGCTCGAAAAACCCTCGCTCGGCGGCCAGCTCGACGGCCCGCTCGGCGCGGTCGGGGTGACAGTCGAAGGCGTCCTTCCAGTACCGCGCCCGACCTGGGCCAACGTCGCTTTCGATGGCCGCCGTCGGCAGCCGTTCGGGAGTGATGGCCGCCCGCTCGTCGAGTTCAGGACCCGGCTCAACGACGACGGTGTCGAGGACGCGCCGGCCGTGGACAGCGCCGCCGAGCTGCCGGCTCACCAGACGGCCCTCGCGCTCAAGATGGGCACACAGCGCCAGTTCGAAGTCGAACTCCCGCACGACCGGAGGCAGGGCTGGGACGGGCAAAAGCCCCGCGCCCGGTTACCGGCTGGCGACGAAGAAACAGATCAGCGCCGCCAGCGCGAGGACCGGACTCTGTGAGAGTAGCGTCAGCAAGCCGAGGTAGACAGTTAGCACTCCCAGCAGGGAACGGCCGGTCAGGGGTGGATACGTCGGCCTGTACAGCTCGGGGTCGGCGTAGGGCGCAGGCTGGTACATTACAGTGAAACAATGGTCCCGAACGCCGATAAGTATAATCTGAATGATATTTCTGCGGGAGACACGCATCGGGGATCTCCTGAAAACGATTTCAGTCAGCGGAAAAACAGCGTACCCCCACAGGACCAACAGGTCGGCTCAGTGCCCGCAGTCCTGTCGCTCGAACTCGACCGGCTGGAGGTTGCCGTCCAGATAGGCGGTCAGTTCCGCTTCGGCCAGCGGAATCTGGACCGCGAGCCGCCACGGGTCGGTGGCTTCGACACTGGTGTACTGGTCGTCGACACACCAGGGCAGCGTCCAGTAAGGCCGACTCGACAGGTCGACGCCGTGGTCGTCGTAGAACGCTGCAACGCGGGAGTTATCGAGTAGTGTCAGCCCGACAGGCGAACAGAGTTCGTGGCGACACCGCTCGCAGACGAACTCGGCGCGGACCGACACGTCGAGACAGCAGTCGCCATCGCGGGATATCTCCGTCCCCATCCGACCGGCGCAGTCCGGGCAGACGCCGTCGGCGGCCAGACAGTGGAGGTGTCGCACCCGCTCGGCGAAGGCCGTCGCGACTTCCGCCGGTGTCCGGTCGACCAGACCGCCCGGCGGGAACGGGTACTCGCCGTGGGCCTTCCCGCAGTCCTCGCAGTCGATGGCGAACTGCTCGTCGGCGTACTCGGCCAGCAGACCGCCGCCACACCGCGTACAGGCCCCGGTCACCGGGAACGGGTCGATGTCGGGTGTCCGCGTGAACGTTCCTGCCCGCACCGCGCGGATGACCTGCGCCCCGGCGTACCGGAGGTCGTACCCGTCGGCTCCCTGGCTGACGAACTGGCCGGTGAGCTCCTGCAGGTGATAGTTGAACTGCCCGCTGTCGGCTAGCTCGACGGCGTCGAACAGCTCCGAGAAGCGAACTGGTCGGTCATCTGCGCGCCACAGCGCCTCCAGAATGTCCAGACGCGTCTCGCTTGCGATGACCGAGAACGCCGTCGCCGGGTCAATGTCGGCATCCGTTTCGGGGGACTCATCGACTCGCATCGTACGTTGACCTGTTCCTGCATAAACAAAAGCGTTCACAGAAACACAGTTACGTAATATCGGTGACAGAAGATGTCCACGATACACGATCGCTTCAGCGTTTCAGTCCCGCTCACTGAGCAGGGTTCGACCGGTTCGTCACGGGCGACAGCATGGGCTGATTGCTGCCCCCGACAGTATCGCAATGGCGATAGCCGGCGTAGCACCCGACTCGCACAGTCCGCTGCTCGCTCAGTGACGGGGTCGCGTCGCTATATCGGGGCCAATACCGAGCAATCCGGTGACGTTGCCGCGGTCAGCAGGGACCAAATCGGCGATTGAACCGGGGTCGGCGGGGCGCAAACAGTAGGTTTATCAGTTGCACGCGGCGAAACTCCACCAAGATTACTCTCGAAATGACATCGAACAAACAACCGGAGGTGAACATCGGACTCGTCGGGCACGTCGACCACGGAAAGACGACGCTCGTACAGGCATTGTCCGGCGAATGGACCGACCAGCACTCCGAGGAGATGAAGCGCGGTATCTCTATCCGACTCGGCTACGCCGACGCGACGTTCCGTCGCTGCCCGGAGGCCGAGGAGCCGGAGGCCTTTACCGTCGACGAGCACTGCGACGACCACGACGTCGACACCGACCACCTCCGGACGGTGTCGTTCGTGGACGCGCCCGGGCACGAGACGCTGATGGCAACCATGCTGTCCGGCGCGGCCATCATGGACGGGGCCGTCCTCGTCATCTCGGCGACCGAGCCCGTCCCGCAGGCCCAGACTGAGGAGCACCTGAGCGCGCTCGATATCATCGGCATCGACAACATCGTCATTGCCCAGAACAAGGTTGACCTTGTCGACGAGGAGCGGGCGATGCAGAACTACGAGCAGATTCAGGAGTTCGTCGAGGGCACCGTCGCCGAAGGCGCACCGGTTGTCCCCATCAGCGCGGGCCAGGAGGCCAACATCGACCTGCTTATCGAGGCTGTCCAGTCTGAGATTCCGACGCCGGAACGGGACCCGGACGAGGACGCCCGCATGATGGTCGCACGCTCGTTCGACATCAACCGTCCCGGTACGACCTGGGACGACCTGATGGGCGGCGTGCTTGGCGGGTCGCTCGTTGGCGGCCAACTGGACGCCGACGACGAGATCGAACTCCGTCCCGGCCGCGAGGTCGAGGAAGGCGGCAAGACGGAGTGGCAGCCCGTGACGACGACGGTCCGCTCGCTCCAGTCCGGCGGCGACTTCGTGGACACGGTCACGCCGGGTGGCCTGCTCGGCGTCGGGACCGGGCTCGACCCCGCAATCACCAAAGGCGACGCGCTCGCCGGACAGGTCGCCGGGCCGCCCGGGAGCCTCCCGCCGGTCCACGAGACGTTCACGATGGACGTGGACCTGCTGGAACGCATCGTCGGTGACGATGGCGGTGAGGTCGACGAAATCTCGACCGGCGAACCGCTCATGCTGACTATCGGCACCGCAACCACGGTCGGGTCGGTCACGAGCGCGCGCGACGACGAATGTGAAGTCGCGCTCAAGCGCCCGGTCTGTGCGGCGTCGGGCTCGAAGATCGCGATCAACCGCCGTGTCGGCGCTCGGTGGCGGCTCATCGGTGTCGGCACGCTGCGGTGATGATCGTGCTGGACACGAACGCGCTGATGATGCCGGTCGAATGTAACGTACGCCTGTTCGAGGAACTCGATAGGGTGCTGCCGGACGCGACGGACTACGTCGCGCCCGCTGCCGTCCGCGACGAACTGGCGAAACTGGCCGATGGGGCCGGCGCGGAAGCGACGGCCGCCTCTGTCGGGCAGGACCTGCTCGACCGGTGTGCGATTCGGGAGACGACGGCGGACTACGCGGACGACGCCGTCCTCGAACTGGCACAGACAGACGATGCGACACACGCGGTTACGAACGACAACCCCCTCAAACGACGCCTGCTGGACGCGGGCGTTCCAGTAATTAGTTTAAGGGGCCGGAACAAACTGGGTATCACTCAACCATAACACATGTATAAACGGGTACGCCTACGCGATACGGTCGAAGTCCCGCCACGCTTTCTGGCGGAGGTCAGTCCGGGGCTGGTCAAACGGCTCCTGCAAGAGAAGCTCGAAGGTCGAATGGACGAGGACGTCGGCAGCGTCGTCTCCGTCATCGAGGTCCACGACATCGGCACCGGTGCCGTGCTGCCGAACAAGCCCGGCGTCTACTACGAGGCCGAGTTCGACGCCCTCACGTTCGACCCACAGATGCAGGAAGTGGTCGACGGCGAGGTCGTCGAGGTCGTCAACTTCGGGGCCTTCATCGGCATCGGGCCGGTCGACGGTCTGCTCCACGTCTCCCAGATCTCCGACGAGTATCTGGCCTACGACGAGGAGAACCAGCAACTCGCCTCCCGCGAGTCCAACCGGACGCTCACCGTCGGTGACGCCGTCCGGGCGCGTATCGTCACCAAGAGTATCGACGAGCGCAACCCGCGCGACTCCAAGATCGGCCTGACGGCGAAACAGGTCGGCCTGGGCAAGCACGGCTGGCTCCAGGAGGAGCGCGAGCGCCGCGAAGGCACGGCGGAAGCCGGTGATAGCTGATGGCGGACCGACTCGTCTGTCGCGACTGTCACCGCGTCCAGAGCGCGGAGATCGAAAGCCAGTGTGAGGCCTGCGGCGGCACCGCACTGACCGAGGACTGGGCCGGCTACGTCGTCATCGCGCACCCGGAGCGTCCGACATCGCCGAGGAGATGGAAGTGACCGAGCCGGGCAAGTACGCGCTGAAAGTCCGCTAACGTGTCCGACGTCGTTCTCGAACTCCCGAGTGACTTGCGGCACGAGCTGAAAGAGCCGCTCGGACGGATTTATACTGATACAGCGGCGCTGCTGGCCGACGCCGGTGACCCCATCATCGCCGTCGGCGACATGGTCACGTACCACCTCATCGAGGCCGGGCGGACGCCCGACCTCGCGCTAGTCGACGAACGGACCAAGCGCTCGGCCGTCGACGCGGACGTGGCAGCGGCAATCGACGGCTTCGACCGGACGCTCTCAGTCGACAACCCGGCTGCGACACTCACCGCAGACCTGCTTGCTGCACTCAGAGACGGTCTCGACAGCGACGAGACGACACTTCTGGATGTCGACGGCGAGGAGGACCTCGCCACGCTCCCTGCAGTGCTTGCCGCGCCTGCTGGTGCCAGTGTCGTGTACGGCCAACCGGACGAGGGAATGGTGCTGGCCGACTGCGACGACACAGCCCGGGACCGGGTCCGGTCGCTGCTGGAGCGGATGGACGGCGACGCCGAGCGAGCGATTGCACTCGTGTCGAACTAACTAGCAAAAACGCGGACTGATTTTATTCCGGCCGAGGGACGCTGAGGTTCTGCATTTCTGTCTCACAGCGGCCACAGGAGACCGTCGAGCGCTCGCTACAGAGACGCTTCCCGCAGTCCGGGCATTCAAACAGCTGTTCGTCGTCGTCGCATGGGGCGGGGTCTGACCATGTTGGCATACTTGTGACTCATTAGCATTTGTCACGGGATAAACTTTGCTCATACCCAAACAAAAGACAACACCTATCCAGAGAAAGTGAACGTATGGTCACTCAAGAACGTGGACGTGCCTGACCAGCGAGCGGTGAACGCGTCGCTTGAAGTAGTCAGTGACGGCCCAGCCCGCGCCGGTCGCGGCCTCGCGCCAGTCGCGGTCGGCGACGAGGACGCACCGCCCTGCGACGCGGGCGGCTTCGCCGAGCGCACCGGACACGAGCGGGGCCAGGTCACCTTCAATACGGGACTGACGACCGTAGGGGGCGTCGAAGACGACGGCATCGACGGTGTCGTCGGCCACTGGCAGTGCGGACGCGTCGGACCGGAACACCCCCCACTCGCCCGGGTCCGGGTACGACGCTCGCTCAGGGTGGCCGTCGCCGTCGAGTGCGTAGGCCAGGTTCTTGCGTGTCCCCGAGACCATCTTTTCCTGTGCGTCGCCGCCGACCACGTCGGCCCCGACCAGGCCCGCTTCCAGCAGGAGACCACCGGTGCCACACATCGGGTCCAGTATCGTTGCGTCCGGGCCGGCTCCGGCGATATTGACCAGCGCGCGGGCTTCGAGCGGGTCCATGCTGCCGGGCTGGAAGAACGGACGGTCCGTCGGCTGGCGGCCCCCGAAGTCCCGCACGCTCTCGGCGGTAAGCCAGCCCAGCGCACAGCAGGCCTCGCCGGTCCCGCCCTCCTCGTCGCCGTCGGGGTCCGAGAGATAGGCGTAGAGGACGTGGTCGGGGTTGTCGAGGTCGACGGCGAAGCCGCGGTCGGTGAGCACGCCGCCCAGCGTCCGCTCGGCCTGTTGCGTGTCGATACCGGTGCTCGCTCGCACGTCGACCGCGCGCACGGCGACGCTCCCTTCGCGGTCGATGGTCGCGGCCGATAGCAGCGCGGCGGCGCTTTCGATGTCCGGGTCCGAGGTTCCGATCAGGTCACAGGCCCGGTGGGTGAACGCGAGGTGGCGAACGCGGTCGCTGATACCCCGTGCCGTCGCCAGTCCGGGGGCGAGCACGTCGACGGCGCTCGCGGCGCTTGCGGCTTCCCGCCGCGCGAACGCGTCGTCCTGCCCGCCAAGTTCGAGGACGTACACGCCCGAGCGGTGTGGGCGAGCGGCTATGAGCGTGCCGGTCGCGCCCGGGAACAAAACGCACAAGCGAGCGGCCGCCGAACCCCGAGTATGCTCCAGTCCGGGTTCTCCAGCCTGACCGGCGGTGGTATCCTCGCGGTCCTCGTGACCGTCCTCGTCACCTGGCTCTTTTACGCTCTGACCCTCCACCTGGCTGCGACGTTCTTTATCGGCGACGTGCCGAGCCAACTCGCCGCAAAGGCGGCCCTCGCGCCGGCAATCGTCTCGCTCATCCTCCAGCGTTGGGGCGTCGAGTCCGGCGTCGTCTCGGCGGACCTCGGCGTCGCTGTCGTCCTGTTGCTCACTCTCGTTGCTGACGGGATCGCCATCAGCCTCTCCTATCGGTTGTCGACCCGCTCGACGGCCCCGCTCGTGGCGCTGCATCTGGCGTTTGCGGCGGTGCTTGGGTTCGCGCTGAACAACATTTTTATGTTCTTCTGACCCTCCGAGCCGGGACTGTGGTGGGAGTGTCTGCCGAATGCGGGCGCGGAGCGCGGCCTGCATACCGCGCCTTCGGCGCGGTTTCACTCCGAGCGCGGCCGCAGGCCGCGACTCGGAGGTCGTTTGTAGCGTAGATTTTTGCGAACCCGCTCCCCACAGCGCGCTCATAAAGCGCGCGAGGAGAGGGGGTGACGTAAAAAAGTACTATTCAACCAGCCGCTCTATCTCCGTCACGAGGATATCGCTCGCGCCCACGTCCTTGAGCGAGCTAATGGTCTCGAAGACAGCACGCTCCTCGACGACGGCGTGGACGGCGAGCTGGTCGGAACCGGCGATGTCCATCACGGTCGGACCGCCCATGCCCGGAAGCACGTCTTTCACGTCATCAAGGGCATCCTCGGGGGCGTTCATCATCAGATAGCGTTTGTCGTCGGCGGCGAGAACTGAGCCAAGTGCGGTGTCGACCTGCTTCACCTTCTCGTTGTCAGCGGTGTCTTCACGAGCGAACAGGCGGACGGAGCTTTCGAGCACCTCGTCGACGACAGCCAGCCGGTTCATCCGGAGCGTGGTCCCGGTCGAGGTGATATCGACGATACCGTCGGCGATATCGACGTGGGGAGTCAGTTCCGTCGCGCCGGACACCTCGGTCACGTCGACATCCACGTCGACCCGGTCGAAGTACCGGCGGGTGATTTTAGGGAACTCCGTGGCGATGCGGCCGTCCTCAAAGTCATAGACGGTCTCGATGTCGCTCCCCCCCCCCCCCCCCCCCGGAGTTCGACGAGGTCGTCGGTGTCAGACTCCCGGACCTGGTCGAGGCCGGTGATACCCACGTCGGCAGCACCGTCCGCGACGTACTCGGGGATGTCAGCGGCGCGGGCGTACAGGACGGTCACGTCCGGATCGACAGTATCGGCGTGCAGTTGGCGGTCGGCCCCGTCGACCAGATGGAGGCCGGCCCGTTCGAGCAGTTCCTCGCTTGGTTCGTGCAGGCGGCCCTTGTTGGGGACGGCGATTCGCATACGCCTACTGGCAGGCCGCGGGGCAACTGTCTTTCCCCTCAGGCCGGGGTCTGTGAGCGAAGTCGTCACAGGCGGTCCCGGCGTGGGAGGACAACGAAGGTACCCGCAGCCAGCAGTGTCAGGCCAGCGAGACCGTAGAATGCGAGCGCAAACAGATTCTGGTCGGCGAGCAGCCCGACAGCCGTCGAGCCCAGCGAACTGATCGCGAAGAAGCCGGTCCGGAGCAGGCCCCAGCCGGTGCCTTCGGCGGTGTCAGGCAGCGTATCGACGATGTAGGCGTTTGCCAGCGGGCCGACACTCATCCGAACACCGATGACGCCGGAAACGATGGCCAGCGGCATGACGCCGCGGACGGACGGAATGAGCACGAGTGGAACGGTACTGACGAGCGCGACAGCGGTCAGAACACTTGGCGTTCCGTATCGGTCAGCGAGCCGGCCGGTGACTGTCTGTGAGAGCGCGCCACCGACGAACAGCACCGAGAGAAGCGCCCCAGCGGTTCCCTGTGAGAGGCCCCGGACCGTGACCAGATACGTGGTGAGGAATGCTGTCACGGCCTGAAAGGCGAACAGCATCAGTGTCTTGCCCGAAACCGACAGCACGAGCCGGCGGTTGCGAAGGCCGGTGAGAACCGTTCGGAGGTCCCGCCGGAGGCTCCGTTCGGACTCGCCGGTCGGACGGTCTGACACCGAGAGCCAGAGCGCGCCGGCGACAAGCATGAACAGCGGGGCGGCGCTGGCAAGTGCCAGCCGCCACCCGTACCGTGTGGTGACGAACGCGGCAATGGCGGGTAGTGCCGCCGCTCCGAGAGAGCCGGCCGCCATCACGACACCGAAGGCGGTCCCCTCGCGGGCATCAAATGTCCGCGAGAGGGCGGTCCCACGGGTCGGGCCGTACAGCCCCGTCCCGAGCCCGAACGCACCCGTTGCGATAAGGAACAGCGAGAACACCGGCGCGAAGAAGTAGCCCAGCAGCCCGACGCCCGACAGCAACGCCGCGGCTACCAGTAGTGTCCGCTCCCCGATCCGGTCGATCAGCACCCCGGCCGGAAACTGCACCGCCGCGTATGTGAGCCAGAGCACCGTGACCGCGAGCCCGGCCTCTGCGTTCGAGATGACGAATTCCTTGCGTATCGTCGGGAGGACCGCAGGAACCACAAACCGCATCCCGAGGACGAGAAACCAGCCGGCAGCAACGGCAAGCAGCATTCGGGCTGGGCTTCCGTGCCGCATGGCGTTGACCCGCTGTCGGAGTTGCTCTGCCGCCGCCATTCTCTTGCCCACCTGAACGCACCGGAGCCGAAAGACCCCTGCGGAACAGGCACTGCTGTCACTGCGACACCTGCCCATAGATGTGGCAACACGCCACACGACGGCGGCGTGGACCCGGCGAACTAAGGTCCGCGGTTGTGAAGCCACCGCCATGAGCGAACTTCTCGTCACCGGCGGACAGGTCCTCCGACCTGACCTGACCGTCGAGCGTGCGGACGTACTGGTTTCACAGGACAGCGGCGACATCGTGGCTGTCGACGACCCGGGCACACTGGACGGCGACGATGAACTCGACGCCAGCGACGGGCTGGTCATCCCCGGTCTGGTCAACGCGCACACCCACGTCGCGATGACACTGCTTCGCGGCCTCGCTGACGACAAGCCCCTCGACGCCTGGCTGCAGGAGGACGTCTGGCCCGTCGAAGCGGAACTGACCGCCGACGACATCCGCGCCGGGGCGGAACTCGGGCTGGTCGAGATGATACGGTCGGGGACGACGGCGCTGTCGGATATGTACTTCGAGGTCGAGGAGATCGCGGACGCAGTCGACCAGGCTGGGATGCGAGCAGTGCTTGGCTTTACTGCAGTCACCGTCGGCAAGGATGACGAGGCCGCGCGGTCTGACCTCGAAGAGAGCCTCGACGTGGCTCTTTCAGCCGCACTCGCTCACGACCGTCGGCGAGGAGTACCTGCGCGAGTTCGTCCCACAGGCGCTTGAGGACGACCTTTCGATCCACCTGCACGCCAACGAGACGCGCGATGAGGTGACGCCTATCGTCGACGAACACGGACAGCGCCCGCTCGCCTACGCCGACGATATCGGCCTGCTCGACGGCGACACGTACGTGGCTCACGGCGTCCACGTCGACGACAGTGAAATCGACCTGCTGGCCGAGACGGGTACCGGCGTTGCTCACTGCCCGGCCTCGAACATGAAACTCGCCAGCGGGATGGCCCCGGTACAGGACCTGCTGGACGCTGGCGTTACCGTGGGTATTGGCACCGACGGCGCGGCCTCGAACAACGACCTCGACATGTTCGACGAGATGCGCGACGCGGCGATGATCGGCAAACTCGCGGCCGACGACGCCAGCGCGGTCGATGCTGGCACTGTCGTCGAAATGGCGACCGCAAACGGTGCGGCCCTGCTGGGCTTCGACAGCGGCCGCATCGAGACCGGCGCGAACGCGGACCTGGCTGTCATCGACCTCGACGCCCCACACCTGACGCCGGCCCACGACCTCGTCTCGCACCTTGCCTACGCCGTCCACGGGAGCGACGTGCGCCACACGGTCTGTGACGGCGAGGTGCTCATGCGCGACCGCACTGTCGAGGTGTTCGACGAGCAGGCCGTCCGCGAACGAGCCAGCGAGCACGCGGCTTCGCTGGTCGAACGAGCCGGTGACTGAACCGGTGGAATAAACGCTGAGAGCTGGCTTTAAACTGTATAACTATTCCTCAGTCGGTGTTGTCGACTCTGCAAACGGCCTGAACGGGTTGAACGAGAGGGGGTGTTTATCGCTCTCTCGGCGAACCAATTGGCTACGATGCGCACCAAACTCTTCGCACTGTACGCCGCTGTCGGACTGACATTGCTGGCCGTCGGTCCGGGACTGGCGGCCGCTGCGGACTCAGCCGGTAACACCGACGCAGGGAACACCCTCGCTGTCGGTGTCTCACAGGCTGACGACGGCAGCGCGACGGTATCGGTCACACAGAACGAGACGGGCGTCGAAAACGCCTCAGTTGCCGTGGAGACGGCTGACAACACCTCCTACGCCGGGACCGGAAACTACACGACCGACAGCAACGGGACGGTTGGACTGCCCGCCCCCGAGCAGAACGTGACGGTCGACGTGACGGCGACGGCCGACAATCACACTGCGACGACGACGGCGGACCTGACTGTCGCGCCGAACGCTACCAACGTGACCGAGTTCGACACCTTCGGACTCGAAGTGTCAGCCTACGTGAACGACCTGTTGAGCGACGAGAACCGGACCGGTGGTATCGGCCCGGCCGTGGCCAGTTTCGTGACGGCGAACAACCCCGGCAACGCGCCGGACCACGCCGGCCCGCCCGCACACGTCACTGGTGAGAACGAGTCCGACGACAACGAGACCCACCCCAGCGAACGACAGGGTCCGCCGGCCGACATCTTCGGTGACGACGAGAACGAGACTGAAAACGAGACAGACGACCGCCGCGGCCCGCCCGAGGACGCCGGACCGCCCGAAGACCGCGGTCCGGGCAGCGATGACGCGGAGAATGAAACGGACGACGAAAACGAGACGGACGACGACCGTCGTGGTCCGCCCGAAGACGCTGGGCCACCCGAGGACCGCGATGACGACGACGTGGAGAACGAAACTGAAGACGACGAGAACGAAACCGAGGAACCGGAAGACGAGACGGAAGAGCAAGACGAGTCAGAAGAGGAAGACGAGTCAGAAGAGGAAGACGAGGACGACGATGCTGACGACGACACCGATAGCGACGACGATGACGACGGCGACCGCGGCCGACCGGACGACGCCGGCCCGCCCGACGAACGCGGTAACTGAACGGCTTCGGTAGCGTTTTAGGAACTCTCTTCCTCTGTTGTGACATGACGACGCCTATTTCGGAGCGACTTGATGACCTCGACGAGGCTCGCGATTCCGGCCGCCGAAAGATGGACTGGGCTATCCAGCATATGCCCATCTGCGGCGCGCTCCGCGAGCAGTTCGAGGCCGACCAGCCCTT
>JGI12329J12844_1000080_pt1 | contig 21742 bp, 24 predicted proteins | sample A23E3SouthBayCA_FD_12844 | JGI IMG/M metagenome (IMG submission 12844)
GAGGAGGTTCGGGAGCATCCAGACGGCCAGCGGAATCGTCGTCAGTGCGAGCCCGGTAAACACAACGGAGAGATGGCGAACGAGCACGCTCCAAGTGACGGGATCGTTGTCGATCACGATCCAGGCTCCGTACAGAAAGCAGGGGAAACTCATCGTCACCGCGAGGACGACCAGCGTCGCCACCGTCCCGTCGGCCAGCCCGAACATTGTCGGTCGTATGGACGGGACTGTTAAAGAGTACGCGAAGGACATCCGATCACAGGAACGACAGACCGAAGTCGGTCAAGGGGCGGACGCGCGATCACACGGCACTATGTATCAGGTGTTCGACGGGCCGAGAGCGTAGAGGACAGCGTCGTGACGGAGATAGTACACGATGGCACCGAGGCCGCTGAGTGCGAGAAGGCTGCCGTTTCCGGCCTGTACGACCAGGACCGGACCGCCGAGGATCAACAGCACACCGAGCCCGACCAGCGCGACCGAAAGCAGCCGGCGAAGACTCGTACTCTGGTAACACTCCTCGCATAGCGCCCGTTCGGGCGGATTGCGGGTGAGGACCCGGGCCGACGTCTTCTGGTCACCGCTCTGGAACCACGTGGCCAGTAGTCCGCCGAATCCGGTCAGGACCCCAGTGAGAAGCAAGCCGGTATGGAGACCGATCGTCTGGTCGAACAGTTGTCGTTCGATATCGGCGAACAGCGAGGCATCGACCACGCCAAGGAGAACGGCGGGAACGACGACGAAGCCGACAATGCCCAGCAGTAGGTGGGTGTAGTCGTTTTTGTACTGGCTGAACAGCGGATCGGTGAGCGTCCGCTCGTGATCCTCACAGAGTGGCTTTCCACATTCACCACAGACTGCCGTAGCCGGATCGCCGTCGTGTTCGCAGGTCAGGTGCCGGGACGTTTTCTTGACGCGATCACTCATCGGTCGTCACCCCCATCGAAAGATTCAGTGCTGTCCTCAAGCCGTCCCGCGGGTTCGGAGTCGAGTTCCGGAGCGTCCGTCGTTTGGTTGGTCTGTTCTTCGAACGCAGGTTCGTTCGGGCGGGTGCGTCGGCCGCCGCCGACGCCAGTCAGACCTTCCTTGATCTTGCTGATAAGATCACTATTGAGTTCCGACGAGGCCGAGCGTGCCCGTATTTCGACGTCCGATTTGCCGCGAGTTTCGAGGCCACCCTCGTCGGACCGCACCAGACGGTCTTTCGATTCGTCAAACGAGGAGACTTCGGACTGTTCGGTCATCGACGTGAACTCCCCCGTCACTTCGATTTCGGCGTAGACGACACCTTCGTCCCCGTATTCGCGTTTCACCTCCAGTTGCCCGGGCTGGTCGTCTCCCTTCTCGTTCTCCGAGCCGGTAATCTGGAAGACGCCGTCTCTGTTCGGCGCCGGCTCCGGATGTGCCGGCGGATCGATGCTCAGGATCGTCATCGCCTCCCGGCGACAGACAGTTTCGACCCGGTCGAACGCCTCCGAGGGGCGATCGTTCACTGTCACCTTGCCGGTGGTGACTTCGCGAGTGTCCCCGGCGAGCGCAGCGGGATCGACCTGGAGCTTGCCACGGATCCGAACCTGGTGGGAGACATTGATATTGCCGTTCGTACTGCTGTCGGGCGTCCAGAACGGCGCGCCGGTCCGATCGTAGAGCCCCCGAATCATCGTCCCAGTGAGCGTGTGGTTCTCGATCTGACCCCGGAACGTCGCCGAAACGTCACCGAGCCCCAGCAGTTCCTTGACCGGACCGAGGACGTCGTACCGAAGCGTCTCGCCTTTGGTGATCGAGCGGCCACGCCACTCGACGCGCTTCTTTTCGGGGTTGTACGTGTAGTCGGCTGCTTCCTTCTGATCGGCCAGAAACGAGATGTCGTTGAACGTCGAGTCCATATCGAGACGGAAGTTAGTGATCGTAAGCTGTCCCGTACCCCCGGCACGTTCAGCCTCGGGCGCGTCGCTCGGGAATTCGATCTCGATCGACAACACGCCTTGCCCTTCAAATCGCCGTGCGAGCTCTTCGAGGCCTCTGTTCATCGTCACGTCCGTGACGCTCAGTTTGTTTTCGATATACTTCCGAGCGTCGCGGTGCAGATCCGCTCTGATGACGACGGGGAGCTGATCGCTGGGGAAGTCGACGATGTCGTATTCGTGCTCGACGTACGCGATCTCGTCGTTCTGAAGCGCCTGATCGATCTCTGTCGCGCTCCAGTCCCCTTCGAGCTGCACGGTTCCGTTTTCCGGCAAGCCCTCGACGCTGAACCGCTGGGTCGTGACGTTATCCTGGTGGGCCTCGTCCCCCTGGGACAGCGGAGGGAGACGACTCAGCGCAACGAACAGGTCCGTCTGGGGATACCCTGACGCCAGCGCCAGCGATCTGTCGCCGTTCGATGACGTCAGCCGCTCTAGCAGACTGCCGGGCGGATTGACACGATCACGCTTGGCGTTGTTGTCCGGGTCAATCTTTCCACGAACCTTTCCGTCCACCGAATGACTGCTCCTGTATTCGTCTTCCGTGATGTTGAATTTCAAATTCAGACGCTCCAGCAGCTCTACTTCGAACAAGTTTCTACGTATTTCTGATAAGTCAACTGCCATTGCAAGAATAGATGACCACTCTGTATTAACCAGTTTTGGTAAGTTCTCCAAAAGCATGGGTTGTAATAATTATTTTGCTACTATTGGAGTGGCTTTCCGGAGATTACAAAACATTCAGCAATCCTGCGGACTTCGTGCCTCGACAATACACGTCGTATCGCCGACCCAGCAAACGGAGACGTCGGTAATTCCGACGCGACGGACGTTGCTCCGACCGTGAGGAACGATACGCGTAAGGCCACGGAAACCGAATCCAGAACCGATGGACGCGTCCGGCTCCACGCCGCCCGACTCAGACGAGTCGGCGACCAGTGCGGAGACGGGAGACACAGGCGAGTCGAGCACCGGCGAGACAGACCTCTCGACCGAACAACTCCGCGAACGGGTCGAACAGAAATACGACTTCGACGATTTCGGCCCGAGAGACATGGCCGAGATGACCGCAGAAGAGTGGGAGGCGGCGTTCGACGCCGACAGCTGGATCACCGGTCAGGAGCTACTCGACCGCGTCGAGGCCGACCTCAAGCAGCGCGTACTCGACCGGGACGTCTTCGCCCGGATTGAGCGCGAAGAGGACTACCTGCTTGCATACTCCGACGCGGGATTCGCCGTCGTCTATCCGGACGGCAGCGTCGAGGGCGAAGGGACCGTCCTGCGGGACGTCAAGCCGGTCATCGCGCTGTGTTCGATGGACAGCTACGACCCCCCGGAGATGCCGGACGGCGATATCCTGCCCGAACCTCGGGAGGTACCCGATGGCGGGGGTGAACTCGGGAATCTGATGGTGCAGGCCATCGCCGTCGTGCAGTTGCTGGCCGCCCTCATATTAGTCGGCGCCGGGATGGCGTTCGGGCTGGAACCGATTTCGATCGTCGCCGGCCTCGGATTCCTGGTCATCGGTGTCGGCCTGCTGTTCGTGGTGGCCAACGCGCGGCTGTCCGATCGGTTCCGTTCCGAGGAGTTTCGCGACCGTCTGCGAGCGGTCAACGTCGGCGGCAAACGGCCGGATTTTCTGCCGATCGACGAGGATGGCCACGTCAAAACTGAGGAACTCGAAGACAGTCGAGAGACGGTACTACCGCCCAGTTCCGACGGAGACGAGTAATCGCCAGACCAGCCATCAACTGTCGTGTCGTCGCGAACGTCAACCAGCCACTGCAACTACAAATGTCAGCACTCCCGCGACGGCGGTGACAACGCCGACGCCCAAGACGAATGGAGATGCGTATCGTTTCGTCGTCGACGATTCGAAGTCGAACGCATCGGGATTAGCGTAGGCAATATGCGCGATCACGGCGGTCCCGAGCATCGCGAGCACGTGGCCGACTGACCCCACCGTGGTGAGCGGCCCCAGTGTGGCTCGGTCGAAGGCGTATCGTATCGCAAAGAACCCATTCCCGAGGCCCAAGCTGATAATTCCGACGAGAAACTGTCGATGAACGGCCGGAACTGTCGTTTCATCGGTTGCCATCGGTCAGCCCTTCACGTTCCTGTTGCTATGCCGTTGTGTTATAAATGCCGGGGAAAAGATGCCTGTGCACGCCAAGACGATCGCCACCAGGAGAACAGACCGCAATACGAAACTGTGGCAAGTAGTTTCAACCCCGGGAATTTGGGGCTGTCGTCCGAAATATTTATAATCGTCATCGAGTCCCCGCGCTATTTCCCCCCATATATCGGGGGTTTCGGTGAGTTTATACAGAGTAGGTGCCCAGAATGTCATGTATATGCACAGGCGGGACTTTCTCCGGACGGCCGGTGGCGTGGCCGGCGGGGCAGGCGCACTCGCGGCGAGCGGATCGGCGGCCGCTCAGGCAAACGTCCAGCCGGATTACGGCGGCTATCTAGAGGGAGCGAACGGGTTCAACGGCTCAACGACTGATCTGCGTGGCCAGGACGCGGTCACGATCGAAGTCGGGGCCGGCAGTGACGGCTACGCGTTCAACCCGGCCGCCGTCTGGGTCGATCCCGGCACCACGATCACCTGGGAGTGGACCGGCAACGGCGGTGACCACAACGTCGTCGGCGAAAACACCGACTTCTCCTCGGGCGATCCCGTCGGCGAGGAAGGCTACACCTACGAACAGACCTTCGAAGAATCAGGCATCGTCACCTACTACTGTGACCCCCATCGCAATCTCGGTATGCTCGGCGCCGTCGCCGTCGGAGACGACATCCCCACCGTCGAGGTCGAATCCGGCGGCGGCGAACAGAATCCGGAGCACATGGGCGTGCCGTTCCAGCCCCACTACGTGGGGATCGCGACGCTGCTGATGATGAGCGCGTCGCTCGTGTTCTCGTTCTTCTTCGTGAAGTACGGTGAATCGGCACACACGAACGGAGGTCGGAACTGATGTCCTCGTCCGGAAGCACCTACGGTGACATTCACCGGTACGAACAGCCCCGCGAGAGTCCGGCGGCGGCGCTGGCGATCGTCCTGTTGACGATCGTCGAGATCGTCTTCGTCGGGCTGTTCACCTGGGGGCTGATCAGCGGCTGGGGACTGACGGCCGAGGGGAACATGTTCCTCGGCGGCGTCCTCGGAGTCATCTTCATCGACCTCTCGTTCATCCTGCTGTTGTACCGCAAGGAGTTCCTGCCGGACGTGATGATCGTCAAGAAACGCCGACGCAAGTGGGAGGATCTGTACGTCCGTGAGGAAGACGTCGACGGAACGTCCGTGACCGACGGGGCTCTGGAGAACGCAAAACGCGCGCTGTATCCGTACTACAAACGATAACTATGTCCACAGACGAAGACAAATATCCGAGCGAATCGGGACGCCGGCGGTTCGTGAAAGGCGTCGTCGGGAGTGCCGCTCTCGGGTCGGTCGCGACCGGGACCGCGGCGACTGTCGAGATGGCCACCTCCGCCGCCGGCGCCGGCGGCGGGATCACGGAGTATTTTGCCATCGAGAACACCGACGGTCCGGCCCCGCGCGGGATGCCGATCATCCCTATCGAGATCAGAAACGACAACGAAATCTACGGCGTCTGGCCGGAGCCGGAGACCCAGGAGATCCAGGGCAAAGAAGTCACCGTCGCCGAAACGGACATCGGCGGGACGACCTACAGTACCACCTGGTTCCAGTACTGCGGCGTCCAGACCTACGAGGGGATCCAGCCCGACGCCGACCAGGACAACGCCTTCCGGTCGACCGGCGGCACGTACGCCTGGCAGGACGACGTCGAGGACGGATCGGTGTTGACGCTGGATATGTTCCAGGACTACGAAAAGTGGGGCAACGGCATCGGCCGGGACGGCCTCGGCAAGCCGGCCGTCGCGAACTGGCGATCCGACGGTGACGTCCAGACCATCCCGGTACAGGTCATGCGCAGCCCCGAGGTGAGCAAGATGGTCGCCGGCGAGGGCGAGTACAGCTCGCTGTCCGGCGAGGCGCGCAGCTTCCTGGAGGCGGCGACGGAAAACGACGTCATGGCCTGGCTCAACAAGTGCACGCACTTCTGTTGTGTCCCGGGGTTCAAGGCCAACGAGGGGAGCGCCAGTTTCGGGGGCGAGAACTCCGTCTACTGCCAGTGCCATCAGTCGATTTACGACCCTTTCAGCCCGGTGAGACGGACCTTCACCGCGCTGCCACGGACCGAGTGATACCATGAGTCTCGAACGCAAAGACGATCACGACCACGACGCCTGGCTGGAGAGTCGAGACGACCTCTCGCACATCGAGACTGTCTATCTGACCGTGCTGATGTGGCTCGACAGGCGACTCCGCATCGTGGACTACCTGGAGATGCTGGAGAACCTGTATTACAAGGTCAACATGCAGATGCCCAAGAGCCACACCGAACAGTACGGCCTGGACAATAAGTTCTGGTACTGGTACCCGCTGTACGCGCTGGGCTCGTTCTCGACGCTCGCGTATATCGTCGCGGCTATTTCCGGTGCATTGCTCGGGTTCTACTACACGCCCGGTGCCGGCGCGAGCGAATCGGCCTCGCTGGCGTACACCCAGATCGAGTTCATCATGGTCGAGTTGAACTTCGGCTTCTTCCTGCGGAGCCTCCATCGCTGGTCCGCGCAGGTGATGGTCGCGGCCGTGTTCCTGCACATGCTGCGGGTCTACTTCACGGGCGCATACAAGGAACCGCGGGAGCTCAACTGGCTGCTCGGGATCGTGCTGATCAGCCTGACGATGGTCTTCGGGTACACGGGGTACCTGCTGCCGTGGGACCAGCTGGCCTTCTGGGCCGGCCAGATCGGCGTCGAGATGAGCCTCTCGATCCCGCTCATCGGCGAGTGGGTCGCCCAGTTGTTGTTCGGCGGATTCACGCCGAATCCGGCGACACTCCAGCGGATGTACATCCTGCACGTGTTCTTCCTGCCCTTTATCGTGACGACGCTGATCGCGATCCACATCGGCATCGTCTGGATGCAGGGCATCGCGGAACCACACTGATCACCCATGACTGACGACACAGACACGACCGACGAACGCACCGACGGCGGGGGAACGGGCATCGTGCCCCCCGACGACGAGACGCCAACCTGGAGCGAGCGCAAGGCTCGCAAGCAGGGGCTGTCGCGACTCACCTACGAGTACTTCGAGCGGGCCCGACGCGAGGACCAGGATCTGCGCCAGCAGTCCAGTTACGTCGAACGGGACGTGCTGGGCTTTCCGGCCTGGCCCCACGAGACGGTCCGCAACCTCTCGCTGGCGAGTTTCTTCGTCGGGATGATCATCGTCCTTGCGGCGACGCTTCCCCCGCACATCGACGCGCCCGCCAACCCCAGCACTACCCCGGCGGTCATCCTGCCGGACTGGTACCTCTACTGGTCGTTCGGCCTGCTCAAGCTCGGCTTCCTCAATCCCGACCTGTCGCTTCTGGGCGGCGAGAAGCTGATGTCCGACCGAACCTACGGCGTCGTCGCGAACCTCGTCGTCGTCGGGTTCGTCGCGATCGTTCCGTTCCTGAACAAAGGGAGCGCCCGCAGGCCGGTCGAGCAGCCGTTCTGGGCCTCGGTCGGGGTCGCCGGCGTCGTCTTCGCGTTCACCATCGCGGTCCTCTCGATCAAGAACCTCGTTCCGATCGGGGAAGGGCTGTTGAACGACCTGACCTTCCTGTTGCCAATCGTCGCCGGGTTCATCAGCTACGCCGTGTTGAAATCGATGCGCGAAGGGTACATGTTCAACCTCAACCGCCGGTACTACCGGCTCAGGCCACCCAAGTGATCCATGAGTAGCGATACCCAACCCCAGCGTACGCCCGACGGATCGGTCGTCGTCCCGATGCGCGTCTACAAGGGGATCACAGTCTTCTCGACGCTGCTGGCGACGGCGCTGGTCGTGCTCGGGTTCTTCATGTTCGACGCGGCAACCCGGCTGGACAACCCGATCCGTGAGGCAGCCGTCTGGGCGGTCGGGCTCACGGGCTGGACGCCCTCGACAGGCGTGGTCAACGTCGCCTTCGGCCTGCTCGGCGTGGCCGTACTGCTGGTCGGTGCCGGGTCGTATATCCTCGGCACGCGGTTCAAGACGGCCGAGATGATCGACGGCGGGACGGCCGAAACGGACGACCGAACGGACGACACGAACACACAGGAGCAAACCAATGGCTGACGAATTCGCGAAAGGGTTCGGTATTCTGGTAACGGCAGGGCTCGGCTGGATGATCATCGCCGGCTGGTACCTGACACCGAGTTTCGAGGGCGCACAGTTGTTCGGCGAACGCCCGTCGGATCCGGGCGTCTACGCGGAGATCGCGCTGACGATCGGCGACGCGCTGTTCTGGTTCGCCATCCTCGGCGCGCTGACGTTCTGGATCGTCATCCCGATCGGCCGGAAGCTCCGGGCCGAGATCGAGTCCAGGTCCGCGTGAGCCGGACGGCTATCAAGAGTTAAGGCCCCGCACCCCGAGAGACCGCATATGGCTGTCGATAGGGAGACCCCTCCGTCGGAAATCACGACGCTGGTCGGTCGCGAGGTCTATTCGAACAACGGTGTGTTCGTCGGCGAGATCGAGGATCTGCGGCTCGATCTCTCGACGGAGAACGTTACCGGGCTCGCGCTGCACCAGCTCAATGGAGAACTGTTCGACCAGGAGATCAACCAGTCGCGTGGCGTCATCGTCCCCTACCGGTGGGTACAGGCGGTCGGGGACATCGTCATCATCAACGGCATCATCGAACAGCTCAAACAGCCCGGATCAGACGACTCCGACGACGAGGTCGTTGCCTAGCTCCCGTTGGAACTGTCGCTACTGCTCTCGACGCCCATCGCCTCGAACAGTTTCGTTTTGACTGCTTCCTCGGTCAACGACAGCAACAGGTCCCGGTTGTCCTCGTTCGAGTCGATGCCCGTGAAGATCCCCAGCGGGATCTCGACGCTGGCGTCGGTCGAGTGGCCCGCCGCCTCGCCGATATCGGAGAAGGCGTCGCCGAGGACGTTCCCGATGTTCAACCTGATGTCCTTCGAGCGCGCGGCCAGATAGATCGTCTCGTCAGCGATGCCGAAGACGGCCGTCGTCGTGATCCCTTCGAGATTCAGGAGTTGCTGGGCGGCCTGGGTCAGTGCCTCGCGGTCGCGGATGAACCCGGCGTTGGAGATGAGATGACTGCCGCGGACGTCGCGGTTGCGGATCGCCTCGGCGAGCACGTCCAGCGTCTCGGGGCTCATCGACGGAGACTCGACCTGTTCGAGCGTGTCGTGGTCGGCAAAGGGGTACAGATACGCCGCGGCGGTCAGATCCGCCGGTGTCGTGTCCCGCTTGAAATCGAGCGTCTCGGCGCGGATACCGTACAGCAGCGCGGTCGCGACCTCCTGGCTGAGATTCAGATCGAACTCCTGAACGTACTTGGTGAGGATCGTCGACGTCGCGGAGACGTTCGGTCGGATGTCCGAGAAACCGGCGTCGATCTCAGATTCGGGTTCGAGGTGGTCGATGAGAATATCAACGTCAATATCGGGGGCGGATTCGGTGTCGCCAGTCTTGGAGTAATCGACTAGCGCAATCGTATCGTAGTCGTCGAGTTCGACCTCGCCCCGGGAGACAAGTTCGATGCCGAGCAGGTTGACGAACGCCCGGTTTTCGTGATGGCCAATTTCGCCCTGGTAGACGATATCCGCCTCGACGTCACGGTGTCGCGCGATCGCCTGCAGCGCTGCGGCGCTGGCGATCGAGTCGGGGTCCGGGCCGCGGTGGATCAGGATGGCGAGTCGGGACTCAGTACCGTCGATCAGCGACGACAGCTGTTCGGCCCGGTGTTCGAGTTCGCCCGTTTCGAGCGACCGGAGCGCCGAATCGGCGATGACCGCCGACGGATTGATGACGACGTCGGCACCCATCGCAGTAAGTTCGTCCGCGGAGACCGGATCGGACGCTCGCGCGACGACGAAGTGATCGTCGTCAACCTCCATCAGCGTCTCCGTCGCGGCTTTGTTCGCCTCGACGTCCGAGGAGAGGATCAACACCGCGTCGCGACCCTCGACGTGTTCGACGACCTCCGGATCCCGAATATCGCTGATCTGTGCGTTGAGGTCCTGATCACGAAGCGCTTCCACGCGCCCCTCGTCTTTGTCGAGAATGAGCACGTCCTTGCCCGCTTCGACGAGGTCCTCCGCGACCGCGTGCCCCACGCTCCCGCAGCCGAGGATGGCATACGACGTCATCGATGCCATCGTCGTCCCTGTGTTCATGGTGTCTCGTCCGTAGGCGTCGAGACCCTTATAACTCGGACTTTCGTTTCGCGGCCCGGGAAGCGCGGCTCGCTTCCCCACTGCCGGGGCGTCACACAGCAGGCGGTTTTTACCGCCCGCTCACCAATCCACGGTCATGGGCAAGGTCAGTATCGGTCTTCGGGGCTGGCGGTTCGACGAAGCGGACGTCTTCGACTCGGACGGTTCGATCAAGCCGCTGGCGGAGATGCCACCGGAACCTCGCCAGCGCGTCTCCCGACTGACGGCGATTATCGGCAACGCCTGTGACGCCTGCATGCTCCTCGAGGACGACGAACGCCACTGTAACGTCGCGCTCGCGGTCTACGGCGAACCGATGAGCGAAGTACTGCTCTGTGAGGAGCACGAACCGGACTTTCTGTACTGGTTCCGCGAGGAGGGCGGCGACGAGTACGCCGGCAACGCGGCGATGAAAGACCGGTTCCTCGAGTGGATCGCCGACGGCGGCCGCGCTCCGGACGAGTACGCCGGGATCGAGCACGTCGACTCCGAGCCGGACGCGCTTCCGAACGCGGCCGTGGCCGGCGAGATACCGTCACTCGAGGACGAACTCGAAGAGATGGACGAGGGCGAACGCGAAGCGCTCGACGTGGACCTGAGTGACCTCGATATATGATCAGTGTCGCCGTCGTCGACGCCGAGACCCCGGGGAATATCGGAACGATCGCCCGCGCGATGAAGAACTTCGGCCTCGAAGAGCTGTTGCTGGTGGATCCGCCCGAACTGGATCCCGACGGCGAAGCGTACGGGTTCGCGGGCCAGGCACGCGAGGACATCCTCCCGAACGCTCAAGCGGTCTCGTTTGAGTACCTACGCGAGAACTACCACACCGTCGGCTGTACGGCCGTCACGAACGAAGACGCCCGCAAGCACGTCCGGTATCCGTTCAAGACGCCCCGCGAGCTGGCCGACAGCCTGACCGACGTCCGGGCCGACACCTGTCTCGTGTTCGGCCGCGAACGGGTCGGACTCACGAACGACGAACTCGCCGATCTCGACGAGGTGTGCTCGATCCCCGCAGCCGCGGACTACCCGGTCTTGAATCTCGGGCAGGCCGCGACGGTCGTCCTCTACGAGATGCGCTCGCTGACCCTCGAATCGACACAGCTTCCGGACCCGGATCACGAGCGAGCCACCGAGCGGGAGATCGAGGGACTGCACGACCAGTTCGGGTCGTTCCTCGAAGCGATCGATCACCCCGAGGAGAAGCGCGCCAAGGCCGGCCGGCTCTTCCGGCGACTGGTCGGCCGCGCCCACCCGACCGACCGGGAGGCGGTCTCGCTCAGGGGGATCTTCCGGCGCGGTGCGCGGCGTGCTCGCGAGACAGACGATCGATAAGGTTGCCCGTAGGCGTCGAAGCGTCACCGTTCGAGGTGGTCGTCAAGTGCCGTGAGGACTGCGTCCTCGTCGACGAGATCACGTCGGGAAAATCGAACGTCAGGCTGTAGTGTCCCTCGGTGGAGCAAAACCTTGGTGTCGGTCACAGTGACCCCATCGAACGCCGACCACGGTGTGAACAGGCGCGTCCCGCGTGGCTTCTGCAGACGACGTTCGAGGCCCGCAGGCGTCACTCGGTACGTCCGTTTTGAGCTCATTGTGTTCGCGACCAACGTCAATACGGTGATTAGAAAGAAGAGCTGTATGACCGCCATCGGTTCGAAGAGAATCTCGAGCCACCCGAAATACAGCAGTATGGCGACAAAAAATATCGCTCCAAGTATAATCCCCCCAGCAACTGCCTTGATTCGATCAGCCCGTGTCCAACCCGCCGTCCACTTGACGACCACGTCTTTCTCGTTGACTGCTGCGTGAGCGAGCCGGTTGCGTGCCATATGGACGAGAATGTCCCCCAAACACGACGCCACTAATCCCAGAGTGAACCCAGTAAATCCGACGAGCGCCGTCGCAGTTTCCGTTTCGATACCGGTAGCGACGTGGCCGACAAACTCGATCATCTGGAAAAAGTAGCCGACGACCGGCACGAGTCCAATGAATGGAACGAGCCATCTCAGATGACCATCACCAAGCCATACGATCACCGCTCCGCTACGGGCGACTCGCCGTGCCACGACAGCAGTAATAGCGATTGTGGCCAGTCCAAGCAACGCAACTACGAGTCGTTTGTCTCGTAATTGGAGCCGATCTACAGCGACGAAGACGACTGTCGGGGCAATCAGTGCTGCAAGGTAACTTCCCGCTATGAGCGAAAAGCGCATATCAACCTGCCCTGCTATCAGGGGATCATCTTGATCAGATATTGGTGTGCTTTTGTGCATACGTATTGATTACGATATATGTGATATTAGAACAGTGTCAACTCTCAGCAGTACCACGGACTCTCCTGTGCTCTGATATCATTCTCATCCTTGTCCACAACGATACCACTTCCGTCGTTCACTAAAGCGATATACGTCGCCCCAAGACCAACAAGTACCCCAGCGATAGCTAAAACAGCGGGGGAAATGGCCGCGACACCGGTTGCAGCAACAATAGCACTTGCAACTTCGAAGGTGCCACCGATGCCATATAGGCCCCATACTATTTCGCTAGTGGGGCCATCAGCGAGATATGTTTTATTTCTTCCGAATTTATTTTTTCCACCACACTCTCCCCAACCCAATCCGAAGGTACCTCCTGTCTGCACTCGATCCATCCGTTTCTTAATCCGATCGAAACGCTTTTTCCCTTTTTGAGTTAGCTTGAGTCTGATCCTGTCTTTCCGTCTTCGGACTTCCCAGAGCCCATCATGAACACCTCTATTAACGTCGTCGACGAGATCCCGAGCTGTATATGTGGACGTCTGTGCATCTCCCTTTTCTGACCTTTGTGTTGTTACTTCGAGCTTCTGTGTAGCCCCCTTTGAAACAGTTGCTTCCCCATCCTCAATCTCAATGGCTTCGCCGAAACCGAAATCCGGTGTATTTTCTCTTGTGGTACTTCTGGCAGCTGCTGATTTGGAAAACAGCCCGCCTGCGGTAACGGCAGTTGTACTCGATGCTAGCAGCGTCCGACGACTTAATTTCCCAGTATCCCCCATATCTGCATTTCTCTATTACACATATCTATATTAAAAACTTTCTATTTATAGTTGATCTAATAGTTAAAGTATTCTCTGCATTCTATTCTGATAGATAATTTGCCGGTGGAGCACCACGTGACGACGTGCGTCTTCCCCGTTCGGCGCGTTGCAGTTCTTGCTGTGATCGTCACGCTCGCTTCTGGATCTCCTCGCGGAGGACGCTGCTGACGAGGTCGCCGTCGGCCTTCCCGCGGAGTTGTCCCATACACTCGCCCATCAGCCCGGAGAACGCGCCCATCCCCTCCTCGCTGACCTGCTCGGCGTTGCGCTCGACGACCTCGACGACGGCCTCCCGGACCTCGTCCTCGGCGACGCCGCCCAGGCCCTCCTGTTCGACGGCCTCCTCGGCGGACAGCGAGGGGGTCTCGGCCAGTGCCGTCAGCAGGTCCTCGAGGCCCTCGTTCGGCACGTCGCCGTCCTCGACCGCCAGTAGCGCGTCCTCGATGTGCTCGTCGGTCAGGTCCCCGACCGGCACGTCGTCGCGCCGCAGCGCCGTCAGCGTCGATTCGACGGTGTCGGCGGCAAGGGTCGGATCGACGCCCGCCTCGACGACCCGCTCGAACAGCGGCATGTACTCGCCGTAGGCGACCTGTTCGGCGAGTCCGGCATCGAGATCGAACTGTGCCTGGTAGCGATCGACCTTCTCGGTCAGGAGCTCGGGCGTCTCGATCTCGCCGGCGTCGGGCTCGACCGGCGGCACGTCCGTCTCGGGGTACATCCGCGCCGCGCCCGGGAGCGGCCGGAGATATCGCGAGGTCGCGTCCTCGTTGGCGTCGCGAGTCTCTTCAGGGACGCCCTCGAGCGCCGTCTCTGCCCGCTCAGCGACGGCGTCGATCGCCAGCGCTGCCGTTTCGGGATCGTCGGCGACGATCGCAACGGCGTCCTCGGAGTCCGCCTCGACAGCCTCGCGCAGCGCCTCGACCTCTGCTTCGGTGACGCCGTAGGCAGGGAGTTCGTCAGTGTGGAAAATCCCGCCCGCACCGTGGCGCTTGGCGTGATCCGAGAATTCCGTTCCGAGGCGGCGATCGGGCTGGATTTCCCGGCCGACGAGGCCGTCGAACCCCTCCAGGCGAACGGCCCGGACCTCGCCGCCGGCGTCGAGCGCGCCGCGGATGACCCCCGAATCGGTGTCCGCGAACACGTCCGTCACGTCCCGCGGTTCGCCGACTGCGGCGTCACGGTCGTCGAGCTCCGCGGCGATATCCAGCAGTTCGACCTGCCGGCGCACCTCGTTGCGGACGAGATCGTCGATGTCGTCCAGGCTCTGGACGCCTTTGAGTTCGACGCGGGCACCATTTTCGATCGAGACGTTGACGTCCTGGCGGATCGTGCCCAGGCCACGCTTGACCTTCCCGGTCGAGCGCAACAGCATGCCGATCCGCTCGGCGGCCTCCCGGGCCTGTTCGGGCGAGCGGATGTCGGGATCGGTGCCGATTTCGACGAGAGGGATGCCGAGTCGATCCAGCGAGTAGCGAACCCCCGAGTCGGTCTCCGCGACGCGCTGGGCGCTCTCCTCTTCGAGCATGAGGTCCTCGACCCCGACGGGACCCTCGTCGGTTTCGATCTCGCCCTCGCCCGCGATCAACATCGTGCGCTGGAACCCGGAGGTGTTCGAGCCGTCGATGACAAGCTTGCGCATCGGATGGACCTGATCGACCGGCTCCATGTCCAGCAACTGGGCAATCTCCAGGGCCACGGTCATGGCCTCGTCGTCGACCCGGTGGGGCGGTTCGTCGTCCTCCTCGACGAGACACGTCGAGTCGTAGGCCAGATATTCGAACTCGCGCTCGACGCGGCTCTCCTCGAGGGCGGCCTCGTCGAGTTCGCCCAGTTCGCTCCGGGTCGGGTGGAGATAGCGGGTCAGTCGCCGGGTCGATTCCTCGGGCTCGCGCAACTCGGTCGAACACGCGCAGAAGAGCTTCGTCGCCGTGTCGAGTTGCTGGTGGATCTCCAGGCCGGCCACCAGCCCCAGGTCGTCGTAGTCGAACTCCGTCATTGTAGAAGGCTGGGAGTCCAGGGGGCAAAAAACGCATCCTTCCGGGTCGGGGCGTTCCGGGACGGCAACCGGACGGCTACTCCTCGCCCAGAATCCCCGGTTCGGTCATCTTCGCCGGATCGAGCACCTCGTCGACCTCCTCCTCGTCGAGATACCCCTCCTCGAGGACGACATCGCGGATCGTCTTGTCCTCCGCGAGGGCCTGCTTGGCGACCTTGCTGGCCTTGTCGTAGCCGATTGCGGGGTTCAGTGCGGTCGCCAGCGCCATCGACTGCTGGACGCGCTGCTCGCAGTGCTGGCGGTCGGCTTCGAGTTTCGCGACGAACTTCGTGGCGAAGGTCCCGGCGGCGTTCGCGAGCAGTCGGGCCGACTCCAGGAAGTTCGAGGCGATCACCGGCTTGTAGAGGTTGAGATCGACCTGTCCGTTGGCCGCGCCCGTCGAGACCGCGGCGTCGTTGCCGACGACCTGTGCGTAGACCTGATTGACCGACTCGGCGACGACCGGATTGATCTTCCCGGGCATGATCGAGGAGCCGGGCTGGTTCTCGGGCTGATCGATCTCACCGAACCCGTTTCGCGGCCCCGACGCCAGCAGTCGGAGGTCGTTTGCGATCTTGTGCAGCGAACCCGCCACCGTCCGGAGCGCGCCGTGGGCCTCGCTCATCGCGTCGTGGGCCGCCTGGGCCTCGAAGTGGTTGTCGGCTTCCCGGAAGGGCAACAGCGTCTCCTCGCTAATGTACTCGGCAGCCAGTTCCGGGAACTCAGGGTGAGTGTTCAGGCCGGTGCCGACCGCGGTCCCGCCGAGTGCGAGTTCCGCGAGGCGTTCGGTCGAGTCCTCGACGCGGGAAATGCCTTTCTCGACTTGCGCCCGATAGCCCGAGAACTCCTGGCCCAGTCGGATCGGCGTGGCGTCCTGGAGGTGGGTCCGACCGGTCTTGACCACGTCGTCGAATTCATTCTCCTTCGCTTCCAGCTCTTCCCGGAGCGTCTCGAGACCGGGGATGACATCGCGCTCGACGGCCTCCAGGGCAGCGACGTGCATCGCCGTCGGGATCACGTCGTTGCTCGACTGGCCGAAGTTGACGTGATCGTTGGGGTGGATCTCCCGCGTGCCGATCTCCCCGCCGTAAATCTCGGTCGCGCGATTTGCGATGACCTCGTTCGCGTTCATGTTCGTCGAGGTGCCGCTGCCGGTCTGGAAGATGTCGACCGGGAACTGATCGTCGTGTTCGCCGGCGATGACTTCCTCAGCAGCCTGAATGATACAGTCGGCTTTGTCCTCGGGGATCGTCTCCAGGTCGCGATTGGCCTGCGCAGCGGCCTTCTTGACGACCCCGAGCGCGCGCACGAAGCGCCGCCCGAACCTGCGGTCGCTGATCGGGAAGTTCTCGACGGCGCGCTGGGTCTGGGCCCCCCAGTAGGCGTCGGCCGGCACCTGCATCTCCCCGAGGCTGTCGGATTCCGTTCGGTATTCGTCCGCCATACGCACACGCACTCACGGAAACGACAAAACAGCACTGGTGGTCGAGATATCGAGTCAATCGATGAACTCGATCCCGGTGACAGCGAATCGGGCGCCGCCATCGTCGCTCTCTGCCACGCCGATATCCCAGCCGTGAGCGTTGGCGATCGTCCGGACGATCGAGAGCCCGTAGCCGCTGCCGTCGTCGCTAGTCGTGACGCCGTGATCGAAGACCCGGTCGCGAATGTCCTCCGGGATACCGGGGCCGTTATCTTCGACGTAAAAGCCGGTCTCGAGAGGACCGACCTGCACCGTCACGTCCTCGCCAGCGTGTTCCACGGCGTTGCAAAAGAGGTTCTCGAACAACTCGTGAAGCCTGTCAGGATCCGTACTGACCGACGGGACATCCTCGTACCGCAGCGTCGCGTCCGACGCGTGCGTCGCCCCGTCCCAGGCCGATTCGACGATCGGTTCCAGGCCGGTCGGCTCCGGGTCCTCGAGTACGTCGCCCTGTCTGGCAACCCGGAGCAGATCGTCGACCAGCCGTGCCATCCGATCGACTGTCTCGTCGATGGATTCGATGTGCTCGTTGTCGCCGGTCTCGTCGTACAGCGTCAGGCGTCTATCGATGATCTGCAGGGGAGTCTGGAGGTCGTGTGCGAGGATATCGGTGAATTCCTTGAGGCGGTCGTTCTGGCGTTCGAGCATCTGCTCGTATTCTTTGATCTCGGTCGTGTCCTGGCTGATCGCCGTGAACCCGCGGGACTGCTCGTCCCCGAGCGGTGAGAGCGTCAACGTCGCCCAGAACACCGAGCCATCGGCTCGCTCGTGCCAGCCTTCGATCTCGACGGGCCGTTCGGACGCGTCGGCAAAGGTCTCCGCGTTCGCCGGGTCACCGTCGCCCGTTCGCTCCTCGGCGAACAACGTACGCACGTGATTCCCCTCCACGTACGTGGCCTCGTAGCCATAGAGCGCTCGTGCGGATGCAGACCACTCCGAAACGATCCCATCCGGATCAAGGACGAAGATAGCGTGCGATCTGATCCCCTGGATGACCTCGTCCGACGGGACGCTGTCCGGTCGTTCCGGACGGGACTGCCCGCTATCGGACGTGTTCATGTGTGATTATCAACAGCGGTACCGATCCGCATTATGCATTGTCTGCCAGGGATTTTATATGTCTGCGTCACGGGGCTGGAGTTCCGCGACCATGACCTCCCAGTCCGAGGAGGGTCCGTCACTGCGGTATTCCCACGATCCCCGCGGGTCGACGCCGTTCTCCAGTGCCGCAACCAACAGAGCATGGAGAGCGGCCTCGAAATCGGCTGAACTCTCAATGTCGCCGTCAAATACCGGATTAGATGTCATGGATGGTTCCAGGCACGACCGGGTCAGCTGCGAACCGTGTCGTCGTTTCCCCGACGGCCTACCAACGTAGATGAGTCCACAGCAGATAGGAGTGGCGGAAAGCCTGGTACACCAAGTGAGATCGGAGAATCGGCCGGAAGAGTGAGGCAGTCTTTAACGACTGGACGGCGAAACGCCTCGTATCCGATGACAGTCATCGTCGAGTTAACGGTCCCGTCCGAGGCGTTCGAGCTGGGCCGGGTCCTCAGCGTCGAAGAGCCCGGGCAGGTCACCCTCGAGACGATGGTGCCACTCGGAGGGCGTCCCACCCCGTTTATCCGCGTCAAGCACAACGCCCGGGACGAGTTCGTACAGCGCGTCCGCGAGCACGCGGCGGTGTCTGACATCCGCCCACTCAACACCCACGACGGAGAGGTCCTGTACACGCTCGAATGGAACCCCTCGACTGACACGCTTTTCAAGACGATTCTGGAAGAGGACATCGCACTCCTCGGCGCGACCGGGAGCGCGGACCGCTGGGCGTTCGAGCTCCGGTTTCCCTCACACGAGACCCTCTCGGAGTTCCAGGAGTTCTATGTCGAGGAAGACATCGACGTGACGATCGAGCGGATCTACAACCCGACGAAACCCGATGCCGGACCGTGGTACGGCCTGACGCCACCACAGCGGGAAACGCTGACGTACGCCGTCGAGAACGGGTATTACTCGCTGCCGCGCGGCGTCTCGACGAAGGAGATCGGTGAGGAGTTCGACATCTCCGACCAAGCCGTGACCGAGCGCCTGCGACGCGGTATCACGACGCTGGTGTCGCACACCATATCACAACTCGATACAGAGCCCCGACGGTGACAGCCCCCCGACGCTGACGGAGCGCGGGAGGGTAAGCCGTATGTCCCTGCCGAGCGACTCCCCGGATATGGATCCACTCAACCGGATGGCGACCGAACTGGTCGACGAAGCGATCGACTTCGCCGACGAACTCGCGATCGCCGTCCAGCAACTCGATTCGGAAGCGACAGTACTGGACTTCGGCGTCCACGTCCCCGGCGGGATCGAAGCCGGACTGATGCTCGCGGAGATCCAGACCGCCGGCCTGGCGACCCTGGATACGACGCTCCGTGACATCGAGCAGACGCCGCGGACGCACGTCGAACTCACGACGGACTATCCCGGGCTTGCCCTGCTTGGTTCACAGAAGGCCGGCTGGGAACTCAGCGTCGACGACTTCGAAGGACTGGGTAGCGGCCCGGCACGGGCGCTGGTCGCCGAGGAAGAGGAATTCGCGCGTCTGGGTTACCAGGACGACTTCGAGTTCGCAGTGCTGGCGCTGGAATCGGAGCGCTTGCCCGAAGAGGGGGTCGTCTCGGAGGTCGCGGACCGCGCCGGCGTCCCCGAAAGCGGCGTGTTCCTGCCGACCTACGCGACCGCGAGCCTGACCGGTAGCGTCACCGCAGCCGCCAGAGCGGCCGAGCTGGCCGTGTTCCGCCTGTCGGAACTGGGATATGACCCACTTGACGTGCTCTCGGCGTCGGCCTCGGCACCGGTCGCGCCCGTCGCGGACGGGGAGGCGACCGCGATGGCCCGCACGACCGACGCGCTCGCCTACGGCGGGCAGGTCCATCTGGTCGTCTCGGAGCCGTTCGACCGGTTCGACGAGGTCGTCTCGACCGCCGCGGAGTCGTACGGCGAGCCGTTCGAGGCCATCTTCGAATCGGTCGACTGGACGTTCGAAGAACTCCCGACCGAACTGTTCGCGCCCGCCCAGCTGACCGTCGACATTGTCGGCGGCGACACGCACGTCTACGGGGAGCGGCGCGAGGACCTGCTCGCTGAAAGCTTCGGCCTGTAGCCGCGATCCACGCGGCTTGCGCCGGGACATACTTGACCGAGGGAGCCGAACTGCGCGCATGGCCGAGCAGCTCCAGCCTGACGCGTGGTTGCTCGACGTCGGGCTCGTTCGGTCGTTCGACACGAACAGCTACCTGGTCGACGACGGGACGGTCACACTGATCGACACCGGCCTGTGGGTCAACTGGCCGTCACTCCGTTCGGAACTGGCCGACGCTGGCTACAAACCGGCCGACATCGACCGCGTCCTCCTCACCCACTACGATCTAGACCATACGACCGGTTTGAGGCATCTCGCCCCTGCGTTCGACGGCCCGATCTATATCGGCCAGCGCGACTACGACCTCGCAACCGGTGGGTTCGATCCGCCGCTATGTCACCACAAGGGTCTGTTTCACCGACTCGTCCGGCCGTTCTTTCCGATCGCTGGCGACGATATCCGCCCCGTCAGGGACGGCGATCGGATCGGGAGCTTCACCGTGTTCGACACGCCAGGGCACAACCCAGGACACGTGGCCTACGTCCACGAGGACGGCGCGGCGTTCGTCGGCGACCTCGTCTGGGAGCGCGACGGGACGCTCACGCCGCCGGTCTGGCTGGATAGCTACGACATGGACGAACTCCGGGCGAGCATCGCTAATTTCTGGTCGCGGACCCCTCGGATATCGACTCTCGCGATGGGACACGGCGATCCGATCACGTCCGACGTGGACCGTCGCTACCGTGAGTTGCTGGCAGCGGTCGAAGATCCTGCGATGCAAGCGTGAACGTCACGTCTTTCCCCGTGCCCCGACAGATACGGATATGGACGAAAAACGGGAACTGACGAGCGTCGACATCGCGGCGCTGGCCGGTGAGCTCGGCCAGTACCGCGGCGCGCACGTCGACAAGGTCTATCTCTATCCCGAGGCGGAGCTGCTGCGGTTCCGGATGAGCGACTACGATCGGGGGCGAACGGAGCTGCTGATCGAAGTCGGCGAGAACAAGCGCGCGCACATCGCCGATCCCGAGCGCGTCCCGGACGCTCCCGAGCGGCCACCGAACTTCGCGATGATGCTCCGCAACCGGCTGTCGGGTGCGACACTCGAAGCCGTCGAACAGTTCGAGTTCGACCGCATTCTCATGCTGCGGTTCGAACGGGACACCGACTCGACGACCGTCGTCGCGGAGCTGTTCGGCGACGGCAACGTGGCGGTCCTCGACGAGAACGACGACGTGATCGACTGCCTGGAGACGGTGCGGCTGAAGTCCCGGACCGTCGTGCCCGGCTCACACTACGAGTATCCCTCGGCCCGGTTCAACCCCCTCACGGTCGATTACGGGACGTTCACCGAACGAATGGGCCAATCCGACAGCGACGTGGTGCGGACGCTGGCGACGCAACTGAACTTCGGCGGGCTGTACGGCGAGGAGCTCTGTTCGCGCGCCGGCGTTCCCTACAACCAGGACATCGAGGCGACCGACGACTCGGATTTCGAGGCGCTGTACCGAGAGATCGAGTCCCTGTCGCGGCGGCTCAGTGAGGGGGATCTGGACGCGCGAGTCTACTACGAGGACGGCGACGACCGGGCCCGCGTGGACGTGACGCCGTTCCCCCTGGAGGAGTACGCCGACCGGGAGAGCGAGGTCTTCGAGACGTTCAACGAGGCGCTGGACGACTACTTCGCGAACGTCGACGCCGACCACGACGACCGCGGCGAGAGCG
>JGI12329J12844_1000082_pt1 | contig 21452 bp, 22 predicted proteins | sample A23E3SouthBayCA_FD_12844 | JGI IMG/M metagenome (IMG submission 12844)
AGTGCAGCGACACCACCGCATACTCGGCGAAGCCGCCACCCCCTTCGGGGGCGGCGACTTCGCCTCGCTCACCAACAGCATTTTTAGCTAACTGGACTGCTTTCTTCGTGAAGCGGGAGATCTTCGACATAGAGCATCGGCGGTTTCCCGCTTCATACCACTAGTTCTAACGGTCGAAACCGATGCTGTCCAGCGGTTCACCAGAGCCCATCCACAGGAAATCTCAAAGACACACACTGGATTCCGAGTTAGTGTGACTGGGCCACAATCTAGTCACTCAGTTGGACTCCACCACGTTGAACGTACCAATAATCGTAACCTGAACCCAGAGACACACACCTGATTCCGAGTTAGTCGCTAGTCAGTGTTCACTTGTGCAGAATCGGGATCCATTTTGAACACGACATCCGGATCCCAGAGAAGCCGATGTTCTTTGTACGTTCCCTTTCCCATCCCGCCGTGTTCTTGATTCGATTCCGTTATTTCGAGAAACGCGAGTTCATTGAGGAAGCCGCGAATTGTATCTGTGGTCAGTGTGTCGGTTGCTTCAGCTTTACAGACTTCCTCGTACACATCATAAATCAACGTTGTCCGGAACCAGTCATTGCTATTTGTCGTTCCTTCTGTAAGGTTCGCAAGTGCATAGAGAACGTACTTGCTATGCGGTGGCAGACCTGAAATGAGTTCTTTGAGTCGTTCAACTTCAGCCTGTTCCTGGGCTAATTCGAGATGTGACTCCTTGACGTTGCCAATATTGTTGGTGTCTTAGCGTAATCTCCTGCATGACGCAGCAGTCGAATCGCCTATTGAGCGTCCCCATGGCGTTGTGCAGCGAGTGCGGCTGTTTTTGGGATCACCCCCGGCGTCAAGACATCTTCCTGAAACGCATCTTTCCGGTTTTCGAGGATTTGCCGTAACTGCTCTCTTCCGTATGGATCAAATATCATTTCCGCTCTCTCGAACGACAGCGAGCAGCGGGTCGTGAGGGACCAGAGGTCCCTCGTCTTGGCGAGCGGCAAAGCCGCGAGTCAAAGCTGAGAACGCGGGGGCTTTCTAGCTTTTGCGGTCTTCGTTGCTAAACTAAACACCACCCCCACACACCTCGTAACGAGTGAAACATCGTCATGGGTCCCCACCTGTCGCTGAGGTCTCGATAGCTTGGATGACAACCTCTGGATCCCGAAGCAGTCGATGCTCAAGGTAGCTCCCTTCACCCTGTCCACCCCCCGTGTGATTCAATTTAGTCACCCCGAGAAACGATTGTTCTTTCAGCAGCCGGTACACGCGATCTCCGGAGAGCTTGTCTGCCCCAGCCTGCTCAGCGACTTTCACGTAGAGCGTGTATATTTGATGGGTTCGAAAGGCTTCCTGCCCGGGGTTGTCGACCGTAAGTAGCGCCAGCGCTCGGAGGATGTATTTCACATGCGGCGTCGTCCCACGCACGAGTTTCTCGAAGCGGTTCACCTCCGCTCGTTGGACGGCGTCATCGACGTGCGAGACTGTGACTGTCCCCGTCTCCTGTTTCTCAGCGAGACGACCAGCTTCGTATAGCGTATTGATCGCTTTCCGTGCATCCCCGTGTTCTTTGGCTGAGAGGGCAGCGACCTTTGGGATCACATCGGGCTCCAATACGTCTGCTTCGAAGGCATCCGTCCGGTTGTCCAAGATTGCTCGTAACTGGCCGGCATCGTAGGGATCAAAGACGAGTTCGTTCTCCTGAAGACAGAACACTCAACACAGTGGAGTGATCTCTGTGGAGCGAGCGATGTGAACTGCGTATCTGAACGCAATGGCACACGAAAACTCTCAGCCCACACAAGGCATTTCGTCGCACACGACCTCAGCACTACCAACCAGAGCATGGTCCTCCCGAGCGAACACTTCATCCTCGCCCTTCTCCCCGTCGCAGTATACGCACTCCTCCGGGACAGACAGCTCCCATCGCTCCAGCTAGTCGCAGTCACGTTTTTCGGGAGTCAGTTTCCGGATCTCATCGACAAACCGTTAGCGTACGAACTCCATCTCATCCCCTCCGGGCGGGTGTTCATGCACTCGCTCCCGTTCGCCGTCCCGCTCTCGATTGCCGTCATCGCGTATGCAGTCCGAACGGACCGGACCAGACTCGGGGCCGCGTTTGCGTTCGCGCATCTCTCACATCTGGTGGCCGACAATCAGCAACTCCTTCCCCCGGACTCGTACGTGTCGTCGGACTTGCTCTGGCCGCTCCAGCCGCCCGTTGCACGCTCGCCGGTCCCGCAGTGGGTCGGCGAGGGTGCAATGAATCTACACCTCTGGACCGGGTTTTCGGTGTTCGTTCTCGCACTGGCGGCGTATGTTCTGGCAGTGGACCTGCAAACCCAACTCGACCTGTAACTGCTGTCAGTCGAGTTTGACTCGATTGATCTGGGCGTGTTAGTGACTGTGGGTCGGGCGGCGAAGAATCAAATTGTCTCGACTGGGCGATTTTAGTAACGGAGTAACTCACCTACTGCTGATGCTGGTCGTGTCGTGAGTGTGGTATCGTTCACTATTCGATGTAGCGACCAGGGGTAGAGTTGAACGACTGGAGCCGACAAACCGGGCGAACGCCGTCTTTTGTCGATCTCCGGGTGTCCAACCCTGGTATAAGTCAAAATATTGTCAGGAATCTCTACGTCGGTATCGGTTCCCCACAAAGCGTCCCGTTCGCTCGGATTCTGACCCTGCTTCGCCCGCCTGCCTGTTGCTTGTGCTCGGAGATTGGTGTCTAGGGACGACCCACACCACTTTGACCCATTCCACCGGGAGATTTCCCCAAGGTTGCTCCGCCAAGAGCGCGTTTTCAGCTAGGGCTTTCACGAATCGGATACACGACATTTTTGATAGACGGGCAAATGAGCAGATTGTATGCGACGATTGGTCCTCGCCGTCTGCTTCGTTTCCCTCCTCGCTGGGTGTGGCACATTCTTGGGTGATAGTCCGCCGCCGAGTGACGAGCGAGCTGTCACAGCCATTGAAGCGGCGAACAGCACTGCTGCCGCTGTCGAAACGTACCAATTCGAGATGGAGATGCATGTGACTGCGTCGGATGGTGAGCAGTCACGAACGGTGAGAGTCGATGGCGACGGTGTGGTAAACGTCTCCGCAAAACGGATGCAAGCGACGACGCGGATGCAAGACCAAACAGTCGAGTCCTACGTCGATGGGTACAAAGCGTACCAGGGCTGTCAGGAACCCTGGGGCGGATACGCCGTCGAGAATGTCTCACGCTCCGAGCCGTGGGCAACTGCGACGCCGCTCCATCGGCAGCTACTGCTCTTCGAACGCTCGAATGTTTACTGGCAGGGCAATGAGACACTCGACGGGAATCGGACTGTCCTCGTCACGGCGTCCCCGAGCGCCGAGACCATCGAGTCGCTCATGGACCGCCGACAGGCTGGCGACATGGAGCTAAACCGTGGCTCGCTTGAGAACGCGACAGCGCGACTGTGGCTTGATCCAGACACGAACCGACCGGTACAGTCGGAACTCGAGATAAAAATCTCACAGCGTGGCGCGACTGCAACTGCGACGCTCACGGTCCAGTACAGTGAGTACGGTGAACCGACCGCGATATCGATTCCGCCGGACGTGTACGACGACCCGTACGAACTCGGCTGTCCCGGTGCTGGCTGAATCCGCTAGCTAACTCCGGGACCGTCAGTTAGAGGGGGACAATTGGTCGCTCAGTCTTTCCAATCCTCGTACAGTCCACGTCCGACCACACCCAGGCCGACGAGCGTTATGAGGTTGAGGAGGAAGCCACCGACGACTGGGATTGCGAAGGGGACGGCCAGTAGCAGTCCACCGGCGACGCCGTCCGTTGCGCTGACGGTTCCGTCGTCTCCGATAACCGAGTTACCGATCCAGACGGCAGTAATGCCGGTGCCGACGATGCCGAGCACGCCGATAAGGAGCAACCCGGGAATCGAGATCAGCGCGCCGATAACCGTCAATGCGAGCAGTACCAGCCCGATGGGGAGCAGGATGCCAACGAGAATTCCCCAGCCGATGGCAGCGCCGGGGTCATCCTGGATCTCTCGGACGGCGTTGGTCGTGTACTTCGGTCCGATAGCGGCAGCGGCAGCCCCTAATACTGCGAGAATGACGAACCCGATACCGAACCGGAGCACGACTCCGAAGGCCGGGTTGGCGGTCCCACCGGGGACTGTGGATTGTGCTGTTGCGACCCCGGAGAGTCCGAGCACGGCGAGTAGACTCCCGAGGCTACTAACGGCTTGCTTGGAGGGCATAGTAGCATCTTTGCGATTTTAATTGCGATTGTAAACCTCTTCTGGATGTTTGCTACCTCTTGCAAGTCTTCAGCACGTGATTTCGAATGATTAATACTTGCGAGCACGCAGCTATAAGTTCATGACTGACTGGCGGGAGCGTATGGAGTCCGGGTCGGAAATCCTGCGCCAACAGGCAGTTCGAATTCCGCTCACAGATGTGGAGACAGAACGGTCCGTCCACGAGAATATGATGCGAATTGCGGCTGCCGGCGAGCGAAAGAGCAAGTTACTGGATGACCCAGACGTGCCGCTAACGGAAGTGTACGAGGACGAACTGGACGAAATGAGACAGAGTTTCGAGCACCGCTTACAGCAGGTCGCTGGCGAGAACTACTACGATGTCGCAACCGCGTATCTCGACGGCGAGCGTGATGACTGGATCGGTGCGCTCGCGGCGTATTATCTGGAGTGTTATTATCGCCTGCAGGAACGCTACACCGTTGACGAGCAAATTTTCTTTTTACTGATTCTGCGATATCCGGACTGTCTCACTATCAACCTCAGCTTTCTCACAGGCGAGATCTGCTCTGCGGGAGTTCGGTACGAGTCCTCTAAGCATGTCGAATCTGACCTCAACGAGGACGAGAAAGAGCAATTATACGCTGACTGCCAGTACTCACAGCACAACGCTTCGGACTATCTTCGCAAGAACGTCAGTTGTATCCGAGAAGCGTTCCCGGACCCAGATGCGATCCCGGTTAAGCAGCGTCAGCGCGGGGGGTTCGTCCACATCACTGGAAGACAGGGAGCAACATTCGCGGAGATACTCGACTCCATCTCGCCGGATCCGGACCGGTTCGATGACACCGCAGCAGAACCTGGTCTCGTTTCAGAAGGGCCGGAGGCCAAACGAGCGAAGCGGGAATTTCTCACCGACACCACGGTTGTAATCTGATATGCATGTCCCTGACACTGACTGATTCCGTTGCCACCGATCCGCGACAACGTCCGTGACACCCGCCCGCCGGTGAATCTGTCCATATCCCTTGGCGACCTCGAGAGGGGTAGGTGTCTTTGTGAGGGCTGTGACTGTTCGGTGTAGAGGTGACTGTGTACGGGCCGCTTCGGGCGGCGACGGGTTCGAAGACGGTTGATTTCACAGCTATGGCGACACGGTGGGAACTGTGATTGAAGCCTTCATCAGCGCAAAAATACGCCACACGGGATGTCAGCGGTCGCGGGTCGGCGCGCTGGCGTCGAGTATGTCCGACGGCGTCTCGCCGTCGTCTTCATCTGTCTAGGATCCGGAATTATCATCGTCTTTTGATGACTGCTCGTCACTCCGCTCCGGCTGGGGCGGCATCTCGTAGCGGTACCATTGGCTTTCCCCGGGGACGAAATACGCGCTCCGGTCCTCGTCCTCGATGACGCGCTCGCCAGTGTCGATTGCTACGTCAACCAGGCCCGACAGGGATGCCGTGGTTACGACCGGGCGCCCGGACAGTTCCTCTGGCACCCGCCCGGTCGTAATCCACTCGTCGAACTCCGCCCGCGTCTGGCGGTAGTCGTACCAGGTCCGCTCGGCCTCGGTGAGTGGCGGCGCGTTCCGGTGGTAGTAGCCGACCGCACTCAGGCCGGCGAGTCCGAGCAGGAACAGGAAGGGGCCGCCGGCCAACCGGAGCGGCCCGTACTCTGCCGGGACACTCACCTGATCGGTTCGGCTATCCGACGCGACCACGGCACCGGGGTCGTCAACCCGGTAGACCGACCCCTGACTGTTTAGGGGGAGTTGGTACGTCCGTGTCCGGTCGACTGGCGAGCCGTTCCGGGTACCTGAGACGGTCACCTCGGCGACGAGGAGCGCCTGTTTCTCCCCGGGCGTCCCGCCGAACTGCTCGTCGATAGCCGCCAACCGCCGGCCGGCGTCGGTCACGTTCACGCGGAACGGGACACTGACGCGCTCACCAGGCCCGACGCCCGCCTCGGTGTCGGCGGCCAGCCGGTCCTGAGTCTCCCAATAGACCGTGCCGTTCCCTTCGGTATCGGCCTGGACGGACCGCAAACGGAGGGTGATATCCGTCTCGACGGACAGGTTACCTCCGTCACTGGCGGTGTACTCATAGGCGAAAACGCCGTCGAGCTCCGGAGTCAGTTGCTGGAAGTACACCGACTGGTTGTGTAGCACCGTCCCCTGTGCGTACACCTCGGTGTCGTTCTGGACAGTCGCCCGGTGGAAGAACTCCCCGGTGGATTCCCACGAGGACACCTGCCGCTCTTCGGTGGTCGTCCCGGGCTCGATGTGTGTCGTGTAGGTCACGAACGCACCGATGCCAGCCACCACTAGGAGTGCGAGTACGACCAGTTCGAAATTGTCCGTTAGCAGGATGCGGGCTCTCGTCCGGCGCTCACTCATCTATGCCGTCCCCCTCTGTCCGACTCCCCACCCAATCCTTCGAATCTGGCAGTTTTGGAATCATAACCATTTGTCAGCATCCTAATCATATTCGTGACAGTATCCGGTCTAACCGTGACGGCCCGTCGCGCGTCCGTCGACGGACGCGTCCGTTATCAACTATGACTACCCAGAGCAGGTAGAACGACCCGCCCAGCAGCCCATCGATGACGACGATGGGCAGCCACGGGTGGACCGCATGGAGCGTTTCGATAGTCGACTGCGGGAGAACGAGCAGATACCGGTGTTCGACCACGTAGTACCGGTAGTACCCTGTCTCAGGCGGGGCGGTCAGTGTCAACGTCCCGTTGACTGACGAGCGAGCGGGCACGACAGCCTCTCGGGGCTCGATCTCGACACCCTCAGTCGCGGGCTCGACGTACCGGACTACTGGGACGAACCCGTCGTTGGGCGTGATATACTGGACGGATTCGCTTGTCCCTTGCTCGATGACCCGGGGGCCGGGCGAGTCGCTCTCGGCGCTGACGACGCCGAACTCCTGTGGCCCCGCCGGCCCTACCATTGCGGCCGTCGCCGACAACACTATCGCCCCGGCGAAGACAGCGACGATGAGTCGGACGTTCGTACCAGTCGATCGCTCGGGTTCCCGTTCCCGTTTCCTGTCGTCGCTTAGCAGTATGTCAGCGACGTACGCGACCACCGAAAGGGCCACCACAAAGTATGCGAGCCCCTGCGTGCCCAGCAGCGAGCGCGCGCCGACCAAGGCGGCGATCTGTCGCTGTATCCCCTGAAGCGTGGACTGGGTTCCCGTGACGACGGCCCCGACGCCAGGTACGGTTACCACGGTCCCGCCGGGTTGCCAGACGGTGGCGACTATCTGTGTCTCCTTGACCGGCGGCTCATCGCCATCCTGGTCGGTGAAAGGATTGGCGTCACCCTTTGTTATGTACCCCCGATCGGTCTCCTCAACGATGCGGTGGGTCGTCAGCCCACCGCCCTGTATCTCTTCGGCGCGGAACGTCACCACGTCGCCCTCTTCAACGGGGCCGGCAAGGGCGGCCGGAATCGCGACGAACCCATCACCGGTCTCTATTGTCGGCGCCATGCTGCCGGAGGTGACGAACCCGAGCAACACTGGCTGTCCAAGCACCTGCCCGAGTATCATCGAGACGAGGAACACTATCAATGCCGCCTCTAGAACTACTTCGCCACCCTTCCGTAGGCCCATCGTTGAACTATCAACGTCTCATTTGGCAAATAAGTACCGGCCTGACACTATCCCCCTGAAGCAGTGCCGCTTCCACGACGGTCATGGCGTAGCTTCCGATGAACCCAAGTGCGTGGCCCAGCAGATTAGCAGAGGGTTCCAATACGTTGCCGCCGTCGATAGGGGCGGCGAGAACTTCGCAGCGGGAAGGCCAGAAACAGCACCATTGCGGCGACGCTAGGTTCGAAATGGTCCCAACAACTAGCTGTACCAGCGATACACCGCGAGGCCGCTGGGGAGGGCAATCATGATCGCAGTGATTGTCAGCAGCGCGCCGAGCCCGATACCTCCGAGGTCGGATGGCCCGTCACTGTCGTCTGGCGGTGGTCCGCCACCGCTGTCCGGCGGCGCTCCGCCTCCGGGCTCAACCGTCTCAGTCGGCGCCGGGGTCCTGTCGGCCTCGCCCTGTCCGACGGACGGCGACGCCTCCTCATCAGTCTCGGTCGACGGGTCCGGCGTAGGCGTCTCGATTCGGGTGTCGTCCTCGCCATCGCCGGCATCATCAGTGTCACTATCGGCATCGGCACTGGCATCGTCGTCGTCACCATCGTCATTGTCACCGGCATCATCGGTGTCGCCGTCGTCATCGTCGTCGGTTCCCGACTCCTCGGCGTGAACGGTGAACGTATCTGCGCTTTCGACATCGTGGTCGCCACGCGTGTCTACCAGCAAACCGACCGCGAGGGACTCACTCGGTTCAAGCGTGATACTATTGTCTGCCCCTTCGAGCGAGTCGTCGGTATCGTCGCCGCGGTAGAACCGCACGTCCTCGCTGTCGTCGGTCAGCCAGACCTCTGCGGTCCCATCGCCGGTGTAGGTGATCGTGAACACCCTTGACAGCGGCGTAATGGCGTTCGCATCAAGGCCGTCACCGTCGACCGATGGGTTCGCGCCAGTCAGGAGCAACTCGATCTCCTCGTCCTCGTTCAGGATAGCGTAGTCACCGTTGGGCCCATCGGCGGGCGCCATGACCAGGTCCTTGTTCACCGCGTCGGTTCCGAACGGCACTGCGCCGGTCGGAACGAGCAGCACAGCTGTGGCGAGGGCAATCACGACGAGGGGTGCCGTCCTGTTCATCAGTATTGTCGCGGCCAAGCCGCTCGTTACCACCGGTAGCTGGTGTATAGCTATTGTATTCCGGTGTTTGAAACGCGTTCAAAGAGCGTATTCCCCGCTTGAACAGCGAAAAGCCCCGGTGAGGGTTCAAGAAGCCGGGACGGGCAGCCCGTGGATCTCAACGGACTGGGTCAGTAATCTCCCTCTCGGGCAAGCCCCACCGCCGGAATCAAACTGACGTTCTGCCAGTGTGGGTATGACTGTATTCACCTGCATGGGGGGTAATGATTACGACGTTTCGGCAGTGATTGTCAGCGTCCCAGAAAGGTCGTCACTGGTGCTCCCGTCTGTCGTGTCCACCTGTATAGATGCGAATATGCGCTTCCCTAGTTTGAACGATTCCCGCTCATCGCCATCGGGGACAGTGACCGGATTCCCATCCGTCGCTTCTCCATAAACAAATGGAAACCCGTTTCCGAAAGCGGGGGACCCGCCGTCGTAGATGTGGAACTTGAGTTCCGAACTGCCAGGGTTGTTGGCGTACTCGTAGTCGAAGGTGAGTTCATAATCTTGGGTCCCGCGGTTCTCCACGCCGAAGGCTGCCAGCGGCGTGTAGGTGTGATCTCCGATCCAGTCGATGGGGTCGTCTTCAATATCAATCCAGCCGCTCTGTTGCTCGTAGTTCTCCGTCCCGATCCAGGTCATCGCATCGACGTTTACACCGCCCGCGCCGCCCTGCGTCACATCGATGTCTAACATCCCATCGTCGTTCTGATACACTGTCGCGGGGTCCGATCCCTCGATTTTGTGAACGACCGGCGTCATCCGAAGGAACGCTGAGTTGTCACCGGCGACCTCGACAGAGACATTTCGATCAGCACTCACGCTAGTGAACGCACCCGTCCCTGTGACGACTGCACCTCCACCGCCTAGTACCCCAAGTATCTTGAGTAGATTTCTCCGTTGCATCGTCTTTCCCCCCATTTCTGGGAATGCCCACCGGCGGAGTCGAACCGCCGAGATGCCGGCGTGGGTGTCGTTCTCCGTAATCAATTAAACGACGCTCAAACCACTCTATAGGTCACTGGGATCCGGTAGCTCGCCGTCTGCCGCTGCCACGACATACATGGTTTCGATATCGTTCACCACTTCGTCAAAGTTCTCTCCCGCGAAGAAGAAGAACCCGAGGCCAGCCGACTCACCAGCACCGAGTAATTCGCCATCGTAGTCGGGACCGAGCCGTGCGAAGTCCGGAGAGTCTGGCCCGCCACCTTTGTCCCCTGAGATACCGACTTGGAGGCCGTCCGCAACGTCGCCTCCGATGTTTCCGTCCGCGTCTTCGATTGCGACGTTAACGCGCACCGACTGGGTGCCGTTGTTGGTGATATTGAGAACGTTCTCGATGTTCGTGTCCGCGCTGTTATTTAAACCAGTACCAGATGCTTTGTCATTCGAGGTGAAATCTATCGCCACTTCCCCGTTCTGACCTATGGATGCGTACTGCCCGTTGGGGCCGTCGTACGGTTCCATGGCAAGAAACGCACTGGAATCACCAACGGCCTCAACAGTCAAATCACGTTCCGCTTGCACACTCGTGAACGCACCCGTACCCATTGCAGCGGCCGAGCCGGCCGCGAGCGATCCTGCGCCGATGAGGAACTTTCGTCGGTTCATAGTTGTATCAGCGCACGTCTTCCCACCCCCCACTGCACCGCAGGTGGGTCGAACGTGCTATCAGAGTCCATCACCCCCAGGGGCATTGTAGTAATCTCTTTGATACCATCGAATAGGCCCTTTGAAGCCAAGTATACACTGTTTAACCGATCAGTCGCCGCGAACCAGTAGCGTATTGTAACTTCAAACAGTCGCCGTAGCACTGCTCACTGGCGTATCGCACTGTTTGATTACTCGAAATATACCTGGGAAAAGCGTAGAGTACGGATTTGAGCGTCTTCCTTGCGGACTGTTGTGGAGGCGGTACCTTGTCCGACCTGGGAGCCGGTGTGTGTCGGGCTACGGGTGGCTTTCGATATTAGATGGCTTCTGAATCCGATATTGCACTGCTTGATACAGATTCAATCAGCTATTGCATCTCTTCAACAACCAGGATACGAAGTGGAGACAACTCTGATACTTCTTCTATATCCGATGCAAGAGCCACCACACATCGACGACTCTTCGCCAACTGCGGTGGAGACACTGCTGCAAACGGCCCTTGAAGCCACCGATGACGACCAGGCGAAATACCATCTCCGTGAAGCGTACCAGAAGTGTATCGTGGGCGAAGACGAGCCATCAGAACCGCGGTAACAGGTCAGCTAATATCGGGCCAGAGCCAAGAATCGGAGCTCTCTCGAAACATAGGCTGTTCTATTCCTATTACAGACTTACCAACTTTTACATGCAAAACGCTTATCACATTATAACCTGATTGTTCATGTTACGAACCGATCACTGACTATTGCTGCTGCGGTCGCCAGGGGGTGGACATCATGAGTAAGGCAGAAGCCGGGGCGGCAGAATCCCCACAGATCGACGAACAGACGCTCCAAGACGACGAGCCACAGACGCTCTCGCGGGACGAGATGTTCGAGATGTTGAGCAACCGACGCCGGCGCTACATTCTCCACTATCTCCACGACACCGAGGGGCCGGCGACGCTCTCCGACCTCGCCGAACAGGTCGCCGCCTGGGAGAACGGCACGCGGATTCAAGACATCTCGGCGAGCGAGCGCAAGACCGTCTACACGTCGCTACAGCAGTTCCACCTGCCGAAGATGGACGAGACGGGTGCTGTCGAGTTCGACCAACGGGACGGTGAGGTGACCATCACCGATGCCGCCCAAGAGCTCGACGTGTATCTGGAGGTCGTCGACCGCTACGACATCCCGTGGAGTTTCTATTACATCGGCTTCAGCGCTATCGGGACGATTCTGGTGACGCTTTCCTGGCTCGGCGTGGCGCCGTTTGCCGTGATTCCGGACATGGGCTGGACGGTGTTCCTCCTCGCGGCGTTGCTGGTCTCGTCGGCATCACACTACCTCCTCACGCGCCGCATGCGTGTGGGCGCAGGCGAGGCACCACCGGAGGTGGAGAATGCGTAAAGTGTTCGTAGCTCTGTGCGTGCTGGTGGCCAGCGCTGGCCTGGGGATGGGCAGTGGGGGATTCAGTTCGATGGGTGCGGACAGAGCCGTGACCGTCGATGTGGTCGGCGAAGAGAGCGCGTACATGTCGCTGGATTATTCTAATGAAACGGTCGATCCCACTGACGGGACAAAGGAAGTCGAGTTCGTCACCGTCGCCAATCATTTTGCTGAAGTCGTGGATTTCAGAATAGATTTCACCGTCGAAACCACTGGTGGGCTGACGGCAGATTCCAGTAGCGATCCAATCATCCAGGAAAACGTAGGTATAGGTGAAAACGTCGACGGGACGGTCACACTGGAGTGTGACTCCTCCAGTAGTACGTCTTCGACTGCGATCATCGACTTCGACGTGATGGCAGATGGTGACGGCGTCTCGGCAGAGACAACGGCGGAGCGGACGGTAGAGTACGAGGTTGATTGCGAGGAAGCGACTGCGGATAGTACGGATCAAGCAACGGGCGATACGAACTGAGATACTGCCGACGAGTGAGACGATTGCGTTTCATCACGAGCCCCTTACTCGCCTCCGAAACGTCGCGGGGTATGACCGTCTACACCGCCCAGACCTGCGACGAGCTGGACGACTTCCTTGCCAGGAACGACCGCGCCCTCGTTATGCTCTGGACCGTCAACTGTCCTATTGGAGCCCGGGGCGACGAGAATCAAATCGAGTTTGACAGTAAGTGGTTGTACGCCGCTATCGACACCGAATCAAAGCCGCTGCTCGAAGCTGATGTGTTCAGCCCCGCGGGACTGACCCTGCGGCGTTAGCAAGAGAACGCGGCGGAATCCCACCACTGGGTATCACACCAGCAACTCTAGTTGGCGCAGGCGGGACCACTTGGACCAGTCCTGGAGGGGAGACGGATACAGAACCGGCAATAAGATTCGATTTTTGAAATAAATGTGTTATATCTTCTAAGATATTGATGAAAATACGTCGTCCACGAAAATAGCAGTGATACTTATTCATACTGAACACATCATGATAGTTAATGTCACCCGAGGACCAGTACCAGGGTGGGCTTTACCGACCGAACAGGCGAGACTTGTTGCACGTGCTCGGCGTCGGCGGGGCCACAGCATTCGCGGGGTGTGATGGGTTTCTCGGCGGGAACGCGGAACAGACTGACCGTGACGACGACAGTGACAGCGGCGGCACAGACGCGGCGGACGCGACGGAGACTGCGCGCTCGCGGACCGTCTCGGGTGAGTATACGTCGGTCGCCGGGTCGGACGCGAACTCGCTGAACTGGTTGTACACCAACGACACGACCTCCGGAGCGTACGTCGACCTCACGCTGGACAGCGCCTGGGCAATCGACAACGACCAGAACGTCTTCCCGCTGTGGGCAGAACCGTCGACGGAGGACGGACAGACCTACCGGATCACGCTCAGGGACAACCTCCAGTGGGGCGGTGGCTACGGGCAGATGACCGCCGAAGACTGGGTGTACATGATCACGAACGTCTTCCAGGGCGAGGGCAACTGGGCGGGGTACACGAACGCCGGAGACTGGTTCCGACAGGGCGAGCCGATACCAGTCGAGCAGGTAGACACCCGCACCTTTGAGATCAGGCTCCCGGAAGTCGACCCCACGTTTCCGCTCAAACCGATCATGTGGGGGCAGTCGTGTCTCCCGAAGGGCATTCTGGAACAGTACGTCCCGGACAGGGATGCAGAGGGACTCCGGCAGGACGAGGAGATCAACACGCTCCAGTACACCGGCAATCTGGGCCCGTACACGTACGAGGAGTGGGAACGCGAGTCCCAGTACGTCACCGTGCGAAACGACGACTACTATCTCCGCGAGGTCGAGGACCTGGGCGAGGAGTGGGAGGACGTCCCGTATTTCGAATCCTACACGGTCCAGGTGATTCCCGAAGAGTCCTCGCGGCTCAACGCCCTCAGGAACGGGGAGGTGACGATTGCCGGCATCCCGCCGCGAAACGCACAGGAGTTCCAAGACAACGGAGACATCGACGTCTACGTGCAGCCACAGCCGTTCGTCCAGGCGCTGAAATACAATATGCGTGCGAACGGATGGGAACTGTTCCGGGAGATTCCGGTACGCCAGGCGTTCGTCTGTGCTGTCGACAAGACGACGCTCGCGGAGAACCTCTATCGGGGCTTCGCGGAACCGGCGTACACGATGCAACCGCGCTTCTCCAAGTGGTACGTCGAGGAGGGAATTCAGGAGTACACGTTCGGGACCGGTGACCTCCAGGGCTCGGGACCGGCCATAACGCGGATGGAGCGGGGCATCGAGGGGACACAGTACGAGTACGACGGGGAGACGCTACTCAATCCGGACGGCGACCCCGTGACGCTCTCGCTGTACGCCAGTTCGGCCAGCAACACGAACCAGACCCTGGCGGAACTGGTCGGCCAGCAGATCGAGTCCAATCTTGGGATCAGTATCCAGATCGAGACGATCCCCGGAAACACGTTTCAGCAACAGTACGCGTCGAACTCGCCGCCGGAAGGCGAAGACGTCCCCTGGAGCTCCGGCACGTTCAACGGCGGGCCGCGAGACGTCTCCGTCAGTCAGGAGCCGTGGGACATGTCGGTCGTGCTGGGGTTCAATACGTATCCGAGAACGCCGAGTTCGAGCGCGACGTTCTTCCGGGAGCGAGGGAACGCCAACTACGCGGGTTACGTGCCTGAATCGAACATCCCTGAGCTGTACGCGGAAGCGTCCCGAACCGTCGACGAGTCCGAGCGCCGGGAGCTGTTCGGCCAAGTGTTCCAGCAGATCGCCCGGGAGCAGCCCTTCGGGTTCCTGTTGATGGAGTCAGACATCGTCGGCGCACAGGACCCCCTCGTCGGGCCGAGCGATACCTTCGCCAGTGGGTGGGACTACCAGCGGTACTACTTCGATAGATGAGGTGGTACGTCGTCCGCCGGTTGCTCTGGGCGGTCGTCGCGACGTTTATCATCCTCTCGATCACCTGGGCACTGCTGCTCGTAACCCAGGAACAGGCGCTCGCCTCGATCCAGTTCCAGGCGGCCGTCTCCGGCGGTGACGCGGAGGCTGCGCGGGAGGCGTACGAACAGCGGCGGGGGCTGGACCGGCCGCTGTGGCGACAGTACGTCGACTACATGACGAACATGGCGACGTTCAACTGGGGGTACAGCACCTCTCGCGGCCAGCCGGTGACTGCGGCCATCATGGACGCGCTGCCGTACACGGTCATGTACTCGGTGCCCTGGACGGTGCTGACCGTCGTGTTCGGACTGTCAGTCGGACTGTATTCGGCGACCCACCAGTACTCGAAGTTCGACTACGCGGCGACGTTCGTCGCGTTTTTCGGCTACGCCATCCCGAACTTCTGGTTCGGAATCATCCTGCTCGTCATCTTCGGCGTCCACCTCGACCTCGTCCCCATCGTGTTCGATCCCGACGTCCCCGTGTTCAGCCTGGCCAATATCAAACAGCTCGTCCTGCCGGTGTTCGTCCTGACCACTGGCTCGATTGCCAGTCTCGCGCGCTACTCCCGAGCCGAGGCGCTGGAGTACGTCCAGGCGACGTTCACGAAGACGGCGAAGGCCAAAGGAGCCTCGGAGCGACGGATACTGCTCAGACACGTGCTCCGGCCGGCCGCTGTCCCGCTGTCGACGATTCTCGTCGCCGACCTGCTCGGCCTGTTCATCGCCAGTTCGTATCTCGTCGAGGTGGTGTTTGGCATCCCCGGCTTGGGTCAGTTGAGCTTCCGTGCGATCCAGAACCAGGATACGCCGCTCGTGCTCGCAACGACGCTCATCGGCGTGTTCATCGCTATCGTCGGGAATCTCCTCCAGGACATCGCGTACACCGTCCTCGACCCCCGAATCGACTACGGTGATCGCTAATGAGTTCGGATACGCCCCGCCGTCAGTTCGAGGACATCGACTGGGACGCCGACCGGGGCGTCGGGCTCACCCGCCAGACGACCGAATTCCTCGCGTCGCTCCTCGTGCTCGCGACCCTGTTCGTCTACGACTATTTCCGGCAGTCTCCCCTCTTCGAACCGAACCCTGTGCTGCGCGACGGCTGGGACATCACGCAGCTTGACTGGCTCTTCACCCTGTCGCTGTTGCTGTTTTGCTTCTACATCATCGCCCCGCTGTGGACCAATCGGCGGATGGCTGCCCATTACTGGCGCGAGTTCCGGAAGAACCGCGCCGCCGTCGTCAGCCTCGGCTATCTGGTGATCCTATTTACCCTCGGGCTGTTCGGACCGCTGCTCGTCGGGAAACCGTCGGTCGAACTGATACAGGGCTATCAGCCACCGGTCGGCGTGGCCGTCGACAACTCGGTTCCGTTACAGTGCGCCGGTCGGGTGGCGAACGGGCAGTGCTACGGGAGCTGGGCGTTCCCTCTCGGGACGACCGGTGAGGGCAAGGACATCCTCGCACTGGTCGTTCTGGGGATGCGGGTCTCCATCCGAATCGGCCTGATCACGTCGTTTCTCATCATCAGCATCGGCGCGACCGTCGGGACCGTGGCCGCCTATCTCGGCGGCCTCGTCGACGAGGTGCTAATGCGGTACGTCGACATTCAGCAAGTGTTCCCCTCGTTCCTGCTGTACATCCTCCTCATCTACCTCTTCGGCGGGAGCCTGCTCATGTTCATTCTCGTGTTCGGGCTGCTCAGCTGGGGCGGCACCGCGCGATTGGTCCGGAGTGCAGCGCTCCAGCGGTCCGAAAACGAGTACGTCGAGGTCGCTCGCTGTGCCGGCGCGGACGCGACACACGTCATCCGACGCCACATCCTCCCGAACGTCTCCGGGACGGTCATCACCAACCTGACGCTGCTGATTCCGGGCCTTATCCTGTTCGAGGCCGGCCTGGCGTTTCTCTCGCTCGGTGACCCGACGATTCCGTCCTGGGGGCAGACCATCGCAGCCGGGCGGTCCGACCTCGGATCGGCGTGGTGGGTTTCGACGGTCCCCGGCGTCTTCCTCTTTCTTACCATTCTAGCGTTCAATTTCGTGGGCGATGCGCTGCGGGACGCCCTCGACCCGCGCTCGGAGGGTAACACATGAGCGACCAGCGCCAGGTTGCGACGAGAACCTCAGGTAGTGCCCCGCTCCTGTCTGTCCGGGATCTCACCGTCGAGTTCGAGACCGACACCGGGCGGCTCCGGGCCGTCGACGGCGTCTCCTTCGACGTTGACCGGGGCGAGACGGTGTGTATCGTCGGCGAGAGCGGGAGCGGCAAGACGGTGACGGCAGAAACGCTAACCCGACTGATTCCGATGCCGCCCGGCCGAATCGTTGACGGGTCGGTCACGTTCGACGGGCGCGACCTGGTGTCGCTCTCGAAGCGGCAGTTGCGGGCGGTCCGGGGGAACCGCATCGCACACGTGTTCCAGAACCCACAGGACGCCCTCAACCACTGTTACACGGTCGGGTGGCAGGTGCGCGAAGCGATCCAGCTACACGAGGATATCGGGAAAGCCGAGGCCAAAGAGCGCGCGGTGACGCTGCTCGACCAGGTCGACATCCCCGACGCGTCGAGCCATTACGACGCCTACCCACACGAACTGTCCGGCGGGATGAAACAGCGGGTCGCCGTCGCGATGGCGCTCGCGGCGAATCCCGACCTCCTCATCGCCGACGAACCGACGACGGCGCTGGACGTGACCATCCAGGCTCAGCTGCTGGACCTGCTCCAGCGGCTCCAATCGGAGTTCGGGATGTCGATTCTGCTCATCACGCACGACCTGGGGGTCGTCGCCGAGGTGGCCGACCGGGTCGTCGTGCTGTACGCAGGGGCTGTCATGGAACGCGGGAGCGTCTACGACGTGTTCGAGTCGCCGGCCCACCCGTACACGAAAGCCCTCTTCGACTGTCTCCCCGGACGCGGAACCGATCTGGACACGATTCCGGGAACGCTCCCAGACCTTCACGACATTTCGGCAGGCTGTCGGTTCGCCGACCGCTGTGCGTACGCCCGGGACGCCTGTTTCACCGGTGACCAGCCGCCCCTGCACGACATCGGCGTCGGACAGGCGGCGTCCTGTATCCACTACGGCCCGAACGGCGATCCGGACGTGTTACAGAACGGGCACGCGGGTGAGCGCACCGATGAGTGAGCCCCCGCTGCTGGAAGTCGAGGGCCTCTGCAAACACTTCCCGATTACAGAGGGCATTCTCGACAGAGAGGTCGGCCGAGTCAAAGCCGTCGACGGAATCGACCTGACGGTCGAGCGCGGGGAGACAGTCGGTATCGTCGGCGAATCCGGCTGTGGGAAATCGACCGCCGCCAGGGCGCTGTTGCGGTTAGTCGAACCGACCGCCGGATCGATTCGGTTCGACGGACAGGAGGTAACGGCGTTCGACGACAATGAACTCAAGGCCTTCCGGCGGAACGCACAGATGATCTTCCAGGACCCGAGCGCCAGTTTCGATCCGCGGATGTCCATTGGGGATTCGGTCGCTGAACCGCTCGTCATCCACGGCGTGACGGACCGAGAGCGACGGCGCGAAGTGGTGTCGGACCTGCTGGAACGGGTGGGCCTCTCCGCGGATGATATCGACAGATACCCCCACGAGTTCTCCGGGGGGCAGAAACAGCGAATCGCCCTGGCCAGGGCGCTCGTGTTGAACCCGGACCTGCTGATCGCCGACGAACCGACGAGTGCACTTGACGTCTCGGTCCAGTCCGACATCCTCTCGCTGCTCCGGGACCTGCAGTCGGCGTTCGACCTCAGCGTCATCGTCATCAGTCACGACATGAGCGTGATCCGGGAAATCTGTGACCGGATCGCGGTGATGTACCTCGGCGAGATCGTCGAGAGTGCGCCGACCGAGCGGTTGTTCGACGCACCGTCACACCCCTACACGGAAGTGCTCGTCTCGTCGATACCGACACTCGACCCACGAGCGCGTGGCGACCGGATTACGCTCTCCGGTGACGTGCCGTCGGCGGCGGACCCACCGAGTGGCTGTCGGTTCCACACTCGGTGTCCGAAGGTCATCCCGCCCGACACATACGATTTCGAGCAGTCCACCTGGCGGGCAGTACTCGATTTCAGACAGCGACTTGACGAAGAGGGAATCGACCACGAGACAGTCCGGGAGTTCGTCGCTGCCGAGACCGGCCTCGCAGTTGAGGAGGTCACAGACCGCCAGACTCGACAGGCGATCCGCGATGAATTCGACATGCCAGAGACGCTTGGCGATAGCCGGGCTGACAGGGTTGTGAAAGAGGCACTCGACCTCGTTCTCGACGGCGAGGTCGACCGCGCACACGAACTACTCGTCGAAACGTTCCCGACAGTGTGTGCTCGGGAAAAACCGCGAACAGTATCTATCGCGGACGGTCACCGCGCTGCCTGTCATCTAGTCGACGCCGATGGCCAGTGCCAGTCCAGGGAGGATTCGGCCACACCGCAGGACTGACCTGTCCGGACCAGAACGCTGTCATCCGTCGCACGATACCCCCGTTAGAACGCCCGATGCTGGCGGACGGGCTACCGTACCGCTTCGACCGTAGGTAGCTTATTCAGCAGTCGTGACGGAGAGTCGAAACGAGCGGGCAAGGTGATAGTACGCATCCACCACTGCGAGTTAGCCGACTCAGCAACCCCGTCCGATTTCCGCGACGCAGTCGCGGCGGCGGTCGACCCGGACAAGACCGAATACACTTCCTACGAAACCGTCGCCGAGAGCGGTGACTGACCTGAGAGTCCCTCAGGGCCGGACCGAACGCCGTCTCATTCGAGTACGCCGATGCGGTCCGCGGTAAAGCCGAACACGTCCTCGTAGCCGTAGGCTGAGAGCAGGACCGGGTGGAAGGGTTCCTCCGCGACGACGGTTTCGTCGTCGGCCGCTGCTACAGGGTCTCCCTCGGGCACCGGCTCGAAATTCCGGACGAAAACCTCGTACTGTTCTGCTGTCGCCTTCGGGATCGGCTCGCCGAGTTGGAACACTGGCAGTGACGTATCTCGCTGTGGCGGTGATTCGGCGGTGACGCCGGTGGCGGCGAGGAACTCGCGGATGACCTGCTCCGCGTTCTCGGCGGCTTCCGGCGAGCCCTGATAGCCGCATTCGACTTCGAGCACGGAGTCCACTGTCGCGATCATTCGCCCCTCGTTTGCGCCTTTCGTCTGCACGACGGCGTCCACGGAGAGCGAACTGCAGAGGGTCTCCATCTCTGGCGTGAGCTCGTCGACGAGGGCGAACATCCCGTCGTAGGACTGGGTGGAGTGCAACGAAAGCACGGTGCAGTCACGGAGTTCAGACGTAATAGCCGCGGCTAACCGTGTCTCGCGGGACTCGCTGTCAGCGTCGCCGGGGAACGAGCGGTTGAGGTCCGTGTCGAGATATCGCTGGTTCGCCTCGAGGGCGGCTTCGTTCGCGATGATGAACTTGACCGGTCGCTCGATCTCCGGCGGGTCGGCAAGGACGGCTTCGATGCCGTCCCGACCGCACGGTTCGTCGCCGTGGATGCTCCCCACGACGGCCACCTCTGGAACCCCGTCTCCCAGTTGCTCGATTCGCATCTGTCCGTGATAGCGCCTCCAGCCTTTAGAATTATCCGGATTCATTCAATGTTCGAGGGACTCCGCGAACTCGATATCCTCCGGACGACACGTCGGATACTCGCCGTCAAGCCGGATCTGCCAGCCGTGGAGTGCCGACGGGTCCGACAGCGCGTTCGTTACCGTCGTTCGCACATCTAGCAGGTCGACGCCGTAGTAGTCGTTGGGGACCCCACGGAAGTACTGCAGCGATGTGCGAAACAGCGACCGCATTCCGTCGTCGTCCTCGAAGTCGAAGTGCTTGTACGCGCCGGCGGCGACCTGCACCATCCCGTGGAGGAACTTGCTCTCCGTGTTTCCGCGGCCGTAGTTGTACCATTCGTCTTCGAAACAGTCGTGTGATTCGTGGAACTCCCCGGAGTTGTACAGACGGACGCCGTGGACGACAGCCCGCCTGAGCGTCTCGTGCTCCCACTGTCCGTCGGCTCGCCACCCTGAGGGGTTCCCGTCGGGGGGTTCGACGGTCGGGTCGCGCGTGTGGTCGTCCATGCATACGCTACTGGCTCACGGGGGGTCAAACCACCGGTTCTATCGGCTATAGAAGCCATTGAAACTCCATGGACGCCTGATCGCACGTCAGCGGTGCGATCAGCATGTAAATCGTTTCAATTGTTACTACAGTGCCCCGTTGTTCCGAGTCGCTTCCGTACGACATTTATATCGTACCACCATGTGTTCCGAATGCATACGCGTGCGAGGGTAGCCAAGCCAGGAAACGGCGGCGGACTCAAGATCCGCTCCCGTAGGGGTCCAAGGGTTCAAATCCCTTCCCTCGCATCGTATAGG
>JGI12329J12844_1000089_pt1 | contig 21133 bp, 24 predicted proteins | sample A23E3SouthBayCA_FD_12844 | JGI IMG/M metagenome (IMG submission 12844)
AGCCNATTACGACTGTTGCGGAAGTACACGAAGAGTGAGCATACGCCGAGCGGAGCGAGGCGTTTCACCGCGGCGACTGTAAGGAGTCGCGGCCTTTTTTGGTCCAGCTTTTTGCCGTGAGCGGTCGCCAGCGGCGACCCGAGCGGGAAAAAGGTGGTCTGTCATAGACGGACGAGCGGCGAACGGCGGCTGACGGTTTCAAGACTGTCGAGGCGAAATCTTTTTGGCCGTGCTGAATGACTGTTCAGTTAGCACCTGGTTAGCGATGGCATCCGTATTCACCGACGACCACGCGTTGATTGCGCTCCTCGCGGAGTCGATCGAGGCGGATCTCTCCGCCGCTGATCGGCTCACCGACCTGCTGTCCCGATCGGTCCCGTGGCAGTTCCCGGGGCGCTTGCTTGAGGTGCTGGCCGCTCACGTGGCCTCCGTGTCCGACGCGCAACTCCGTCACGGCGTTCTCGCCGTGGAGTATTCGGCCCTCCACCAGTATCTGCACGCGATCGCGCTGGCGGACGATGCCCTGATCGAACCGGCGTCGTCGTCGGCGTATGCGACCGACACCGTCGCTGCGATCCTCGACGGTGACCGCCTGCAGGCACGCGCGTTTTCGTCTCTCGACGGGGCGGTCGAGGGATCCACGTCGCTTGCCGACGCCTATCGACAGCTTTCCGACGGTTCCGTGTCCGCCTACGAGCGAACTGCCGCGGCTGGGGCGTTTTCGACCGAAAACCGGTCCGAACCACGTCATTCGTCGCCCGACCGCTCTCCCCGGACGCCCGAACTCGCTCCACTGGCGGGCGTCGCCGGCGCGCTCGCCGGACGCATGCGGTCGCTCCCCGAGTCCCAGGTCCGTTCGCTCAAGCGCGCGGCGGTTGAGCTCGGTCGAGCCGTCCCGATCCAGACACCGACCGGCCGGCAACCGCCGGTGACGACCCGGGTCGACAGCCCGCTCGAGACGATCGCGACGCTCGTCGGTGCGTCCACGGCAGCAGACGTCGAGAGACTTGTCGATGCCGAACGGAACGTCTCATACAGATTATTGTAACGATTTACCGATCCAGTCGCCCGACGTAGGACGGCCGGTACGGCACAGACGTACAATAATCCATATCAGGCGGGCTCCTCGCTCGGCGTTGATCAGGCTGCGTTCGTCTCGAGCTGTGCGACGGTCCCCTGGTCGGTCGAAATCGTAACGGACACGGTCGCACCGGGGTCGAGGAGCGGCGCGTTGGTGCTCGCAAGACTCACGCTCGCGCTCTCACCGGCCGTCCACATTGGATCGGCGGCCGGATTGAACGGGCCCGTCGGCCCGCTCGCGAAGCCGTCAGCGGCGAAAAACGGGATCGGAGGCTGCTGTGCGAGCGGCTGTCCGTCGATTTCGATCCGGAATGTCAGCTCTTCGGTCGATACTGTGTCTCCGCCGTCGTGCGTGATCGTGATCCGGTCGGCATCCGCCTCGGCACTGACTGTGAAGTGTACGCGTGGTGTCGACTCCGTCGTGTCGGACCCAAAAGCGACGGCACCGCCGATGCCGGCCAGCACGACGGTCACGACCACGAGCAATACCGTACCCACGACGGGTGACAGCCCACGGGACACGCCCCTCGGTGGGCCGGACTCGTATTTGAACCCCCGGCTCGCATCGTCGCTTGGCTAGCCCGGTATCGCGCGGTCAGGGATCGTGACCGTGAACGTCTCTCCCTCGGAAGGTACGACTTCTACCGTGGTCGTCCCGCGGGTATCCAGTGTCCACAGGAGGCCGTCGTCGCCGGTCTCACCGACCCGTCTCCCGTCGATCTCGACCGTCGCGTTGGCACCGTTGTTGGTCGTCAATCGCGTGAGTGACACCTCGATCGGGCCGGTGTCGTGGGTCGCGTTGACCGTTAGCGCGAACCGTCCAGTACTGTTCGTGTACGTCTCCGAGACCGTCATCGTCGACAGATCCCGAATCTGTTCTTCTTTGAACACGTCGGTCGTCGACGTGTCGAGATACGTGGTCAGTTCACCCTGCGTGTGTGAGATATCGACGCTGAAGACCGACGTGTTCCCGAACGAATCCGGGCGAGGTGACCGCTTCCGGTTCTCCGCGGCCATCGCCCACGGGTACAGTTCGCTCGCCCGATCGACCACCTCGCTGGCTGTTCGGAGTTGCGGTTCGCCGCTCCCGAGGACCGGGCTCGCAGTGAACCCCTCCCGGACGTATCGGTCGTTGACGATCGTCGCAACGACGATCCCCTGTTCGCCGGTCTCGATATACGTGAGCCGCGATCGGCCCGACCCGGCGATCGCCGGCTGGAACTCGACCTCGCGGATCAGGCCGCTGTTCGTGAGTAACGCACCCTCGTAGCCCCGCAGTTTCGTTTCGAGATCGGGCGGCAGCGAGTAATCGATCGTCGATTCGTCCATCGTGATCACCGTGTCGGCCGTCGCTTCGATCCCCTCGGCAGTCGCGTCGACATGGGCCAGCGTCGCGATAAATTCGTTCGGTGTCAACTCGCCGTCGTTGTACCGTTCGAGTGCTCGCTGTTGGCGCTGATGTAACGCCTGCGTCTTGTTGTCCAGTCGTGCGGCGAGGGTACGCGCGGCGGCCGTCCGCTCGGCCTCGGTCTCCGCGCGCTCGAAGCGCACCCGGAACGACTCGATCGCGTAGTCCAGTGCCAGCCGATCGCTGTCGATCCGCGTGGCGGCCGTCACGTCGACGGACGCCCGATGTCGCCCCGAGGTTCGGAGATTCTCGTCGGACACTTGCAGGTAGTTGGCCGTCCCGTTCACCTGCGCGAGGGCCGGTTTCGGGGTATCCGTGTCGATCGTCTGTGTCTCCCCGGGCGCGCCGGCCGGACCGACGAGTCCGGCGGTGACACCGACGCCGATCACCGCGAAGAGCCCGATCGCGAGGAGTGTTATCCGACCGGTGGAGGGGGGTGACATCGGTCTACCGGAGGGTACAGCGGGTATGCGGAAAAATCCATCTACTCCTGTCTGCACAGAGAATCCCGTCTTGAACAGCTATACCTTCCGAGGAACGCCGCTACCGCCTGATTTAGTGATAGAAAGGGTTTTCCCCCAGGGGCAAGCATCCACCAGTACACAATGCCCGCGTGGCCCCGTGCCCTCTTCGCCATCGCGCTTGTCGTTTCCCTCCTCGTGGCCGGCGTTGCCCCCCTGGGTGCGCACCCTCCCGGTGAGTCGGCGGGTACCGGCCCGTCAGCTGCCGGGACCGGTCAGATAACGTCGGTCGCCGAACCGGATCTCGCTGTCGATACGACTTACCGGATCGACGTTCAGTCGGGCGGAGATGCCCGGTGGACCGTCAATCGGACGTTCCGGTTCGACGACGAGAGCGACCGCGCCGGGTTCGAAGAACTCGCCGAGCAGTTCGCTGACGGCGCAGGTCCGGAACGGACGGTCTCCGCGTTCGAGGGGGCAAGCGAGCTGGCCAGTGAGACGACCGGTCGTTCGATGGTGATCACGAACGTCACGCGTTCGACGCGTGTCGGCACCGACAGCGGGTCGCTGGTGCTGTCCTTCCGGTGGACGAACTTCTCCCGCCAGGAGGACGGACGGATCCACGTCGGCGACGTCTTCCGGACGGAGCCGCGCTGGCTCTCCAATATCAGCGACGGGGAGCGGCTGATCATCACTCGCCCCGACGGTTACCAGTTCTACAACGTCAGCACGAACGTGCAGAACCGGGTCCTGCTGTGGAACGGCCCGCATACCTTCGGGACGGGCCGACCGTACGCGGTTTTCGATCCGATTTCGTCGCCGCCCCCGTCACAGGACACGACGACAGTGCAGTCTGGTGATACCCCGGCTGGCACTGCTCTCGGCGCTATCCTGGCTCTCGCTGTCCTCGCCGGCGTCGGCTACGCTGTCTACACCGGTCGCCTCGACCGGCCGACGGAATCCGGATCGGACACGCCTATATCGGCCGAGGGCGATGCTGACACGGCGACCACGGCTGATAGTGACGAGGAGTCGGCTGAGACGCCCGCGGCTGACGATGGCGCGGGCGAGACAGTAGCTGCGACTGCTGGTGGGGCGGCTGCTGGAGGAGACGACCCGGACGACGATGCGGACGAACAAGCGACGACCGATCAACCGTCCGACGATGGGACCGACGGGGACGACGTCGACGAGGCGCTGTTGAGCGACGCGGAACGCGTCGAACGGCTCCTCGAGCGAAACGACGGTCGGATGAAACAGGCTCGCATCGTCGAGGAGACCGGGTGGTCGAACGCGAAAGTGTCCCAGCTCCTTTCGTCGATGGCCGAAGAGGGACAGATCGAGAAACTCCGCATCGGTCGGGAGAACCTCATTTCCTTCCCCGAAGAGGGTCCCGACCAGTAGCCTCGGTGTCCGACGTTCGGCCCGGCAAACGGGTTCGCTTCTTGTGGCGCCCGGCTGTCTGCCAAACGTTTACCCTGTTCGGGCCGTCAGCACTTCCCGATGAAGATTCTCGTTACGGTTACGGAGGCGGCGACCGTCGACACCGTCTTCGAAATCGACGGTCTGGATATCGACGATCGATACCTCTCGACGGACCTCAACGAGTGGGACGCCTACGCGCTCGAAGAAGCAGTTCAGCTCGCCGAAGCGGAAGGCGGAGAGGTAGTCACCGTCACGATCGGCTCCGACGGTGTCGAAGAGACGATCAGACAGGCGCTGGCGAAAGGCGCGGATCGGGCGATCCGTGTCTGGGACGAACGGCTGGCGGCGCTTTCCGTACTCGACCCGCTGACGAAAGCGGCGGTACTTGAGGCGGTCGTCGCCGACGAACAGCCGGATCTCGTCTTTACTGGCGTGCAGTCCGCCGACGATTCCTTCGGCGCGACCGGCGTCGCGCTCGCGTCGCGACTGGACTGGGCCTGGGGGACGATCGTCAACGATCTCCAACTGGACTCGACGGTCGCACACGTCACCCGCGAGCTCGAAGGGAACCTCGAGGAGTTGACCGACATCCAGCGACCGGCAGTGTTGACCATCCAGACCGGGATCAACGAGCCGCGGTTCGCCAGCCTGCGGGACATCACGCGGGCCCAGCAGGCGGATATCGCCGTCGAGTCGTTCGCCGATCTACGCTTCGATGCGGACGCACTCGTCTCGTCGATCGAACGGACCGATCTCTACGAGCCGGACACCGACGGCGAGGCGACGATCTTCGAGGGGAGTCCCGACGAGACGGCCGCCGAACTCGCAGCCGTCGTCGAAGAGACGGGGGTGACGCGATGACGGTACTGGCTGTCGCCGAGCACCGACGCGGCGAGTTGCGCCCGGTCAGCCTGGAACTGCTTTCGGCGGGCCGCGAACTCGCCGACGCCACCGACGGGGACCTGCACGCCGCTGTCGTCAGCGGCGACGTCGAGAGCCACGCCGACCGGCTGAACCGCGAGGGCGTCGACACGATACACGCGGTCGCCGACGGTGAGGAGTTCAACCACGACGTCTACACCCAGGCGGTCACACAGCTCGCCGAGACTGTCGAGCCGACCGTCCTGCTCGCCCCGGATACGGCCAACGGCCTCGACTACGCGCCCGCTGTGGCCGAGCGACTCGGCGCGCCGCTGTTGACCGACGCGCACGATCTCTCCTACGACGAACGCCTGACGGTCACCCGCGAACGGTACGAGGGGAAAGTCGAGACGACGCTCGACATCGACGCACCGCAGGCGGTCGTGACGCTCCGCCCCGGGGCGTGGCCGCGCGCCGACGGATCCGGCGACGCCGAGATCACGGCCTTCGACGCCGCGATCGACGAATCGCTCGTTCGATCGGACGTCACGGGATACCAGGAGATCGGCGGCGAGGTCGACGTCGCCGCGGCCGACGTGCTGGTCGCCGTCGGCCGCGGCATCGAATCCGAGGACAACCTGGATATCATTCGCGATCTCGCTGACGCCTTGGACGCGACCATCGCGGCCTCCCGGCCTGTCATCGACAACGGGTGGCTGCCCGCGGACCGGCAGGTCGGCCAGAGCGGCAAGACTGTCTCGCCGGAACTGTACGTCGCGGTCGGCATCTCCGGGACCGTCCAGCACGTCTCTGGCGTCCGCGCGGAGACGTTCGTCGCGATCAACGACGACCCGAACGCGCCGATCTTCGAGGTCGCCGATTACGGCGTCGTCGACGACCTCTTCGAGGTCGTGCCGGCACTGACCGACCGCCTCACACGCTCGTGAGCACCCTCTGGATGCTTCCCCGGTGCCGGCCTTCCCCTCATTCGGCTGCGGCTGGTGTATTTTGCGTGAGTAACTCACCTACCCGGAGCGTGAGCACGAGCGACGCACCGAGCAGTACGAGCGCGCCGGCGATCGCGAAGGCGGCGAGGTAGCCGATCGTCGCGGCCCAGCCGCCGAGGATGCCGCCGACGCCGCCCGCAACCGCGCCGAGGGCGGCGTGGATACCGAGTATTTCGCCTCGAACCGCCGGCGATGCGAGCCGCGTCACGATCGCCGTCCCGACGACGGCCATGACGCCCCAGGTGGCCCCGACGACAGCCAGCCCGAAGCCGACGAGTCCGAGCCGGAGCGAGACGGCCCCGATCCCGGCCGCCAGGGCAACGATCGGCAGCGAGACCCCCCGGACGACGAGTGAACCGGCCTGGAGTCGACGAAGGTCGTACCGCGATGCGAGCCGACCGGCGGGCTCGTATACCACCGCCGAACCGAGGCTCGCGAGCAGGTATAGCGCGAAGACGATGCCTGATCCGAACTCGGCGTCCGTGAGCACGAGCGGTAGCGGGGCCCAGAAGGCCGCCGAACCGGACAGGAAGAGACAGACGGCCACGAGATAGGTCGCCAGTGCGGGACTGAATCGCTTGCGGAGTCGCCCCGGGCGGAGCGCACGCGTCGACCAGTAGATGCGGTTCGGCGAGAAGACGACGGTCGCACTCCGAATGCTACGGGGGGACGTGGTGAGTATGCGACCGATCCGCCGGACCCGGCGCGGGCTCGTGACGTGGCCGTCCGGGCTTGGAAGCGTCCACGCGGTCCCCGCGGCACTGAGTGCGGCACAGGCCGCGAACGCCCAGAACAGCGCCCGAGTCGCCGTTCCGGCGCCGACGAACTGACCGACGACCAGTGGCCAGACGGTGCCCACTAGCAATCCGCCAGCCCATCCGTATCCCTGGAACTTGTTGAGTCGCCCGATGCGCTCGGCCCAGTCGGATTCCGGCGTGGCGTCGACGACGACCATCGTCACGACGGGTGCGACCGCCGCGATGACCAGCCACAGGACGGCGTTTGCGACGATGACGGCCGTGATGTCCGAGACGAACGGGATCACGGCGAGACACGCCCCCACAGTCGCCAGCGTCCCGATCACGAGCGGTCGGCGGGACGGAACGCGATCGGCGAGTCTGCCGAAAGCGATGGCACCCGGCGCGCCCGCGACCGCGGCGGCCGACGCGAGCAGCCCGAGCTGAAACGCTGACGCTCCGAGCTGGACGGCGTACAGCGGTACCAGAAGCGATGCGCCCCCGAAGGCGACGGATCCGAACCCCCACGGATACAGCCAGCGGTCGGTCATCGACTGACGCCGATTCGTCGGCCGTCGGCATAGTTCTCCCGCCTGGGGCATCCAGGGCGCGGGACTTTTGCCAGTCGTTCTCCAATCGGCTCTATGGACTTCGATTCGTTCGTGCTGGCGGCCTCGACGGCGGATCTCGCCGACGAGCCGGACGCACGCGAGCATGCCGACTGCATCGAGTTCCGCATGGACCTGGCCGAGTCGCCCCTCGACGCGCTCAGGAACTACGACGGCGACCTGCCGATCCTGGCGACCAACCGGGCCGACTGGGGGGGTGGCGAGGCGACCGACGACCGGCGTCGACTCGACGCGCTCGTCGAGGCGGCCGAACACGACGCCGTCGAGGCGGTCGACATCGAACTGGAGACGATGCGATCGGGCGATGGCGAGCGCGTGGCCGAGCACGCCCGCGAGCACGGCGCGGATGTGGTGGTATCGAGCCACGACTTCGAGGCGACGCCCGGGATGCACGATATCCAGGAGACGCTTCGGGAGGCCTGTGCGTACGGTGACGTGGGCAAGCTCGCCGTGACTGCACAGGCCCGCGCTGACGTGCTGGATCTGCTGGTCGCCACGCGGGCCGCCACTGCCGAGGGCGACCGCGTCGCGACAATGGCGATGGGTGAACCGGGCCGTCACTCCCGGGCGGTCGCGCCGCTGTACGGCTCGCGGATCGGGTACGCGCCGGTCGATCCCGAGGCGGCGACCGCGCCGGGGCAGTACGATCTGGCGACGCTTCGGGAGCTAGTCGAGGCCCTCGCCGGTCGATGAGACAGTATTAACACCGCTGGTCCCTGAGGTATAGCGTACTCGTGGGACGAACACGAAAGCGACCGTGGCTCGCGGCTGTCCTCTCGCTGCTGTACCCGGGCGTCGGACACCTGTATCTCCGGCAGTGGTTTCGGGCCCTGCTGTGGCTCGCACTCGTCTTCGGCGCGTCGCTCGTGCTCATTCCGGCAGACATCATCCCGGAGGCGACGAGCGCCTCCGCGATCCTGGAAGCCAGTCAATCGGTCCCGCTCACCGCGACGATAGCGATCCTGCTGCTGCGGCTGCTCAGCATGGGCGATGCATACGTACTGGCACGACGACTGAACGCGAGTCAGTCGCGCCGCCAGCAAGCGGCGACTCGCCTGGTCGGCTCCGACTCCGATAGCGATCCTCTCTCGTCGATCGAAGGCCTGCAGTCGGCGGGAGACGGCGCTGATCCTACGCAGGGCGACGTAGCCGCTCCCCAGCGCTGTCCGTCCTGTGGGCGCGAGATCGAGGACCCCGAACTGGACTTCTGTCCGTGGTGTGCCGAACCGTTCGATTCCGAGTGACTACTCCTCTCCGGCAGTGCCGTCGAGTCGCCTTTCGACCACCGTTTCGAAGGGCGCGGAGTACTGCATGAGCGTCGTCCCGACGACGGCCATGACCAGCACGTAGCCCACGGCGAAGGCACTGATCTGGTCGGCGACCGACTGCGGGATCGTCCCGGCGACGCCGCCGGACACTGCGAGCGTGGCGATGATGAGCGAGAACTCCCCGCGCGTGGTCATCGCGAGCGCGGTCCGCGCGGAGCGACGCGGGCCGAGATCGAACGCACGCCCGCCCAGATAGCCGCTGAGTGCCTTCGTCGGCGTCGTCGCGAGGACGGCGACCGCGATCAGACCCGCGGCGCCGGCGACGGCCATCGGATCGGTCACCAGCCCGATCCAGAAGAAAAACACCGCGGCGAAGACGTCCCGGAGCGGTTCGAGCAGGTTCTCAACCTGCTGGACGTGGCCGGTCGCGGAGACGCCCATCCCGACGAAAAACGCCGCGACCGCCTCGCTGACGCCCAGCGCAAGCGCCGCTCCCGCGACCAGAACGACCAGCCCGACGGCCCGCAATACGACGAACTCGTGGGTGCCGGTCGCGAACAGCCGTTCGAACGCCGGCGTCCCGAACTGGACGGCGACCACTAGCACGAAAAGAAACGCGAGCGCGATTCCGATCGACTGTGCGGCCCGAGTCGGGTCGCCACCGCCGAGCACGAGCGCGGCGGCGACGGCCAGATAGACGGCAATCAGCAGGTCCTCGTAGACGAGCGTCCCGAGGATCGGTTCGGCCTCGTCGTTGGCGATCCAGCCGAGATCGATCAGCGACTTCGTGATGATCGCCGACGAGGAGATGTAGACGATCCCGGCGACGAGAAACGCCGGCAGAGCCGACCCGAAAAAGAGCCAGCCCACCGCGAACCCGGCGGGGAAGTTGATCAGGAAGTCGATCGTCCCGGCGGAGCCGATCTGTTTGCGGCGGGCCAGCAATCGGTCGAGATTGAACTCCAGTCCGAGGAAGAACAACAGGAACACGATTCCCAGCTCCGCACCGAGTTCGACGAACTCAGATTCGGCGATATAGAGGCTTTCGAACTGTATTTCGAGCCCGCCGATCTCGTTCGGTAGGTCGAGCCGCCCGACGACGAACTCGCTGGCGACCATCCCGATCACGATGTAGAACGGGATGACCGACTGGCCGAGCCGGTTGGCTACCCAGCCGACGGCCGCAATCGAGGCGAACATCACGCCGACCTCCAGCAGGTTGGCCATTTGTGTTCACCTCCGGCGGGGCGGCGACCAGGTGATTGCGTCTGACGCAATTCCGATCGCGCTCATTCTTCACCGGCCAGCAGTCGTTCGAAGGCGTCACACTCCTCGTTCGTCCCCGTGACGACGAGCGTGTCGCCCTCCCGGAGTTCGGTGTCCGGACCGGGGCTGTCGACCGTCTGCCCGCTACGCTCGATCGCGACGACGTTCACGCCTGTCCTGCGGCCGATGTGCGCTCCCGCGATCGTCTCGCCCGCAAGCGGCGAGCCGGGCTGGACCTCGTACCACTCCAGCAGAATGCCGCCGGGCAGGGTCGTCTGTCGCTTCTCGGCCTCGACCGGCTGGAAGTACGCCCCCTCGAGGATCGTCCCGACCGTGCGTGCGAGGTCGTCGGACAACTCGAACAGTTTCTCCGAGTCGGTGTCCGAATCCGGTCGCTTGAAGACCTCACGCTTGCCGGTGTTGTGCGTGACGATGACGAGTTCCTCCCCGTCGAGCTCGACGACGTGCTTCTTGCCCACGCCGGGGAGGTCGCTCTCTTCGACGGTCATAACTAGAAGTGTGGGCGATCCGATATAAAATGACCCGTCGGTTCACCGCCGGACCGGGCTCACTTCTCGATGATCGACTCCTCGACGGCCTCGCCAAAGTGTCTGGCCGTGTCCTCGTAGTAGAGCGCGATCTCGTCGCCGGCCTCCAGGTCGGTGACGGCTTTCCGTCCTTCGCGGGTACGCACCTTGATCGTCTCAGCGTTCTGCAATAGCGTCTCGATCCGGTCGGTCTCGCCGTCCCGGCTTAGCTCGGCCTGGATCCGGAACATCGGGCGTTTCTCGATCTTGGCGCGGCCGACGATGGCCTCGCGAGTGCGGCCCTCGCTGTCGACGACCTGGACCTCGTCGCCGCTCTGCAGCTCCGAGAGGTACTTCGTACCGCCGTCGGGCGTCCGGACGTAGGCGTGGACTGCGCCGGCGTTGACCCGGAACGGACGCGAGGCGACGTAGGGGGACTCGGCGGTCTCGGCGTGGACGAAGAACAGGCCGCGGGCCATCGAGCCGACGAGCATCCCTTCGTCGTGGTCCATCAGGTTCGCGGTGTCGATACAGACCCGGTCGGCGGAGCCGGTCTGTTCGACCGCCGTCACTTCGGCGTACTGCAACTCCAGGGTCTCGCGGCCGGCCTCGTCGCGGACCTCGACTGTCCTGCGGATCTCGTCTGGGTCGTCGGTATCCAGCAGGACGCCGTCCGCGCCGAGTTCGAGTGTCTCGTAGGCGGTACGGGCGTCCTCTGCGGTCTGGACGCCCGCGATGAGGTCGGTCTCCTCGCCGACGCGGGCGATGAGGTTCTCCAGGGGGATGATCTGCCAGTCCTCGCTGACGACGATTGTGTAGTCGGCTTCCGCGGCGACTGCTTCGGCGAAGGCCTCGTAGCTCTCGTCGAAGATGCGGACGTATCCGCCGTCCGCACCGCCCTCCGCTCGGAGTGCCGAGAGATCCGCCGATCCGGAGAGGTCCGAGGGCAGATCGACCGTGCCGTCGCCCTCGCCGTCCCTGCCGACGATCGTCGCGTCGGGGTCGGGCTCGTCGTCTTCGGCTTCCATCACGTGGACGTCGCCGTTGGCGAAGGCGGCGACGTTGACCGCGCCGAGTTCGCGGACGCGGTCGACGTCGTGGCTGTCCACCAGTACCCAGTCGACGCCGGCTTCGAGACCGGCAGTGATCCGTCGCTTGCGCGCCTCCCAGTCGCCGACCTCGCTGTCGGCCTTGAGCCAGACGGTCCGTGTCATATCCCAACGCTCGCGGTCGGGGCGCTTGATACTGGCGGTTGCTTTCGCGCGTGCATCGTGCCCACGGTCGGTCGTCTCGACCCCGACGTACTTGTACCGTGGCTCACCTACGATGGGGCGATGGCCCCCGATACCGTCCTGTTCGATCTCGACAGCACGCTCTGTCGCTCGACACAGGACGACCAGCGGATTCACGCCCAGGCCTTCGCCCGTGCCGGGGTCGAGCCGTTCTGCACGCCCGAGGATGTCCGGACGGTCGCTTCGACGATCACCGACGCCGACACCGACCACGAGTTTTTCCGACAGGTGTTCGAACGGGCCGCAGCGCGCGCCGGCGCTGGCCCGATCGACGCCGAGGCGCTCGCGCGGGCGACCATCGCGTTGCGCGATCCCACAGCTGTCGAGTGGCGGCCGGGGGCACAAGCCGCGCTGGATCGTGCCCGCAAACACGCAAATGTCGGCCTCGTCACGAACGGGACGCGGACGACCCAGCGGGCGAAACTCGACACGCTCGGGATCGCCGACGCATTCGAGACGATCGTGTATGCGGCCGACCGCACCGAACCCAAGCCCAGTCCCGCGCCCTTCGAGACGGCGCTTGCCGAGATCGGCGCGTCGGCCGACAGCGCGCTGTACGTGGGCAACGACTACCGGGCGGACGTGATCGGCGCGAAACGCGCCGGGCTGACCGCCTGCTGGATCCCGAGCGAGCGTGATCTCGACGCGCCGGCGGACCCAGATCACATGCCCGACTATCGGTTCGACTCGCTAGACGAACTGACGACTGTTCTCTGAGGTCCGGTCGGCGCGCTCGTCTGCCCGCAAGCACTCTCTCAGCGGACCCCCAGGATTATTATCGTCTCTGACGTAGGATTACACACAGTTACAATGCCCGTCGATTTCGAGAGCTACCACCCGACAGATTTGCCCGATGAAGATACCAACGGGCGTCAGATACTGGAATTCCTCGCTAGCAATTCGACGCTGGGATTCCGACCGACCGAACTCGCTGCGGAACTCGACATCCCACGCGGGAGTGTCGGGACGACGCTTCGCCGACTCGAGGAACGCGGACTCGTCCGTCACAAGGGCGAATACTGGGCTATCAATGCCGAGGCGTATGATGCACAGACCGCCAGCGAAATCGGGCTTCAGGCCGTTGCCGACCAGTTCGAAGGGGATTACTACGACCGAAATCCCGACTGGGACGACGATCTGCCGGATATTGACGATGGGTCGGGGAGCGGACACTGATGTATCGCCGCGGGACCGTCGTCATCGCATCGGATCCGTTCGGCAACACGCCCCGCAGACCGTACCTGGTTGTCAGTGATGAGTCCCATCCGTTCGCCGGCGAGCAGTATATCGCGCTCAGGATTTCGACGAAAACGTACGACCCGTCGATCCCACTCGCAGGCACGTATGTCGAGGGCAGACTTGACCGAGAGTCGGTCGTCGCCCCGTGGGCAGTCGTATCCCTGCGCGACGAAAACATCGAACGCGCAGTCGCCCGTGTCGCCGAATCCATCACCGCGCGGGCGGCGACCCGGATGGCCGGTTTTGTTGTCGACAGGTAGTTTCTCGCAACCGTATTCTAGGCTTCGACAGCTAGCCCGGCCGTTTTCAATGTGTTTGTGCAGGCGGTTGTGCCGATGGCTCCGTACAACCTACGGAACACGAACGATCCGATCAATATTGACTACTGCGTTGAGGAACGGATCAAAGAGTATAGAGACACAGTACGTTTCTGACAGAAACAGCTCGAAGAGACCTATTCGCTCCGCTCGAAGGTTGAAACAGCAATCGGCGTCTGTAAAGACCTCGGCCTCGGGGCCCCGCGGGTCCGAGGCCGAGTGAGAGTCAAAGCACACGTCTTCCTCGCTCTGTGTCTCCGCTTGGCCGTTGCACTCGCTAATTACCATCGAGGAAATGAGGTTGCTAGCCCCACAATCACGCTATGAGAATATCTCTTCTCTATCGTCTTAAAAGCAAAAATCTTTTTAACTTTGTGCGTATTGAAACACGTGATGAAAGATAAAACCAATATCAATAGAAGAGAAGTATTGAAAACAGTTGGTTGCACTGCAACTGGTGTGAGTGCAATCAACACCACAGGAACGGCTGCTGCAGACGACAGGAAAGAAAGCTATCCTGATACAAACAAGAGAGTAGATGCTGAGACATATGCCGAGGCTGGCAACTATGTCTATAGGAGGGTTCAAACAACTGAATCGGACTTCTTGATGCGAATTGATGTGGATAGCGGTGAAGTGATATTTAGCGAAATAATAGTAGACAGTGATGAAGAATATACTCAGGCTGCCAATATTGCGGGCCTAAAATCACAAACAAAAGCTGCAGTATCTGGTGGTATAGAGTCCGATAGCTTTTCCACAGTAGAAAAGGCACCCCACCCAAGCCAGATTGTAGCAGGAACAAACGGGGTCTCTGTTCAGAGAGATGGCACTATATTCAAAAAAGTTGATGTGAAGGAGAAATATCTCGGAGGATGCGGTAATTTCTTGTATAGTAATCATCGGTACTTCCACATAGCAATGCATCTACAGGACTACGAATTCGACGATATTGGATCTGTTATCGGACTAGCCATCGTCTGTGATGCACTCTTCATTTTTGTTGGAAGAAAAAGCAAGACTCTGAAAAATATCTTAGAAAATATTATGGAAATTCCACTTATAAGAGCAATCCCTGACAGTATCTGTGGTTTCATATTCGGAAAAGTCTTGGATGGGATATTCTCGAACGGCACCGGAACATTCGCATTATGGGATTATGACACAGAAGGATGGTTGGGTACTACACCGAAACTCGCCTTTGGTGGCGATAGCGAATATGATCCGGAATCCTCTAACGTTATCGATAATGGTCCGGTAAAACAGATTCCCGGCACGCACATATCTAAATTCACGTGAAGTATTGGTAGGATTATGATTGAATTGTCTAATTCGGTACTATCCCTTGTCATTGGTGCGACCTGGGCAGTAGTTCTGCACGGATACGGCCGAGTATATACGACTTCAGTATTCGAGGAAACTTCGTTTGTTCGTATCACTGCCCACACACTACTCGTCGGTGGCGGGACCGGTGTCGTACTATACGCGACCCATTACGCGCTGTCGGCGTTCGTGTATGGCGCGATCGGATACGTTGTGACAGGACTGGCCGTCTGGGTCACGTCGAACGGTAGTCTCTACAACTGATACGAGTTCGAAATTACAGGACAAGCGACTGCAGCGTCGTCATGCTTCGACCGCGAGGCCAGCTCGCTCCATCGCCTCGCGAGGGGTAGCGTCGTCGTGGATGACGGCGGCGACGGCGCTCGTGATCGCCTCGGGCTCGTCGTGCTGGAAGATCGACCGCCCCATCGAGACGCCTGCTGCACCGCCGTCCATCGCGCCGCGAACCATCTCCAGGGTCTCCTCGTCGGTCCCCTTCGATCCGCCGGCGATGACGACCGGCTTGGCGGTCGCCTCGACGACGTGCTGGAAGCTCTTGGCGTCGCCGCTGTATCCGGTTTTGATCACGTCCGCGCCCAGTTCCTCGGCGAGCCGGACGGCGTGGCCCAGGGCCTCGGAGTCGGACTCGTCGATCCCGGGGCCGCGGGCGTAGGCCATCGCCAGCACCGGCATCCCGTAGCGGTCGGCTTCGGCCGTCAGTTCGCCCAACTGGGAGAGCTGGTCGGGTTCGTGCTCGGAGCCGACGTTGATGTGAAAGGAGACGGCGTCAGCCCCCGCGCGGATGGCATCTTCGACTGTTCCAGTGAGTCGCTTGTCCTCCTCGTCGGGACCGATCGTCGTCGAACCGTTGAGGTGGACGATGTAGCCCGCGCCGTTCTTGTGGGGGTGGACCCGCGAGGCGATCCCCTTCTGGGTGAGCACCGCGTCCGCGCCACCGGCGGTGATCCCGTCAATCGTCGATTCGATGTCCTTGAGGCCTTTGACTGGCCCCATCGTGATGCCGTGATCCATGGGGACGATGAGGTGGCGCCCCCCTGTTCCGATTCGTTCCAGTCGTGCGGCTTTCCCGGCGTCCATTGGTATGTGAGTCTGTAGCAAGTCACGGTTAAAAGGGTTGCGAGCGAGCGCCCGTGCGAGTCACGAACGTTTAAGGAGATATTTGCCGAATCCGGTGTATGGGCCTCAGACGCTTTCTCGACGATGTCGGCGACCGGGTCACCCTCACGGAACCGGCCGAGACGCGGTTCGAACTCCCGGCGCTGGCCGTCCAGGACGAGCGCCGGCCGATCGTCTTCGAATCGGTCGCGGACTATCCCGACGTGCGCGCGGTATCGAATCTGATCTCCTCGCGGGCGTTGATCGGCGAGGCGCTCGGCGTCAAACCCGCTGAGATCATCGACGCCGTCAGTACCGCGATGGACGATCCGCTGTCCCTGGAGCGGACTGAACCCGCGGCCTTCGAGCACGTCGCGGACGACCCCGACGTCGCCGAGCACGTCCCGATCCCGATCTACTACGACGAACACGAGCGACAGTACTTCGCCTCGACGATCGTCGTCACGAAAGATCCCGAGACGGGCGTGCACAACCTCTCCTTTCACCGGATGATGTACGATTCGGGCAACCGGCTGGTGATGCGGCTGGTCGAACGCCACCTCCACGACATCTACACGCGCACCGACGGCGGGCTCGATGTCGCGATCGTGATGGGCGTTCACCCCGCGGTCGAGATCGCCGCCGCGACCTCGTTCTCGCCGGATATGAGCGAACTCGAGCTCGCCAACCGCCTGCTCGGCGGAGAGTTGGCGACCACGGAGTTCCACGGGCTGACCGTCCCCAGCGAGGCCGAACTCGTCATGCAGGCGACGATCACCGACGAGCGCGCGGAGGAAGGTCCCTTCGTCGACCTCTCCCGGACCTGGGACCGGACCCGACAACAGCCCGTCGTCGAAGTGAACGAACTCCACGCCCGACCCGATCCCCTGGCGCGAATGATCGTTCCCGGCCGGAAGGAACACGCCCACCTCATGGGTATTCCCCAGGAACCGCGGATCTACCGGATCGTCGAGAACACCGTCCCCACCGTCGAAAACGTCGTGTTGACGCCGGGCGGCTGTTCGTGGCTGCACGGCGTCGTCCAGATCGACAAGCGGACCGAGGGCGATCCCAAGAACGCCGGGATGGCCGCGCTGGCGGCCCACCCCTCGATGAAGAAAGTCACTGTCGTCGATAGGGATATCGATCCCGCTGATCCCGACGCCGTCGAGTGGGCGACCGCAACGCGGATGCAGCCCGATCGGGATGTCGAGACCATCGAGAACGCCAAGGGATCCTCGCTGGACCCCTCGCAGGATTACGAGACGGGGACGCTGACGAAGTGGATCGTCGACGCGACGGTCCCCGGCGATCGCGAACGCTCGGAGTTCGCCGAAGTGACTGTCCCCGGCGCGGACGAACTCGACCTTTCGGAGTATCAGTGAGCCACCACAGCCACTACCACCTATGCACCTGACAAAAGAAGAGGAACGACTGCTCGAATCGGACAGCCCGGCCGTGCGCAAGGCGATGGAACTGCTGGTCGAACTCGGCGACATCTACGGGGCCGAGGAGATGGTCGAGATCGAATCCGCCCAGGCCTCGGGCATCTCCTACAAGTCGATCGGCGACCCCGGCGTGGAGTTTCTGGAAGGGTTCGCCGAGGAGGGCGCGGAAGTGTCGGTGACGACCTTCGCGAACCCCGCCGGGATGGACTTCGCGACCTACGAGGAGATGGGTGTCAGCGAAGAGTTCGCCGAACAGCAACGCCGGATCAGAGACGCTCTCCAGGAAATGGGAATCACCCTCTCTTTCACCTGTACGCCTTATCTGGCGGGGAATCTGCCACGCCGCGGCCAGCACATCGCGTGGGCGGAATCGTCGGCCGTCTCGTTTGCCAACAGCGTCATCGGCGCGAAGACCAACCGCGAGGGCGGCCCCTCAGCGCTGTCAGCGGCGATCACTGGCCGGACACCCAAACACGGCCTGCATCTGGACGAGAACCGCCGGCCGACCCACCGTATCGACGTGGATGTCGACCTGGAGACGCAGTCGGACTTCGCGGCGCTCGGCTCGTGGACCGGCCGGATCGTCGAGGACGGCAAGCCCTATTTCACCGGGATCGACGCGGCGACCACCGACGAACTGAAGGCGCTCGGCGCGGCGATGGCCGCCTCGGGAGCCGTCGCGCTACACTTCGTCGAGGGGGTCACGACAGACAGGGAACCGCCCGAAGCCGTCGAGAGTGCCACCTTTGGCACGGGCGAGCGCGATGAGGAGTACGCCGAGTTGAACGACGGCGAGGACCCCGAGTTGGTCGTCATCGGCTGTCCCCACTGCTCGCCCGAGGAGATCGAGGACGTCGCGGCCACCGTTGAGGGCGAGACCCTCGAAAGCGACCTGTGGGTCTGTACCAGCGGCGCGGTCAAAACCTGGGCCGACCGCAACGGCCACACCGAGACCATCGAGGCGGCGGGCGGGCAAGTACTGGCCGACACCTGCAACGTCGTCTCCCCGATCGAGGAGATGGGCTATGAGACCAGCGCGACTGACTCGGCGAAGGCTGCCAACTACCTGCCCGGATTCGGCGACCAGCAGGTAGTCTTCGACGACAAACTCGCCCTCCTGGAGGAGGTGATGGAGTGATGAGTGAATCGGAAGAGACGGCTGACGTTATCGACGCCGAATCCATCACCGACGGCGTCGGCGAGGGCGAGGTGCTGCGATCGGACGAGCCGATCAGCTTCTACGGTGCGGTCGAGCCAGACACTGGCAAGTTCATCGAGGAGGGCCACCAGCTCGAAGGCGAGAACGTCGCCGGCAAAGTGCTGGTTTTCCCGCGCGGGAAGGGCTCGACTGTCGGATCGTACGTCCTCTACGGGCTGGCCCAGAACGGCGTCGCACCCGCGGCGATCGTCAACGAGGAGACCGAAACCATCGTCGCGACGGGCGCGATCCTCGGGGAGATTCCCAGCGTGGATTCGCTTGCGGCACCGCTCGACACGCTGGCGAACGGCGAGGTCGTGACGGTCGACGCCGACGCGGGCGTGGTGAGACGGTGACCGTCGATCGCGTCGTCGTCGGGATTACCGGCGCGTCGGGGATCCCCATCGCGGTGGCGACCGTCGAGGCGCTCGCCGAGCACTGCGAGGTCATCACGGTCGTGACTGACGCGGCCAGGTCGGTGATGGCCCACGAACGCGGTGATCGCGAGGCGACGATGAAACACCTCGAGGAGTTATCGGCGGCTGTCTACGGCGAGGACGCCGTCCACGCGCCGATCGCCTCGGGGTCGGTCGAGACCGACGGGATGGTGATCGTCCCCGCGTCGATGAACACCGTTGCCGCGGTCGCGACCGGCCGCTCGGATACCTTAGTCTCGCGGGCCGCGGACGTGACGCTCAAGGAACGCCGGAAACTCGTGGTCGTCCCGCGGGAGACGCCGCTCAGCGAGTTGCATCTGGAAAACCTGCTGAAGCTCGCCCGGATGGACGTCGAGGTCGTCCCGCCCGTACTCGGCTTTTACTTTGATCCCGACGAGCCCGAAGACTTCGTCGATCACGTCGTCGGGAAGATCCTCGAACGGTTCGACCTCGATCACGACCGCTACGACGCCTGGGAGCCGGAGTAGCGACGGATAGCTACGATGCCTGGGAGCCGGAGTAGCGACGGATGGCTACGATGCCTGGGAGCCGGAGTCAGGACACGACGACGTCGATATCGGCTATTTGGTAGATTGGCGTTTTGTCGAAGTCGCTGCTGTTGTGGGTGACGAACGTCGCGTCGGCCTCGTGAGCGGTAGCGAGGTTGAGGAGGTCAGCCGTCTCGAGAGACACGTCCTGCTCGCCGAGCTTTTCCTCGAGATAGGCAGCTTCGAGCGCGACGTCGTCGGTCAGATCGAGAATTCTATCGAGCGTTTCTCTGAGAACGCGCTGTGTTCGCAGCATCTGGGAGCGGCCCGAGGCGGCTTTGTACGACTCCCATGCGACGACTGTCGGGATCGTCCATTCTTCTTGACTGTACCGTTGCAGGTGGTTCAAAATATCCTGGTCGGGGTGCTTGCCAGTGATTCTTGCAAGGATGTCCCGGTCAAGAACGATCATTCGACTCGCTTCTCCAGCGACTCGTTCAGTTCTTCGTGAGCTTCGTTCATCTTCGCTTCGAGATCGCCGTCTTCCTCGAGGAAGGCGAGACTCCCCGCGATCTCCTCGACGTCCTTCTCCTGGCGACTGAGCCGGTCCAGCAGGTCATTGAACGATTCGTCGTCGCGCTTCAGATCTCGAAGGCGCTCTTTGACGTCGTCGGACACTCGGATCGTACTCATACGTATACGTTGTGTACGGTGTCGGTTACACGTTTCGCCAATCACATCACGTCCCGAGCGCGTCTCGGAGGTCGCCGCCCACGTCGGCGATCGCTTCGGTCGCGCGGTCGATCGCGTCGGTCATCGAGACGAACCCGTGGATCATGTCCTCGTATTCGACGTGGCGGACCTCGATACCGTCGCTCCGGAGGCGTTCGGCGTAGGCGCGACCGCCATCCCGGAGCGGATCGAAGCCCGCGGTAAGGACTGTGGCCGGCGCGACGCCGGAGAGATCACACGCGGCGATCGGGTCGGCGTAGGGGTTGTGTCGGTGCAGTTCGCTCCCGTAGTAACACTCGTTGAACCACTCCAGGTCGTCCTCCGAAAGGACAAGCCCGCTGTATTCGCGAACCGACTCCTGATCGCGATCGACCCCCACACCTGGATAGATCAGCGCCTGATAGTCGATGTCGGGCCCGCCGCGACCACGGGCCGCGAGCGCGGCAACCGCGGCCAGGTTCCCGCCGGCGCTGTCCCCCACGACCGCGAGCGCGCCGGTCCCGCCCAGGGCCCGAGTGTGTTCGGCGGCCCACTCGGTCGCCGCGATGGCGTCCTCGGCAGCCGCGGGGAAGGGATGTTCCGGCGCGAGCCGGTAGTCGACCGACACGACGACGGCTCCACTCTCGCGGGTGAGATAGCGACAGAGCGCGTCGTGCGTGTCGAGATCGCCGGTGATGAACCCGCCGCCGTGGAAGAACACGACCGTCGGAAACGGCTTCTCCCCCTCGGGGCGGTAGACCCGGATCGGCAGTTCGCCGCCCGGGCCGGGAATCGTTCGGTCGGTGACCTCCGCGACCGGCGGCTGGTCGCGTCCCCGCGCCCCCAGGCGTGAGAGCACGCGTAGCAGGCGAGCGCTTCGAAACGGGACGAGCTG
>JGI12329J12844_1000090_pt1 | contig 21095 bp, 17 predicted proteins | sample A23E3SouthBayCA_FD_12844 | JGI IMG/M metagenome (IMG submission 12844)
GTGAGGATGTCGCCACTCGCAAACGACCCATCCTTTTGTCACTGGCGGCGCAGGGGCCAGACGTGTCGCTGCCACCTCTCACGCCGGGGATGTTGTTCGTGTTTGCGGTCATTGTCGCTGCGCTGGTGCTGTTTGCGACGGAGGCGCTGCCCGTCGATGTGACCGCTATTGCCGTTATGGTCGCGCTGATGCTGGCCGAGCCAGCAACGACTCTGGCGGCTGATGCCGGACTCATTGCCGAGCCGGTGTACGTGTTACATCAGGCCGGTGACGGGATTTCGCCGCTGGATCGTGGGCTTTCCGGCTTTGCCTCGACGGCGACGATAACGGTGCTTGCGATGTTCATTCTCTCGGACGGCGTCCAGCGGACCGGGATCGTCCAGATTCTCGGCGCGAAAATCGCCTCGCTGACCGGAGACAGCGAAACGAAACAGCTCAGTGCGACCGTCGGGCTGGTCGCGCCTATCTCCGGGTTCATCAACAACACTGCCGCCGTTGCCATCCTCCTGCCGATGGTCACTGACATCGCACACAAGGGCAAGCTCTCGCCGTCGAAACTACTGTTGCCGCTGTCCTATGCTTCGATGTTCGGCGGAATGCTGACGCTCATTGGGACCTCGACGAACATCCTCGCCTCGCAGCTCTCGGCGGAACTGATCGACCAGCCGTTCAGTATGTTCGAGTTCACCCAGCTCGGCATCATCGTGACCGTCATCGGAACGGTTTATCTTCTTACCGTCGGGCGCTATCTGGTCCCGTCGCGGATTCCGGTCGAAGAGGACCTCACCGAGGAGTTCGAGATGGGTGAGTATCTCACCGAGGTCGTCGTTCGCGAAGACTCCCCGCTCATCGGGCAGACTGTCGACGAGGCGCTCAGAGTCTCGGCGTTTGACGTGGACATCGTCCAGTTGGTCCGTGAGAAACGCACGTTCCTCGAACCGCTCGGCCAGAAATCCATTCGGGCCGGTGATGTCTTCGCCGTTCGGACGGACCGAGACACGCTCGTCGACCTCCTCGATGTCGAAGGGCTGGACATCATTCCGGATGTCGAGGTCGACGACGCGGAACTGGAAACCGCAAACGAGCGGAAAAACCTCGTTGAGGTTGTCGTCGCCCCCGGNTCCTCGCTTATNGGCGAGACACTCGTCTCCACGAACTTCCGCCAGCGCTACGACGCGACNGTGCTGGCGCTTCGCCACGGGCAGGAGCTGTACCGCCANCGAATGGACCACGTTACACTCCGCATCGGCGATACGCTTCTGGTGCAGGCCACTCCTGAAAGCATCGACCGTCTCAACCGTAACAACGACTTCATCGTCGCCCAGGAGGTCGCACGCCCGGATTTCCGGCGGTCGAAGATTCCCGTCGCTATCGGCATCGTCGCTGCTGTCGTCGGCGTCGCGGCGCTGACGCCGGTTCACATCGTCATCTCGGCGCTCGGCGGCGCGCTGGCGATGGTACTCACTGGCTGTCTCCGCCCCCCGGAGCTGTACGACGCCGTCCAGTGGGATGTCATCTTCCTGCTCGCCGGCGTCATCCCGCTTGGTACCGCACTACAGGAGACCGGCGGCGCTGACCTCCTCGCGGAGCTGTTCGTCATGGGTGCTGGCAGCATCCTCGCCGCCGGGGGCGGTCTCGCCGTCGTTCTCGGGCTGATGTACCTCGTTACGGCGCTGCTGACGAACATCATCTCGAACAACGCCTCCGTCGTCCTGATGATCCCGGTCGCCATCGAAACCGCCCAGCAACTGAACGCCAACGCCTTCGCCTTCGTCCTCGCCGTCACCTTCGCCGCCTCGACGGCGTTCATGACGCCGGTTGGCTATCAGACCAACCTCCTTGTCTATGGTCCCGGTGGGTACCGATTCACCGATTATCTGAAGGTTGGTGCGCCGCTACAGGCCGTATTCGCCGTCGCAACGACGCTTGGCATCGCGTATTTCTGGGGCCTCGCTCCCGCGTGACATGGCCGCCTCGCAACGAAACGCTTTACAGGCTGTCGAATCGAGAGAGTAGTACGGGATCGTGGGGTAGCTTGGTAACCTTCGGGCCTTGGGTGCCCGCGCCCCTAGTTCAAATCTGGGCGATCCCATACCTGCGATAACGAACGCGGCCTTTCTGCCGCGTCTACCGCTACTTCTCTAGCACCCTGTCTTGCCAGCCCCTTGCTGTCATCGCCACTCCCACTCGTAGCCGCGGCCCGTCCTCACCACTATGCCCGTAGCGACTCCCCGGGCGACACTGCAAAAAGAAGCCGTCGCGATGTCACATCGCGCTAGTCGCCAGTCCCGTCAGGGGCGGAACGCGTGGCGTGTTATCGCTGGCCTCCGACATCGCTGTGGTCGTCCTCCCTGCTACTGGTGTCGAACTCGTCGACGGTCGCGGCCAGCGAGTCGGCACGGTCGCGGAGTTCGTCCGCGCTCTGGGCGATTTCAGCGACGGACGCGGACTGCTCTTCGGCGGCCGCCGACACCTGCTCGGCGTCTTCCGTCACGTTCTGGCTGATCTCGGACACTCCGTCGACGCGGTGGACGACGCTCTGCGTTGCGTCGGCCTGGTCCTCGGTGGCGTCCGCAATCTCCTGAATCCCATCGTTGGCGTTCTCGATTGCGTCGACAGTGTCCGCTATCGCGTCGGCAGCCTCGCGGACAGTCTTCACACCGGTGTCGATGTGGTCGCTGGTCGCGCGGATGTCCGTGACAGTCTCGTCCGTCTCCGTTTGCACGGCCGCGATTTCGGCTTCTATCTCTGCTGCCGCCTGCTTTGTCTCCTCCGCGAGGTTCTTGACCTCGTCGGCGACAACGGCGAAGCCCTCGCCGTCTTTGTCGGCACGGGCGGCCTCGATGTTGGCGTTCAGGGCGAGCATATTCGTCTGCTCGGCGATATCTGAGATGAAGTCGACAATCTCGCCGATGTCGTCCATCCGCTTCTGTAGCGCGAGAATCTGGTCGACCGCATCTGCCGAGCGGGACTCGATTTCCGCCATGTCGTCAATGGCTGACTCGGCGGCTTCCCGGCCCGTTTCGCCACGGTCGACGGCTTCCCTGGCCGTCTCTGCGACCGTCGTCGACGACGCTGCGACTTCCTCGATGCTCGCCGATAGCTCGTCCATTTCGGCGGCAGCCTCCTCAAGGTCGTCGTGCTGTCTGATAGCGCCGTCGGCGATCTCCTGTATGCGGTCACTGACGGTCTGGCTCGTCGTCTCGATTTCTTCGGCCCCAGTTGCGACCTCGATTGTGGCATCTGCGACTTCGTCGGCGAACGCCGCGACCTCACTGACGGTGGCTTCGAGCCCGTCGAGCATTGCGTTGAACTCCACTGCGACTTCCCGCATCGCCGTCTCCTCCGCGTCTTCGTCGAGTCGCTTCGTGAGATCACCGTCAGCGATCTCCTGCATCACCGCGCTGTACTCGGTGGCGCGCTCCTGAAGCCGCTGGCTGGCTTCCTCCGCTTCGGCCCGTGCGTCTTCCGCTTCCGTGCGGAGCTCCTCGGCCTCCGACCGCGCCGTCTTCGCTTCCTCAACCGCATCCTCCGCTTCCTGAATGCGGTTCTGCAGAGAGATCCGCATATCGTCAAACGTCCCGTAGAGCCGGCCGATTTCATCGGCGCGGTTCGTCGAGAGGTCGACATCGAAGTTGCCGGCCTCGATGCGTTCAGCACGGTCTCGTAGCTGCTTCAGGGGGTCAACCGTGCGTTTTCCGAGTACGAGGCCGACAGCCGACAACGAAACGAGTGCCAGCAGGACAAGCAGTCCGACCGTCTGCCCGACCGTATCCCGGACACTGAACGCCTGTGCCGTGTCTAGACTGGTCACTGTGACCCAGTTCGTGGTCGGGACGGGCGCGAACGCGTACACGCGACCATCGGACACCGCTGTCACCGGGGCTGCAGTGCCGTTCGCGTCGCGGATTGCCGCGAGGCTCTCACTGTGGGTGGCAGCATCGAACTTGCGGTCGATGTTCAGTACCGTCTCGTCGTTGGTGTTCAGAATCGTGGTTTCCTTCGTCGAATTCGTATCGCTGAGCCGGTCGACCTGACTCTGGATACGCGTGACGACGACGAGGTGCGAGCCGTCACGCTTCGGGACCGAGCTCGCGAACGCCATCACGGGCTCGTCGTTGAGGACCGGCGAGCGGTACGACCGACTACTCGACCAGACCTGTGTGTTGTTGCCGGGCCCCTCCGGCACTTCGGCGGCCGTCCACGGCGCGTCAAGTTCGGACAGCGACCGTCCCTCTAGCGGGAGTTCCGTGCTGGCGACTACCTCGCCACGGGATTCGTTTACGAGGTGCATACTGACAACGTCGTCAGGCAGTAACTGGTCCTGCAGCAGGATGTACGCCGCAGCGCGCCGGTCGCTCCGGAGTGGTTCACCCTGCGAAATGGACCGGGTGTGCGTGCGTTGCTGTTCGACCCACGAGCCGATAGAGTCCCCCTCCAGCTGGCTGGTCTCGGCGAGCTGTTCGGTTGTCTGTTGCTCGACTGCTGTGGATGTCGCCTGAAACGTGAACGCGCCGGCGCCCGCGATGACGAGCAACACGGCGAGGAACGCAACAGCAAACTTCGCAGCGAACCGTTGCCGTATGAATTCGGGAGCGACTCGATCAAGCGCACTCGCCAGTCCGTCGAGCGGACCGCCCGCCATCAGGCACCACCCGTGTTGGAGCGCTCAGTGGGCACGACGATGTCGCCGGCGGCGATTTGCTCCCGCGATGTCGACAGCGCCTCCCTGATATCGTCGGGAATTGCCGGCTCGAGGGAGGTGCCATAGACGACGCCGACGCCGTCACTATCAAGCCCGAGCGAGACAACCTCACCAGCGGGGAGGTTGTCCGCGACCGTCGCCGTCGCCGCGTCGTAGACCGCAACGTTCACTCGCTTGACCATGCTCGCGAGTACGACATCCGCGTACCGAGGGTTACTCCGGGACTGGTCTGAGTCCACCCCGATTGCGTACCGGCCATGAGCCTGTGCGGCCTGGAAGATACCAACACCTGCGCCACCCGCCGCGTGGTAGACGATGTCCGCTCCATTGTCGTACATCTTGGCTGCGATGTCCCGAGCGCCCTGCACGTCGTCGAAGTTCCCGAGGTACTCGGTGAGGACATCAACGCCTGTGTTAGCGTACTCGACGCCGGCTCTGAAGCCGGCCTCGAACTTGTGGATGAGCGGCTGGTCGAGGCCGCCGATAAACCCGACTGTCGTCTCTTCCGGGTTCGTCGCACCCGCACCGAGGTCGACATCTCTGGTTGTGAGCAGCCCAGCGAGGTTCCCGGCCTGAAACGACCCCTCGTGTTCGCGGAACACGTAACTCGCCACGTTGTCTGCATCCACGACAGAGTCGACGATCATGAACTGCTGGTCCGTGTACTCCGATGCAGCCTCAGATAGCCCTTCAGCCTGCAGAAATCCGATACAACAGATAAGGTCGTATGACGGACTCGTCGAACTCGCCAGTTCGGCCTGTATTTCGCCGAACCCGGCGACACTGGTTGGCTCGTGGTTCGTGTACTCGACCCCGTCATCGAGGCGTGCGCGCTGAATGCCGCGGTTCGCAGCATCGTTGAACGAGCGGTCATCGAGCCCACCCAGCGCGTACACCATTCCGACAGTCGCCGCCGCATCGCTCTCGTCGATGCCACTGGCAGTTGCTTCTTGGCTGTCGCTGGCCCCCTCGTCTCCCTGTCCGCTCCCTCCGAAGCCGCCCGCACAGCCGGCGAGTGCTGCGGTCGCGGCCGCGCCGCCGCTGGCGAGGAGCTGACGTCTTGTAATATTGTGATTGCGCACGATTATTCTACTCTGAGTGAATCAACTATACCAGCAAAAACCACGGGGCCCAATTCTCGACAGTGATACTGATACCGTCCTCGTGCCGCCTTATTTCAGTTCCACCCCGGTTTGCGAACCTTCTTAGGCCAGTGGGCATAACCACTGTCCACTCAAATGGCGACCGCCGAGAACACCGAACTCATCGACCGCTTCGAGGAGTTCTACCGCAACTACTACCGCAACGAGATCGGTGAGCTCGCCCAGAAATATCCGAACGACCAGAAATCGTTGTATATCGACTGGGACGCTCTCTATCGTTTCGACCCGGATCTGGCCGACGACTACCGGACAAAGCCAGAGCAGATTCAGGAGTACGCCGAGGAGGCCCTTCGGCTGTATGACCTCCCGGTTGATGTCTCACTCGGGCAGGCCCACGTCCGCGTTCGGAACCTTCCCGAGTCCGAGGACATCCGTGACCTGCGCCATGAACACCACGGCAACCTCGTCGCCGTCCGTGGTATCATCCGGAAAGCGACCGATGTACGCCCGAAAGTCATCGAGGCGGCCTTCGAGTGCCAGCGCTGTGGCACGCTCACGCGTATCCCCCAGACCGCCGGTGACTTTCAGGAACCGCACGACTGCCAGGGCTGTGAACGACAGGGGCCGTTCCGGCTCAACACCGACCAGTCCCAGTTCATCGACGCCCAGAAGCTCCGTGTGCAGGAATCTCCCGAGGGACTGCGTGGCGGGGAGACGCCCCAGTCAATCGACATCAACATCGAGGACGACATCACGGGCCACGTCACCGCCGGTGACCACGTCCGCGTGACCGGTATCCTCAAACTCGACCAGCGGGGCAACGACAACGAAAAGTCCCCGATGTTCGACATCTACATGGAAGGCGTCAGCGTTGAAATCGAGGACGAGCAGTTCGAGGACATGGAGATCACCGACGCTGACAAGACGGAAATCGTCGAACTCTCCAGCGAACCCGACATCTACGACAAGATGGTCGGGGCCATCGCCCCCTCTATCTACGGCTACGAAAAAGAGAAGCTCGCGATGATGCTCCAGCTCTTCTCCGGCGTAACGAAGGAGCTACCTGACGGATCTCGAATACGTGGGGACCTCCATATGTTGCTGATAGGCGATCCGGGGACGGGGAAATGCGTCCACGGTGACACGCGGGTAACTCTCGCAGACGGCCACGAACGGCCGATACGAGAGGTCGTTGAATCGAACTTAGATGATCCCAAACCAGTCGACGACGGCGTGTGGGACACTGTTGATTTCGATGTCCCCTCACTCCAATCCGATGGAACAGTAGCCACGCAAAACGCGACCAAGGTTTGGAAGCGCGAGGCACCGGAAACACTGTATCGGATACGAACCGCGACTGGTCGTGAACTCGATGTAACCCCGTCCCATCCACTGTTCGTCCAATCTGACGGCCNGTTCCAGGCCAGGAAAGCCGAGGAATTAGAGAGCGGGACACACGTTGCCGTTCCACGGAAGGTTTCCACAAATGCCTGTAACGAACTGGATGTCACGTTCCGACAATCACAGGCCCACAACAGAATCGATCTTGACCTTCCACCGCAGTGGACACCCGAACTGGCCCGTCTGATCGGTTATATTGTTGCCGAGGGGTACGTCGAGCAACGTCCGGATAACACGGGGTATGTTTCGATAACCAATAACGACCGCGAAGTTCTCGATGACGCGAAATCTGTTCTGGAGACACTGAACCTCAACGTTACGGAACGGAGTTCACACGAGGGGAAGACCGCCCGCGAACTGTTGTGTTCTGCCGGCGAGTTCGTGAGCTTCCTCGCATCTCTGGACGAAACGTTGCTCCAGTCCTCGNCGGAGAGACGCGTTCCGCAAGATATCATGCGAGCCAGCGACAACGTTGTCACCGGATTTATTCGAGGCTATATCGAGGGAGAGGGACACGTTTCGACATCACAGCGAGAGATTACTGTTGCTTCGATGAGTAAACCGCTGCTGGAAGACGTTCGAACCCTGCTCGTCACACAGGGAATCACGGCACAACTCCAACCCCGGAACAACGGCAGCTACCGGCTTCGAATCTCCGGGCAGTCTTTCCACGACTACGCCGAACAAATCGGATTCATCACAGCGCGAAAGACCGAAGCGTGCCGGCAATTCGAGGGAACTCACGGAAATACGAATCTTGATATTGTCCCCAATCTGGGTCCGGAACTCCGTCGCATCCGGGAAGCACTTGGACTGACGCAATCCGAGTGCGGCCTCCCGCGTTCGACGTATCAACACTACGAGCGGGGACGCCGAAACCCAAGCCGTGACAGTCTCGAATCGGTTCTCGATGCCTTCGAGACGCAGTTGGCTGAGATGAACAATGACACACCTATCAGCGACACTGCGCGTAGCGACGGCGGCGGAACGGGATCACTCCGTCAAGACCTGAACGGACTCGCTGCACTCGTCGAAGGTGGCATCGCGTGGGACCGGATCGAATCGATAGAACCCATCGAACACGATGAAAAGTGGGTCTACGACCTCGAAATCGAGGGGACACACAACTATCTCACTAACGGAGTTGTCTCGCATAACTCACAGATGCTGTCGTATATCGAGAATATCGCACCNCGCTCTGTCTACACCTCCGGCAAAGGGTCGTCGAGCGCGGGGCTCACTGCGGCCGCCGTGCGCGACGACTTCGGCGACGGCCAGCAGTGGACGCTGGAAGCGGGCGCGCTCGTGCTCGCAGACCAGGGTATCGCCGCTATCGACGAACTCGACAAGATGTCTCCGGAAGATCGGTCTGCGATGCACGAAGCGCTGGAACAGCAGCGTATCAGCGTCTCGAAGGCTGGAATCAACGCGACACTCAAATCCCGCTGTTCGCTGCTGGGCGCGGCTAACCCGAAGTACGGTCGTTTCGACCAGTACGAGCCTATCGGCGAGCAGATCGACCTCGAACCGGCACTCATCTCCCGGTTCGACCTCATTTTCACCGTGACGGACAAGCCCGACGAGGAAAAAGACCGGAACCTCGCCGAGCACATTATCCAGACCAACTACGCCGGTGAACTCCACACGCATCGGACGGAAAATCCCACGTCGAATTTCAGTGAGGAGGAGGTTGGGACCGTCACCGAAGAGGTTGCGCCGACTATCGAGCCGGACCTTCTCCGGAAGTACGTCGCCTACGCGAAGCGCAACTGCTTCCCGACGATGACCGAGGAGGCGAAATCGCGCATCGAAGACTTCTACGTCGACCTGCGGCTCAAGGGGCAGGACGAGGACGCACCGGTGCCGGTCACCGCCCGGAAACTGGAGGCGCTGGTCCGGCTTGCCGAGGCGTCCGCTCGAATTCGGCTGTCTGATACCGTCGACGAAGCTGACGCCGACCGGGCGGTCGACATCGCCCACTACTGCCTGAAGGAGATCGGCGTCGACCCCGAAACCGGCGAGTTCGACGCCGACGTGGTCGAAACCGGCCAGTCGAAGACTCAGCGCGACCGCATCCAGAACATCAAAGGCATCATTTCCGACATCGAGGACGAGTACGATGAGGGCGCACCCGCCGACGTAGTCATCGAACGCGCCGAGGAGGTCGGCATCGACGAGTCGAAGGCCGAACACGAGATTGACAAGCTGAAACAGAAAGGCGAGGTGTACGAACCTCGGACGGATCACCTTCGGACAACCTGATATGGACCGTATCTCCGCACTCCGCAACATCGAGGAGGCGCTGGCCGAGTTCGAGGCAGGGTCACGGTCGCTCAGTGACCTCGAACGGGACGTTCGTGGGACGCTCCGGACCTATGCGACTGAGTTCGAGGGCGACCTGCAGGCCTATCGGGCAAACGGTGGAGCCACCGTGGATGGTCTCGTCGTCCTCGCACCGTCTGAGACAGCGGCCCGCGAGCGGGTTCAGGACCTCGTCTCAGATGCCGGCGAATTCACCGTCACAGTCGTCGAGTAGACCTTTTCGAGCAGCGTGAGTACTGTCGGCACATTCCACACCTCCCCTACAGTACTGACTCCCGAGTCCGCCTGCCCCTATCTTTCTTGGCGACTAGCATATATATTCAGTCTACGGCCCATTCAATTCAGTAAAATTTTATAGTAATAATAGCAATGTCTACCCAGTGCTACTCGTCGTCACGTACTCCCGGGCGGCACGCAGAGACCTGCGAAACGTCTGTCGTGCCCATGAAGACTGTGTCGTTCGGCAGTTCGGGAGAGCAGCGTTGTTCGCCGGAACAGAGTTCGGGGCCTTTCAGGCGCTTCGGCTCCACGAGAAACACGACCTTGACGTGCAGATCGAGCACGTCGAACCGTTCGAGCCGACAGATGCTCCGGAGCATATCCGTGAGGCGGCCAAACGGTATGAGGCACGCGAGGAACCGGCGACGCCATACGAGCGGTTCGCGTCGGGGCGTGACCTCCCGGACCCGGACCAACTCCGAGGCGTTGACCTGTGAAGCTCCACGTCGCTGGAACCACGTACACGGGCGCTGTCGTCGACCTTCGCACCCGAAACGTCGACGGTCGGACCATCGCCGCAAGCATCCGCGGGCAGCAGTCCGTTCCGGTCGTTTCCTGTCCGGAACCACCGTCCGTGTACGCCTACGCAGGGCACGTCCATCCATCGATGGGACTGCGAACGCGGACTGCACTCGCGGCTGCCGCTCGGTCACGGGGATACGAGACGCCACAGGACAACGCCATCACAGAGTGCCACGCCCAGCTGGCCGAACTTGAGTGCTCGCCGCCGGAGCTGCCGGACCCCATCGACCCAGTCCCGGAGTCGACCATCGACGGCCTGCAGGAAGCGGTCGCTACCCACCGCGGTCGCCTTACCGCTCGGCAGGCGGTCGGTGCGGACGACGGGGCGGTACAGGCCGCCTCCGGGACGCGGCGACGGAACTGAGCGAACGGGAAACCCGACAGGCTGCCGCCAGAGAGACACGCGAACTCCGTCGGGAGCGGGCACGCGCCTATCGGGACACGCTGGAGGAACAGCGTCGGCTTACCGACGAACTGGCCAACCTCCGGCGGAGCGCCCGAGCGACCCTCGTTGACCGGTGCGCTGATACGTTCGCTCGGGCCATCGAAGCCGTTCCCGGGCCAGTTCCGGACGACCCGTTCGATGCCGACCCAGTAACGGCTGCCCTGGCCGTACTCCGGGTCGCCAAAACGCCTGCACCGGTCGTCCTCGAAACGGACCGGTTCAGGACGCCAGCGGCTGCGTCGGACTGTCTTGACGCCCCCGTCGTCCGTTGCTGAGTTTTAAATCGGAAGGCCGGGCCACCGTTCCTATGGTTACCTTCGACTGTCGCGCCGAGCGAGTCGACGGCGTGACGCTCGTCACAGCGACTGTCGGCAACATCGCCGAACCGACTCGAATTACTGTCCGGAACCGTCTCGATGGCCCTCTCTGGCCGCCGAGAACGCAGGGCGTTCCTGCAGCCGGTTGGTCCGAGGACGGGTTCGAAGGGGTCCTCAGACCGGAAACGCAGGCGCTCGGGTACGCGACGCCAGCCCCACCGTCTGCACAGCCGGCGGAGCTGGTGAGTACCGAGCCGGCACCTGATACGACGATAGCGGACGACCGACTCGACTCCGCGGACGCCGTTCTCAGAGAACTGGGTGACCCGTCGCCGCCTGCTGCTGCCGTCCCAACAGCTGAGTCAGTGCACGTAGCCGAAGCCGCGAGCGCTGGGCCGCCCGGTCCAACGCCGGAACAAGACATCGAACCGCAGCCAGCGGGACGCCAACCGTCAGCCGAACCGAGGACTGCGGCCGGGCACCAGCCGGACCAGCAACTCCCCGATGCAGTTTCGCAGTGGCTCGAAACCGTTGCTGGGCGGGTCGACCGTGCTGAGCGGCTAGCCGAGGCGGATTCGCTGTCAGCGGCGACGGCTGCGGTTCGCACGGCAGACGGCCTGTCTGGCGTCCGGACGGTCGCGGCACGGGGCGAGACCGACGAGCAAATGCTCCGGGCGCTGGCCCGACGGGCCGAGCGGCTCGCCGACCGACGAGCGGCTGCCACGGTGCCGACTGAGACCCTGTCCCGCCTGGCATGATTCTGGCAGTCACCGGCGGGAAAGGCGGTGTCGGCAAGTCGACTGTCGCGTACAATCTCGCGGCAGAACTCGACGCGCTCGAACGGACCGACAGCAGGGATTCGCACTCGACCGCGAACGCCGGGAGCGTCGTCGTTGACGGCGACCTCGGGATGGCGGACCTCCCGTCCAGTCGTGGTCCCGACCTGCACGACGTTCTTGCCGACCGCGCCGACCCGCACGAAGCTGTCCGGGAGGACGGTCCAGTGACTCTCGTCCCATGCGGACGAACGCTGGCCGGTGCTCGGAGTGCCGACTTGCGGGGGCTCACAGATGTATTCGCCGCGCTGGAGCGGACCTATCGCTGGGTCGTTGTGGACTCGCCGGCGGGGATGCACGCCGACGTGGGGTTACCCCTTGCTGCTGCCGACGCTGCGGTACTCGTCACGACGCCGGAGGACGCGGCGCTCGCTGATGCGCTTCGGGTCCGGGCGCTGGCCCGCGAACTCGACGCCGGACTCTGTCGGGTCGTCCTCAACCGTGCCGGTCCGAACCCCGCGACCGGGGCTGTCGCGGACCGGTTCGGTGCGCCAGCCGTCGCTATCCCGAAAAGTGAGCCGCTAGCGACGGCACAGGCCCATGGACAGCCGCTCCGAGAAACAGCGCCAGACACGTCGGCTCGGCGCTCGATTGAATCGCTCGCTGACGCCGTCTATTCCTGTAGCTCGGTGTAGGTCCCACGTAGCGTGACCGGCGTTACGTCCGCTGTCTCTGCCGCTTCGGCCTGCGTAAGTGCCACGTCCTGCTCCTGAGCCGCAGTATAGAGACACGCCGCTGCGACGCCGGCCGGATTGCGCCCGCTGACCAGCCCGCGGTCCTGTGCCTCGTCGACGAGCTGTTCCGCACGCTGCCGGACTGCTGTCGGCAAGTCCAGCGTCGTTGCGAACCGCGGCACGTACTCGCGGGGGTCAATTGGCCCAGTCGGGAGCCCGAGCTTCCTGTTCAGGGCGTCGTAGGCCGCGCGGAGTTCCGCCTGTGTCGCCTTGGCGACGGTACAGAGTTCGTCGACGGTCCGGGCAACACCTTCGGTCCGGCAGGTGGCGTAGATGGCCGCGGCCGCAAACCCTTCCAGCGTCCGTCCCTGCAGCAGATCCTCGTTCTGTGCGGATTCGAACAGCACACAGGCCCGGTCCCGAATCGCGTCTGAAAGCGCCATTGAGCTGATGATACGTCGGATCTCGGTGAAGGCGTACACCTTGTTTCGCTCGCGTTTCGAGCTGATCTGGGCGCGGTTGTGCTCGCGCCGGAGGCGGGCGAATTGCCGCCGCTTGCGCCCTTTCAGCCGTGTCGACCGGCCGATCTTCGTCGAGAGCCCGCGGTCGTGACGCGACCGCGTCAGCGGCGCGCCCGTGCGTGCCCGGTCGGTGTCGTCATCCTCGAATGACCGCCACTCCGGGCCGGGGTCGATGGCGTCCTCGCCGACGACCAGCCCACAGCTGCCACAGACCGATTCGACGCCCTGTTGTTTGACTGACCCGTTACACTCCGGACATTGCGTTACCGTCGTACTCATGTTTCCACCTACGGCTGGATGGAAGGTTAAAAAACCGATGCAACGGCGGGTTTCCGGGCGCTTTTCGGCGAAACTGCCTACCGGTAACCGGTAGGTAGGCACTGGGATTGACACCAGCGCCTATCGAGATACCGACAGCATTAAATTCCAATGTAGAGAAGTAAATTTTTAATGGCATTGTCGGATATCGCCGCTGGTGTCGAGGTCACGACCCGCCAGCGTGACCGCGGCGTCGCTGCTGTCGACGAGACGGACGCGCCCCTCCCGGAGCGGCTGGTCCCGTTTGCCGACGACCTCCCGTGTTCGGCGGCGGCAGCGGCAACTGTCGTCGAGGCCTATGCAGCCGGCAGGAGCGTCGGCGATGCGGGCCGCACCGCCGGTGTTGCCCCCGTGATGGCCGCCAAGACGCTCCATCTCGTCGGCGAGCAAGTGTCACCGGTCGGCCCACAGGGCCGTGAGATAATCGCCGATTGGCTTGCCGGAGACCTCTCCCGCAGCGACGCCATCGCACTCGCTGACGTGACTGAACAGGAGTTTGCCCTGGCTGTGTACATCGAGACGCACGACCCGCTGCCCGCGGCCCGTGACGCCGTCGAGGGAGCGCTTACAACTGAGGACCGGGACCCGTTAGGAGAGACGATGAGCGACGTCGGCGAGCTGCTGTGAGCGTGTGTGAATAGCTTTCTCGGCGAGGTCGGGGGTGAGCGATGTCGGCGAGCTGCTGTGACGGTGTCGCAACTGCTCTCTCGCTCCCCACCTCCTGTCTGGGGCATGCTTAACACCCATGGCTGCAAACCCGGAGATATGTCGGCTTCGGAACTGGCGGACCGGGTGGCAGAGGTGCTTGCGACGGACAGCGAGGCGTTCAATGAGCGCGCTCGCGAGGAGGCGCAGGCGCTCAAATCCGCTGTTCGTGACGGGACGTTTGACAACACGGAAGCGATCGTTGGTATGGAACTGGAGCTGTATGCTGTTGATGAGCAAACCGACGCGCTCCAGCGGGTTCCCCGCCAGTTGCTTGAACTCATCGGGTTCGAGAAGGAACTTGGCCTGCACAACGCCGAGATGCAGACGAGCCCACAGCCGCTGAACACCCACGGGCTGGCGGCCCAGCAAAACGAACTGAAGGCGTCGCTGATGCCAGCCCAGCAACGGGTACGCAACGAGGGCATCCGCCTCGTCTCCGACGGTATGTGGACTGTTCCGCCCGCCGGCGAGACAGCCGAGACGTATCTCTGTGACTGTGTCGAACAGAGCGGTGTCCGCATTGGGACGAACATGTCGGACTCCGTCCGCTATCACACGATGGCCAATACGGACTACCCCTCGGCGTTCGAAATTGACGCACCCCACGTCTCCCTGCAGGCCGAGACGGTGATGCCGGAATCACTTATCACTTCGATTCAACCCCACTACCAGATTCCCCACGCCCCGGACCTGCCGGAGTATTTCAGCTACGCGCTCCGAATTGCTGCGCCGCTGCTGGCGCTTGGCGTCAATTCGCCGTTTTTCCCGCCGGACCTGTACGACGACGCGCCCGACCCGGAGATCGTTGCGGGGGCGAACATGGAGAACCGCATCGGCGTCTTCGAGTCAGTCCTCAATCCGCCCGATGGCGATTCGACGCCACCGAAGGTCTGTTTCCCCCCGGATTTCGACACCGTTGAGGATGCCATCGACGACATCGTCGCGGACGACACCATCGTCCCGGTCGACCTGCCGTCGGGCACCCGCTTCGACGACGACTTCGTTCACCTCCGGCACAAGCATGGCTCCTACTGGCGGTGGGTCAGGCCGGTGTTTGAGGGAGCCACCCGGTCGGCGGCTAACGCCCGCATCGAGTTCCGCCCGCTGGCCGCACAGCCGACCGTCGACGACGCGATTGGTTTTGCAGCCGTCTTTGCCGGCCTGATGGAGAGCCTACCGCGACTCGAACACCCAATCCAGTCACTGGACTGGGAGACGGCAAAGCAGAACTTCTACACCGCCGCTCGGAACGGCCTCCGGGCGAAAATCGAGTGGATCACCGCTGATGGAGCAACGACGACCAGCACCGAAGAGATATACGGTGAACTGTTCGAGCACGCACGCGAGGGCCTCGAACAGCGGGGCCTCTCGGCGGAGGAGGCCCATGGATACATCCGGCCGTTGCGCGAGCGCGTCGACCGCCGGCTCACGCCCGCACGCTGGAAACACGACTACGTCCGCCGCCGCGTCGAGGAGAACGTCCCGCTGGCCGAAGCCATCTGGGGGATGCAGGCCACCTACATCCGCCATCAGGAGGGGAACCTGCTGGAGGGGAGTTTCGTCGANTGGTTCGAGTAACCTCAGTCNCCGGTCGCTAGTTCCGACTGTTCCGCNTCCTCGCGTTGGTCCGCAATCCCTGCGCACGCGACGACGNTTGCGCCCAGTTCTTCGACACGCTCTATGATGTCTCCGTCGGCGATGGTGCCGTTCTCGAAGGCGGCCCACGAGTCGGGGATGGCGACATCTTGCGGGAGCGGCCAGCCCTTCAACTCCAGGACGGAGGCCCGAAGATGCTGTAGCGTCGGCGTGGGGAACCCGCCGCCGGCCACTGCAAGGATGCCGACGGTCGTCCCCTCGACATCCTCGATACTGCAGTAGTCGAGCGCCGTCTTCAGCGGTGAGGCGATTGTGCCATGATACACGGGCGTTCCGAGGACCATCGCGTCGGCCTCGCGGACACGGGCAGCGAGTTCCGGGCCGTCACCGGAGTCTGCCGCACTCGCGTCAGGGTCGAACAGCGGGAGGTCCCACTCTCGAAGGTCGATGTGTGCAACCGTCGCGCCAGCCCCCGCTGCTGCATCGAGGGCGTGCTGGACGGCGATTCTGGTTCCGCTCTCGTCACGAAGGCTGCCGCTGACACCGATAACGTGTGGCGTGTCGTGCATTGTGTGCCTGTTCGTAGCTGCCGCCTATCAGTAAGTATTCTGAGAAATGGATTTCAGTACGTATTCTGATAGGTGGCTACGTCGCTAGACGGTCCGTTGTGACATTGCGATTTTCACCCGCGTTCACTGCGGAATACCCTGCCAACCCCGGCTATCGTTGTCTGTGACTACGCCTGGTCTTCGTCGTCGCCCGCTGTCTCGTCCGTCTCGCCGCCGGCTTCGGACTCCGCCGTCTCAGCTTCTGCGTCTGCCTCGTCCATCTCCTCGTGTTCGGCCTCCTCCGTCTCATCCATCTCCTCGTGTTCGTCGTGTTCAGCGAACTCGACTTCGGCTTCCAGTTCGATTTCGACGCCTTTGCCCTCTAGTTCTGCCTCGAACTCAGCCATGTCTTCGACTTCGGCTTCCAGTTCCGCTGTGTCTATCTCTACTTCGACTTCCACTTCGACGGAAACGTCGTCTCGGTCCATACTCATGTTCTGAGGGGCTGACATAACTCCGTTTTGCAATCGGCACCCTGCGGACGACTCCGACATAGATATGTGTGTCAATCGCCGACAGGTTGCTATGAGCGACCCCGTGGATGTGACCGTTGACGCTGACGACGAGTCGGAGTCGGTCCGCATCCACGACGACGGCGGCGAGGTCGAAGCCGGCGACGCGACCGTCCGATTCAGCTTTTCTGGGACTGGCGACGATGTGCAGTCCAGCGGTGACGACGAGCAGTCACCCGACGACAACGACGACGGTGACGAGCCGCGCCGTATCGTCGACCTCGATTCGGTGCCCACCGACAGCACGCTCGTCTTCGAGGCGCGCGACGGTCGGCGCGGTGTCAACTGCATCCTGCACCGTTCGGGCGACGCCGTCGCCGCCTGGCGCAACTCCTGTCCCCACCAGCCCGAGGTCCCGCTGGACCCGGGTCGGGGCGCGATTGTACGGGGTGACCAGCTGGTGTGTCACAAACACGGCGCGCAGTTCGAACCCGACGACGGCGTCTGCACGCATGGGCCCTGCGCTGGCGATGCTCTCGACAGTATCGAGGTCTCGGTTCGGGACGGCGACGTGTACCTGACCGACGAGCGCTTCGAGCGGGCCGACCGGCGCTGACACGCTGTCAGACTGTTTTCGGTTATCTCCCAATAAGCAGCGCCGTCAGTCGTCGGCGACGGCCGGTTCGCTGTTGTTCCGGGGGTCGGCCTCACGCCACGTTCCTCGGAGGAACCAGGCCGCTGCAAGGCCAGCCGCGAGGACGTTCGAGACGGCGAAGGCCAGCCAGATGCCCTGTTCGGCCAGTGAGTACGCGAAGAGGTCGACGACCTGCGGGCCGAGCCATGCCGGGACCGAGACCGGGCGGGAGGCGACCCAGGCGACCGGCAGGCGGATGATTCCCAGCATGGTAACCGCCAGCGCCGCTGCGGTGAGCGTCTTGCCGGCCCCTCGGAACCCGCCGGAGTAGGCCCGAACGATGCCGATGAAGCCGAAGGTCGGGGCGACCCACTGGAGGAACTCGGCCCCGATGCGGACGACCTCGGGGTCGTCGCTGAACACGCTCACGACGGCTGGGGCGGCGAAGATAGTAACCACGCCGAGGACGGTGAGGATGGCAAACGAGACTTTTGCGGCGAAGTGGTTCGCCGTCGCTGCGCGGTCAGGCCGCTCGGCACCGAGGTTCTGGCCGGTCATCGTCTCGACGCCGCGGTCCATCGCGATGGCCGGCATGAACACCAGCGAGAACACGCGGATACCGACGCCGAAGGCTGCCACGACGGTCACGGAGAACGTCCCGACGATGAACAGCATGGCGTTGACCGACAGTGCGCGGCCAGTCCCCTCAACGGAGGCCGGGATGCCCAGCCTGAGCAGTTTCCGGAGGTACTCCAGGTCGGGGGCCATATCGCTGAGGTGAATCCGCACGCCGCGCCTCCCCGACAGCAGGATACCGATGCCGACGACCAGCGCGACGCCGCGCGAGAAGATGGTCGCGACGGCCGCGCCGACGACGCCCATCTCGGGGAACACCCACCAGCCGAAGATGAGGAACGGGTCGATGACGATGTTCAGCACGACAGTCCCGAACATCACGAGCATCGGCGTGATGGTGTCGCCGGCCCCGCGCATCAGCGAGATGAACACGAAGAAGCCGAACATCGCCGTCAGCCCGAGCGAGACGACCTGTAGGTAGCCTGTCGCGCCCGGCAGCACCTCGCTGGATGCGCCCAGCAGCGACAGAAAGTCCTCGACGAAGAAGTAGCCGGCCGTGCCGAGCAACACGGAGGCCAACAGCGCGAACGTCACAGTCTGGGAGGCGGCGTACTCGGCCTCGCGGTGCTCCTCGGCCCCGGTATGCTGGGCGACCAGTACGCTGCCCGCCACCGACAGCCCCATGCCGAGCGAGATGAGCAGGAAGATCATCGGGAAGGCAAAGGAGATTGCCGCAAGCGCTGTCGTGGAATACTGGCCGAGCCAGAACGTGTCGGCGAGGTTGTACGCCACCTGGAGCAGGTTCGTGATGACGATGGGGAAGGAGAGAAACAGCAGCGGCTTGCCGATGTCGCCGCTTGTCAGTTCTAGTTCCTCTTGCCCCTTGAACAGGTTCCCGAGTCGCGCTCCCAAGCGGCCTAGTTTCTGCCGGACGCTCACGCTGTGACCTCCTGCTGTCCGTCGAGAAGGTGCGTCTCGACGTACTCGGTGAGCATCCGTCTGGTACACTTGACCGGGCGTCCGGTCGTGACGCGCTCGGTCGCAGCCCCGGTCAGCACGGTGACGATGAACTGGGCGGTCTCATCGGCGTCGAGGTCCGATTTGAACGTCCCGTCAGCGATACCGTCTTCGAGAATCACTTCGAGTTCGTCGACGAGGTAATCGTCGAACTTCGTGAGCCGCTCGCGAAAGCCAGGTTCGTATGGCGCGTGGGCGCGGATTTCGAGAATCGCCGTCCCGAACTCTTCGCTCCCGTCGTCCGGCTTGTCCAGCACGGAATCGATGAGCGAAAGCAGGCGCTCGTGTGGGGTCTCGCCGGCGGGGTCCTCGATCCGGTCGACGAACCCGTCATAGAGGTATTCGAGGAACGCACAGAGGAGGTCGTGTTTGCTGTCGTAGTGGTAGTGGAGGGCAGCCTTGCTCTTGTCCGACTCGTCAGCGATGTCCTGCATCGTCAGATCCGCGTAGCCGTGCGTACACAGCGCACGGTAGGTCGCATCCATAATATCGTCGGCCGTATCGCCGTCATCCATTACGTGTTACTAACTGACTGGTCAGTCAAGTATTCGTCGGTACCGTCTGCGGGTGGGTTCGCATGCCCTGCTATATCGGGTTCAGACTCGCGGGAGCCGTCGCTCTGGGAGAGGTCGGAACGACGGCAGAAGGCCAGTCGCTACTCCTTCAGGTCGAGGTCGAACTGTTCGTGTTCGCTTGCGGCGTTGAGTACGACGGAGGTGTTCGACTCCCTGATATCCGGGTCGGTGAGGAGCTCTTTGATCTGGGCGTTCATGCCGTCGGTATCGGTGAACTTCCCGACCGCGATGATGTCGTAGTCGCCGGTGACCTCGTACACGGAGATCATCTGCTTGTGTTCTTTGAGGTCTTCGGTGACTGCCGGGAGCGACGACCCCTCCACCTTGAGCTGGATGATTGCCGTCACGTCGTAGCCAAGCTTGTCGTAATCGACCTTGGGGGTGTACCCGTTGATGATCCCCTCGTCCTCAAGATCGGAGAGGTGATTTGAGACGGTTGTTACCGATACGTCGAGGTCCTCTCCGAGGCTTCGGAGGCTGGCACGGCCATCCCCAAGCAGGGCATTCACTAGCTCACGGTCGAGATTTTCGTACGTCATTACATCGGGGGACGCCCCCCAGGGATTAGAATTTTACGAATGTCCAAATGTAGGCGAAAGCGTCGAAACCTTTGCGCAAATCAGCAGGGTTTTAGTAGTAGCACCGCTCCTATCGGGTGTCCAAAGATGACAAGCGAACTTTCAGAGGCGGCACAGGAGGTACTCGACGAAATCGACGAGAAGAACGTCGACTTCCTCCGGCTCCAGTTTACCGACATCCTCGGCACGATCAAGAACGTCTCGATCACAGCCGACCAGGCAGAGAAAGCGTTCACAGAGGGGATTTACTTCGACGGCTCCTCGATCAACGGCTTCGTCCGGATTCAGGAGTCCGACATGCGTCTGGACCCGGACCCCTCGACGTTCTCCGTGCTCCCGTGGAGAGAAAACGTCGAAGGCGGTTCCAGTGCCCGTCTCATCTGTGATGTCATCGACACCTCGACCGGCGAACCGTTCTCCGGTGACCCGCGCGGCGTCCTGAAGCGTGCGATCGAGCGCGCAAACGACATGGGCTATACGGTCAACGCCGCCCCCGAGCCCGAGTTCTTCCTGTTCGAAGAAGACGAAGAGGGCCGTGCGACGACCAAGACCAACGACGCCGGTGGCTACTTCGACCTCGCGCCGAAGGACCTCGCCTCCGACGTGCGCCGTGACATCATCTACGGCCTCGAAGACATGGGCTTCGACATCGAAGCCTCCCACCACGAGGTCGCTCAGGGCCAGCACGAGATCAACTTCACCTACGACGACGCGCTCTCGACGGCCGACAACGTCGCAACCTTCCGCTCTGTCGTCCGCGCCATCGCGGCCGAGCACGACCTGCACGCGACGTTCATGCCGAAACCCATCCCGAAGATCAACGGCTCCGGGATGCACACGCACCTCTCGCTGTTCACCGAGGACGGCGAGAACGCGTTCCACGACGAGGACGACGAGTTCAACCTCTC
>JGI12329J12844_1000093_pt1 | contig 20972 bp, 16 predicted proteins | sample A23E3SouthBayCA_FD_12844 | JGI IMG/M metagenome (IMG submission 12844)
TAAGGTGCTACGTGAGGACAGCCGAACCAGCTACACAGCGGCTATTGGTCCCTAACTTCGCCCTCTCATCAAATATAAATCTATAATGGTGTAAACTCAAGACATATATCCCGAATTTGAGTATAGAAATGCTAGATATATATTTGTCTTATCCAAGTCGGTATGTCCACTGGCGATGCCCAGTCTCCCACGGAAGTAGATGTATCTGATATGTCCCGCTACGAGACGACGCAGCACCAGAGAACCTACTGCAACCGTGGCCCTACCAGAGACTGAGACATGCGATTTCTGTGTAAACTGCAGGAAAACCGACCGTATCCTCACAATGGGGTGCCACAGCCCGGGCACAGCGGAGGGCCGGATTCGGGGAGTGAGAGCCCGCAGTGTGGACATCCATCATCTCCTTCTCGTGTCCGGATTTCCGAAACAATCTCGGCTGTCTGCGTGCGGATTGCATCTCTCGTGGCTATGCCTGTGAATCCATTCGCAGATTCCGTCCCGCGATGCCGGGACAGAGCGAATTGCGCTCGTTTTGCAACAAATTCCTCGGCAACGGTGAGATCGTCAAGTTGTGTTTGCGGAAACGATTCTATGCTATCAGTGCCGGCAAGCAACCCCAGCGCTTCGGCCGCTCGCCCACGGACGTATCTGCTTTCGTCTTCGAGACACGAGACGAGTGCTTCCCTAGCGTCTGCAAGCCGTTCGGGGCACGCAGACCCGATAACGACGAGAGCTGTGCTTAAGTGATATCGGACAACTTCACTGTCCGAGTGAAGATGCTCGGCGAGTGAGTCGACCTGATAACGGAGTCTCTCGGGACTACCCAAGGCAACGTGGGCCAGCGCCTTCGCTAATTTCTCTGTTACTTCTGGTTTGTCGAACTCTAGACCGATACGAAGGTCTGCCACGACCGCAGGCGAGACGACGGCGTCGGGATGGTCAACGGCGACGTAGCCCAGCGCCTCTGCACACCGAGCACGAACGTAGTAGAACTCTGACTCATCCGCCAGTCGCTCGGCAAGCGTTGGGACAACCGGAACCACGCTGTCCGGCGCGCCCTCGCTGATCCCGCTGTCCTGTAAAAAATCGGTGAGCGATGGCAGTACGCCGTCGAACAGTTCCGGCTGCTCGTCGGCAGCCGCTTTGAGTGACCGCAAGCACGCCTGTTGGGTAGCCGGTCCGGCTGTCGAAAGCCGCTCAAGTGCCGCAACTGCGTCAGCTTCGTTCCCTTGTTCAAGTAATGTCGCAATCTCTGTCTCTGGAGGTCCACTGGGTTGGTCGTCCATCGGTCCGTTGTCGGTGCTTCTCAGAGAACCCACAAAACCCCTTGCTTCCCGGTTATTGCCCGATCTGATAACAACCACTCACCGGTGAAGCTGCTATACCGTGATTAAGCCATCATCTGGCAGTGGATGCATCATTGCCACATTTACTTATCGAATATCTCAATACGGAATACCAAAATTTGGTTATATACTGAGTGTCGTTTCTATGAGCAGCGACCGTAATAGAAGCCAAGTTCATCAACAGTGCAACCAGTTTAGGCCACCTGATGAGTCACCCGTTTCAGACAAAAACTAAATGATGATGTAGGTTTTCAGTTCGCGTATAGATGGAAAGCAAACGCGCGTCGTTCGAGGGTGCTCTCGAAGCACTGGGTGTGACAGTTTCTAGCACATCTGAGTCTGAACTCGAAGCCGCTGTTACGGAAGCAGTCACGGAGCCTGCAGTCGGGGTCGCGCTCGACGAGACGGTTGGGGACGGGACGTTTTCGCTCGTGGAGACGCCGATCACCGTCGACCCGACGCCGGCCGCGCTCCGCGAGGCGACCACCGGCGTAACGGGGGCTGAACTCGGTGTCGGCGATTACGGCTCACTCGTCCTCTCGATGACTGAACAGGCTAGTGAACTCGTGAGCCTATTTGTCGAGCGCCACGTCGCCATTCTTTACGAGGAAGACATCCAGCCCGATATGGACGCAGCAGTGGCAGAACTGGACGAGCGGTTTACCGAAACTAACGGGAGTGCGATTATTGCAACAGGGCCGAGTGCAACGGCCGACATGGGCGCGCTGGTCAAGGGCGCACACGGTCCCAAAGAGGTCCACGTCATCGTCGTCGAGGGGGAGGACTGACAATGGCGACTGCCGATGAAATCCGCGAACTGATGCGGACCGAAGGTGCGGCAATCGCGGAGAACACGCAGGGATTTAATACGGGACGCTACGACTCTGTCGGAGATCTAGAGGACTACGAGGACCTCAAGCGAGCGGCCCGGGGTATCAAGGAGGACGCCATCGAGGAGCTACCGGAACTTCTCGACCAGCTAACGGAGACTGTCGAAGCCAACGGCGGGACGGTGTACATCGCCGACGACGCCGCTGACGCGAACGAGTACATCCGCGATGTGGCCCACGAGCGCGCGGCTGACCGGGTCGTCAAGAGTAAGTCGATGACCAGCGAGGAGATCGAGGTCAACGAAGCGCTCGAAGCAGATGGCGTGGACGTAGTGGAAACGGATCTGGGCGAGTGGGTGTTGCAGATCGCCGACGAAGCCCCCTCTCATATCGTCGCCCCGGCCCCCCCCCCCTTCAACGAACAATTCGACCCCGACGAGCCTCTAGAGACAGCGGCGGAACTGACCCACTTCGCCCGCGAGAAACTGGGTGAGCAGATCATCGACGCAGAAGTCGGGATCACCGGCGCGAACTTCATCGCGGCCGATACCGGGACGATGGCGCTGGTCACTAGTGAGGGCAACGCTCGCAAAACGGTGGCTGCGACGGACACACACGTCGCCGTCGCTGGCGTCGAAAAAGTCATTCCGACAGTTGCAGACCTCCACCCGTTCATCGAACTCATCGGTCGGTCGGGCACCGGGCAGGACATTACATCGTACGTCTCGTTGCTGACCCCTCCGGTTGACACGCCGGTCGTCGATTTCACCGACGACGAAACACCGCTGTCGGAATTCGATTCCGACCGCGATTTCCATCTTGTGTTGATCGACAACGGCCGACTGGAGATGCGAGATGACGAGCAGCTTCGGGAGACGCTGTACTGCATCCGATGTTCCGCCTGTTCGAACTCGTGTGCGAACTTTCAGAGCGTCGGCGGCCACGCCTTCGGCGGGGAGACGTATTCGGGTGGCATTGCGACGGGCTGGGAGGCTGGCATCGAAGGGCTGGACGTGGCCGAGGAGTTCAACGACCTCTGTACTGGGTGTACGCGCTGTGTGAATGCCTGTCCCGTCGGTATCGATATTCCCTGGATCAACACTGTCGTCCGGGACCGCATCAATCGCGACAAAGAGGCCCCTGGAGAGTGGCTCGTCGACGGCCTCACTCCTGACGAAGAGGACGACGGCGCACCACTGCAGAAGCGCTTCTTCGGTAACTTCGAGACCGTGGCGAAACTGGGCAGCGCCACCGCGCCGGTGTCGAACTGGCTGGCGGACACGACACTCGCTCGGCAAACGATGTCCCGAGTTCTGGGCATCGACCCGCGCCGAGACCTTCCAGCGTTCGAACGGGAGACGCTCGTTGACTGGGCTGGCGACCGTGACTCACAGGTCACAAATCCCGAGCGCCGGGCGGTGCTGTATCCGGACCTGTACACCAATCACGTGCAGGTAGAGCGGGGCAAAGCCGCGGTAAGGGTGCTTGAGTCGCTGGGTGTCGACGTGGTAGTGCCGCCGGCTCCGTCCAGCGGCCGCGCGCCGCTATCACAGGGTATGGTTGCGACGGCGACAGACCACGCTGAGCGGGTCACAGAGGCCCTCGAACCACATATCGCAGACGGCCGCGACGTGGTCGTTATCGAGCCGAGCGACCACGCGATGTTCACCCGCGAATACGAGCGACTCCTTGATGAGTCGTCTTTCACTGACATCGCGGCGAACAGCTACGAGGTGTTCGAATACGTCTTCGGATTACTCGACAACGGTGCATCCGTCGATTCACTCTCGACCGTCACCGGCGCGGAAATCGCGTATCACAGCCACTGCCAGCAGCGAACACTCGGTCTTGAAGCTCATACCGTCGCTGTCCTCGAAGAATGTGGCTACGACGTTGTTACATCCGACGTGGAGTGCTGTGGCATGGCCGGGAGCTTCGGGTACAAGTCCGATTACTACGAACTGAGCATGGACGTTGGCGACCGGCTCCGGACCCAGTTGGAAGACGACGGCGTACAGGACCGGCCCGTCGTCGCCAGTGGGACCTCCTGTCTGGAGCAGATCGACGCGCTACTGGAGCGGCAGCCGCGCCATCCGATCGAGCTGTTGGCGACGTAAGCGACCGCTGCGGCTTGTTATTTGCGTGCAGGCAGGAAACATTGCACCTAACGCGTGTACGCCCGTTATTTATACCGTGCTTATATCCATCTGTATGTCGGGGGCGTACGTCGGATTGGATCCCGGGATCTGAGGTCGCGCATCCGTGCTCTGACGACCTTTATGTACCATTGCTTGTCCTGTTCATGCTCTGCAGTGCAAGTCCACAGGTCCGCTACCGGCAGCTACTCGCGAAGCGACGGCGCGACGAGCTGTCCGTTATCGAACTCAATCGGTGACGGGTCTTCGACCACACGAAGGTCGTCACGGTCGCGTGCGGCCTCGACCAGCGCCGGCGATGCGTAGAGCTGGTGGAGATGCATCGTGTCGGCTGCACGGAGGACTCGAACGGTGTCGGTGTCGACGACCCCTATCGTCGACAGCGCAGCGACGATGCCGGCGCGGTCGGTTTCGACCACCGGCGGCAGTTTCACGCCACGGATCGTGCTTGCAGTAAGGGCATTGATCAGCGACGTTTCCGCGTCAAGTTCCGCAATAATATCAGCATGGATGATATCAGCTGAGCCGATGCCCATCGCGTTGCCGTGGGTCTTCTCTGTCAGCCCGCGTGTGAAGATGCGTTTGATATCCGGTGTCTCTGGGGCCGGCTCGTTTATCGAGAACGGTCGGCGGCCAATGACGTTTGTATCGAGTCCCTGACCGCTGATTTCTTTCCCCTGACGGTCGAACACCACGAGATCCAGTTCTTCGAACGGGAGCGTCGGCATCAGTTCGTAGGCGGTCTCTAACAGTTCTTCTTCGCGGTCGAGGAAGCCACTCGGCGGCACGCCCTCTATCAGCGTTGTCTCGTCGTGCTGGTCCTCGACGATTGCGACGCCGCCGACGATGGGCAACTCTTTGAGCAGCCGGCCAGTAATCTCTGGAATCATCTGGCGAAACGACCAGTCGACGGCCCACTTGTGGGCAATCTGTGCGCCGCGCTGCTTGCCCATGCCGATGACGAGCATTTTCGAGAGCCCGCTTTCGACGGGGCCGTCGAAGTCCGTGTGCGGCTTGACGCGGTTGATTGGGATGATTGCATCAGCCGCCACAGCGTTATCATCAGCGACGACAGGCACGTCACGGTCCGGTGTTCGTCCGACCTCGACCACGTCCATACTCGACCGGATTTCACAGCCGATGGTCGACTCGGTCACGCCCAGTTCGTTCAACATTGTTCGTTGCCCCTCGCCGGTCGCGCCACCGTGGCTTCCCATCGCCGGGAAGACGAATGGCTCGTAGCCGGCGTCGGAAACTGCGTCGACGACACCAGCGACAATAGTAGGCAGATTCGCGATACCGCGACTGCCGACACCCAGCGCGACTTCACCGCCGTCAGGCACGTCCGCAAAGGACAGGGATTCGGCCGCTCGGGCTGCGTGTGTTGCGACATGGGCTGGCGTTATCGGGTCTGTCTCCCAGTTCTGTTCGATGATACCGAATTCGGGGAGCGGTGGATCGTCGCAGGCGTCGACGATCGTCTCTTCCGGGACCGAGAGTGCGTCCGCCGCGATCTGTTGATCTGATGCGTTCATACGCGGCATATCAGTCCGTCTATTGATAAACGTGACCCACGGTCCAAACTGCGGCTGCCACCCCTATCGTCACTCAGCAGTTCGGTAGTCCCACTCGAAAGCAACCACCGTGTACCGGGGCCTCCGTTACTCGCTTGGGCCCGGAATAGCGAGCGCGATCACGTCGTTGACGTTTGTCCCGGTTGGTCCGGTTTCAATTGTCGCCTCGATTTCTGAGAGGTACGAGCCGACATCGTTTGCAAGCAACGCCTCGCGGGCCCGTTCGCGGTCGCTAATGGCAGCCCCATCCGCGATAGCACCGGCCACATCGGAGCTTCCGTCTTCGCCGTCAGTGTCGACGGCCGCGATGACCGCGTCGCCGTCGTGGGCCAGTGCACCGGAGAGAACAAATTCCTGATTCGGACCTCCCTGTCCGCCGTCCCCTGTTACGGTGACGGTCGTCTCGCCACCGGCAAGGAGAACGGCCGGCGGTTCGACCGGTGTTCCCGTCGCTGTTGCCTCTTCGGCAATTGCGACGAGCGGTTTCGCCACTTCGCGGGCTTCGCCGCGCAGGCGAGACGTGAGCACGAGTGGTTCGTACCCCGCCTCCCGTGCGACGGCCGCGGCGGCGTCAAGTGCGGTTGCGTTGTCCCCGATGAGATGGTTCGTCACCCGGTCAAAGACTGTGTCATCGGGAAACGGCGTTTCCGATACTCGGCCATCTCGCCCGGATTCGAGATAATTGCAAACGGCCGGCGGTGGCGTGAGGTCGTATCGTTCGAACACGTCACGGGCGTCCTCGTACGTGGTTTCGTCCGGAACTGAGGGACCGCTACCGATGGTTGAGAGGTCGTTTCCGACAACGTCGCTGATTAGTAACCCAGCGACAGTGGCGGGAGCCGCGCGCCGTGCTATCTGCCCACCTTTCAGGTCTGAGAGGTGTTTCCGAACCGCGTTGATCTCCGCAATCGGGACGCCGCCACTGAGGAGCCTGTCGGTCGTTGTCTGGAGATCCTCCAGTGTCAGGTCCCCGGCCGGAGCCGATAGAAGCGCGCTGGCTCCGCCGGTCAGAACAAACAGGATGAGCGTCTCCGCATCGGCCTCGTCAACGGTTTCGAGAATATCGGCCGTCGCCACAACGTTCCGGTCCGACGGTAACGGGTGATCTCCGACAGAACTCCGGACGGTTTCGGTGTCAATAGCCTGCTTGACGACCACGTGGCCACCGCTGAGTGTGTCCCCGAGAATAGATTCAAGCGCCCGTGTCACACCGCCTGCGGCTTTCCCGCCGCCGACGATGACGACCTCGCCGTACTCGTCAAGGTCGTATGTTGTCCCGCCGACCGTCAGCGTCTGGTCTTCGCGGCCGATGGCTGACTTGGTGGCGGCCTCAGGCGCGGCCGCGTCCACGGCGGCCTCGATACAATCGAGTGCGACCTCGTGGACACGATTACCAACGACCTCGGCTCGGTTGCGAATCATACGACTGCTTCCGACCAGACCAGTAAAAGTCTGGCTCAGTCGCGGGTTCCACTGTTTTCCGCACCACACCTGTTGATATCGAACGTTCTACGTCGGGTAGTCGCAGGCAAGACTGTGGATAACAGTGTTCGATGGTTCCAATAAATAGTTAGAATTCATATACAGGTGTGGTCGTGGAACGGATACTAGTTTCCATCCGGTACTTGCGTCTATATTTCATAGATAGACGGCCAAAAACGCGGACAGGCACTCGGCAGCAGGGTTACTGTGATTCGAAATTGGTAGGACGTAGCTTCTCGGATGAGTTTTCCTCTGAAACGAGCCAATATCCGGCTAATCGATTAGGTTTTTCCGGTCTGCAGTGAGTGTGTCCCCTCCAGCCGAAGGAATGGTTTCGATGTGCGAACGTGGTAAAGACCGTCTTATAAGCCGTTAGCTGGATTCTATTCCACCGCTGAGAATCGCCTCCTCGAACAGCTATCGTAAGTAAACTCCTAACAAGACATTGCACTCGAGGAGGTCGGCGTATGGGGTTTCTCGCAGCGTCCTTGCGATACAGGTGTGATCGTCGAAAAGTGACTCACGTCTGTTCGGCGTCGAGCGTCACTTCGAGGCCCTTCCGGAGGGGCAGGGACGGTTCGTACCCGAGCAGTTCGCGTGCGTCACCGAGGTCTGCTTCGCTCTGTTGGATGTCGTTCGCGCGACCGGGGACGTGCTCGACCGCGATGTCCGTACCGACGACGTCTCGGACCGTTTCGGCGAGTTCGTTTATGCTAATGCTCCGTCCGGTCCCGACGTTGAACGGCCGGCCGATGGCGTCCGTCGTAGCTGCGAGCAGGTTCGCACGCACAACGTCGTCGACGTGGACGAAGTCCCTCGTCTGTGTCCCATCGCCCTCGACCGTGAGCGGCTCACCGGCCTGGGCCTGACGGACGAATGTGCCAATGACACCGGCGTACTCTCCGTCAAGCCCGCGTGGACCGTAGACGTTGAAGTACCGTAGCGGAACCGTCGGTAGCCCGTACTCCTCGGTGTAAAACCGCGCGTACTGCTCCCCTAGGTATTTTTCGAAGCCGTACGGACTATTTGGTTCGGTTACCGCGTCTTCCCCAATGGGAACGTCGTCAGGGGCGCCGTACACGGCGGCGCTGGACGCGAACACCACCCGCGTGTCCTGCCGCCGAGCGCAGTCGAACACGTTGACGGTCGCCGTGCCGTTCAGTTTGTGGCAGTCGACCGGTTGCTCGATTGACTCTGGGACGCTGACCATCGCCGCCTCGTGAAACACGACGTCGACGCCCTCTATCGCCGCATCGAGCGTCTCCCTGTCCCGAACGTCACCCTCGATAACGGTCACGTCATCGGGGAGGTTCGCCCGCCGTCCTGTCGAGAAGTCGTCGAGGACTCGCACATGGTTGTCCACAGCCAGTGCCGACGCCAGATGGCTCCCGATGAAGCCACCACCTCCGGTGACCAGTACCCGACGGCCGCTGAAGGTATCTGTAGACATGTCGTTCGGAGACGCGGTTCTCACGGTTTAAGTTATTCGTACGCATACGGTCGTCTTCTGCGACCGGAAAATGTGTCTCACAGGCTGTACACCAGTCTGAGTTGGGCTGTGGCTACCGCAGGGATATGCCGGCTTGCTCTGAGTAGTACTACTGTTTGTTATCTGCTCACTGCGGATGGCGCAGAATAACGCTGCCAGCCGAAAGCTGGGAATAACAATATGTCAACTCGTACACAGCGGAGCACAACGGAGTCCACTACCCGACACAATGATGCCAATACGCGTACCGGAGCTCGTGGACGACCACACTGAGCGACCGCTGCCGAGTGCGGTTCGAGAGTTGGGCTGAAATGTCTGACAGAATCCAGCAACCGCCCGCGAGTGACGGTATTCGCGAGGTTTCGAAGAACTTGCCAGCGGTGGGACTGGTCGCAACCGAGTCAAACGCCGAGTGGATAGCGGCCGAAATCCTCCGCATACACTCACGGGCACATCAGGTAATCGTCACGGCGGCCGTCGACGCTGACCCGCAGGCGCTCACTTTTGCCCGCTGGCTCGATGCGGAGGTGGTCGACCCGTCTGGGAGTCAACCCCAAACTGATACCCCCCGCGAGCGACTGCGGCGGTACGCTAGGCAAGCGGGATATCCGGGCCTCGTGTACCACGGCGAGGGGGATGGGTCGGTCAGTCTCCCGGCGAGCCGTGAGGCGCTGAACAGTGCCGAGACGTTCACTATCGATGCCCGCATCGAACCGGTCACCGACCCGGAGCCGACCGTCATGGTCGGAATTCCGGCGTACAACGAAGCGGGGACAATCGGGACCGTGGTTGAATCGGCCAGAGAGTACGCCGACACCGTTCTGGTCGTCGATGACGGGAGCACTGACCAAACCGTCGAAGTCGCAGAGGCAGCCGGCGCAACGGTGTACGAACATGAGCGCAACGTCGGGTACGGAGGTGCGCTCAAGAGCATCTTCGAACAGGCGGACCGGAACGCCACCGACCATCTGGTCGTCCTCGATGCCGACGGTCAACACGACCCGAGCGACATCCCAGAGTTGGTCGAACGGCAGCGGGAATCGGAGGCGGAGATTGTCATCGGGAACCGGTTCGGTGAATCCACCGAGACCGAGATGCCGCTGTATAGGCGGTTCGGGCTGTTCACGGTCAATGTCATGACCAACCTCAGCCTCGGAATCCTCACGCCGACCAATCGAATACGTGATACGCAGAGCGGCTTCCGGGCGTACAGCCAGACGGCGATAAGCTCGCTGGCTTCGGACAGTTCGATCGGCGACCGGATGGACGCGAGCACGAATATCCTGTATCACGCTCACTCGAACGGCTACCAGATAGCGGAGGTGCCGACGACAATAGATTACGACGTGGAGGCGTCCAACAACCTCGGTCCGGTCGAGCACGGACTCACGCTCGTCGGGAACATCATCCGGACAGTCGAGCGAGAACACCCGATTATGTTGCTCGGCGTCCCCGGTGTCTGCCTCGTTCTCGCTGGATTCGTGTTCACGTACCTCACAATGTTCAATTATTTCCAGAGTGGGACCTTCCCACTCGGGCACGCGCTGGCGAGCACTACCTTCACCATCACCGGCATCCTTGCCTCCTTCACCGGAATCATTCTCCACTCTCTGGAACTGTACCGGCAGTAGCCGGCGACGCGACGGCAGGCCAGCTATTACCCTGTGCCTCACTGTCTGTCAGGCAGTGTTTACCCGGTGCCTGTGGCCGCCGACCGTACACAACTTCTGCATAACAAAGAGTACCGTATCTCATTCGTAGACCAATGGGACACGAACTCAAACCGGACTGTCTGGAACGAGGACAGCGCCGTGAATCATCCGGGGAACCACGGGAGGCCTCGGAAAGGTGACTATCTGCGTCCACGGGCTCGGATACATTGGGCTCGCGACCGCGGCACATTTCGCCAACAACGGTACCGAGGTCATCGGTTTCGACGTCGATGAAGACGTGCTTGAACGTCTCAGCGAGGGCGAACCGACAGTCAGCGAACCGGATTTCGAATCGTACGTGCAGGACGCACTGGAGGGGAACTTGGCGCTGAGCCGCCAGCCGCAACCAGCCGATGTACACGTAATCTGTGTGCCGACGCCGTACGACGAGATGAACGGCGAAGCGGACCTCACCTACGTGAAAGACGCCGGACGGAACGTGGCGAGCGTACTCAGGTCAGGCGACACCGTAATTCTGGAGTCGACGGTCCCGCCGGGAACGACCACCGAAGTCCTGGCCCCGATTCTTTCCCGAGAGGGGCTCGACGTCGGAGACGACGTGGAGTTAGGATACACGCCAGAAACAGTGATGCCGGGGAACACGCTCAGCGAACTCCGCACGAACGACCGCATCGTCGGCGGCGTCGACGAGGCGTCTGTCAGAACGATCAAGGCACTCTACGAGTCGCTCACCAGCGGGGAGATCCATGTCAGCGCTGACCCGACGACCGCCGAGTTCGTGAAACTCGCACAGAACGCGAAGCGGAACGTCAGCATCGCGTACGCGAACACGCTTGCACTACTGGCCGAGAACTACGGCGTCGACGTGCGGTCTGCCATCAGTCTCGCGAACAACCATCCGCGGGTCGACATCCTGAATCCGGGACCCGGCGTCGGCGGACACTGTCTCCCCGTCGACCCGCACTTCCTGAGCGACGGGACAGGTGCGACGGAACTACTCGACGTGGCGAGTCAGGTCAACGACCGGATGCCGGAACACGTCGTCAGAATGGTTGAAGACGCCGTCGGCTCGCTACACGGCAAGACTGTGGCCGTCCTCGGAATCACGTACAAGGGGAACGTCAGCGACACTCGGAACAGCCCCGGCCTAGAGGTCGCGAAACTGCTTGGAGACATCACGACAGAGGCTCGTACGGCCGTTGACGGCGGGTGGGGCGAGAGCTCGGTTACCATCCACGACCCGCGAGCGACGGATTCGAGGCTGCAACTCGTCTCGCTCGAAACGGCAGTCGACGGCGCTCATGCGGTGATATTCGGGGCGTCACACGACGAGTTCGGCGACCTCGACCCGGAAGCTATTGGTTCGAAGATGTCGGGACGGACCGTGATCGACCCGGTCGACGTTATCGACGCGGAGCGGTGGACCGATCATGGATTCGATGTCCGGACAATCTGAGCTAGGCACATCCCCGACAGACAATGCAGTGACGCGCAGAACCGACGGCGTAGGAAGCTTATAACAATTCTGTTGGTTGCTTACGAAACCGGTATGGAACCGACTGGACGCGACTGGTATCGGACGCCTGACCTGCGAAACCGGGGACCACAATGACAGGAAGCAACGTCAGCTTCGTGCTCGGAACGCGTCCGGAGATAATCAAGCTAGCACCGGTAATCCAGGAGTGTCACCGGCGCGGTGTCGACACGCACGTAATCCACACCGGGCAGCACTACTCGGACTCGCTGGACGCGGTCTTCTTTCGACAGCTCGGGCTATCGCCGCCGGATGCGAATCTGGAGGTCGGCTCCGATGATCACGGGGCCCAGACCGGAGCCATGCTCGCCGGCATCGAGGAGGAACTCCACGACATCGAACCGGCAGTCGTGTTCGTTCAGGGGGATACGAACTCGACGCTCGCGGGCGCACTCGTGGGGAGCAAGATGGACGTCGATGTGGCCCACGTTGAAGCCGGGCTTCGGAGCTTCGACGACGATATGCCCGAGGAAACCAATCGGGTCATCATCGACCACATCTCCGACCACCTCTTCCCACCGACTGAGGAGACGGCGGCGCTACTCCGGAACGAGGGCATTCCGGAAGGACCGCATCACCGTTACCGGGAACACGGTTGTGGATGCAGTCCAGACCTACGACGATAGAGCCGCGAGCGAAAGTCGGATTCTGAGCGAACTCGGCCTCACTGAGGGGCAGTTCGATCTCCTGACCGCCCACCGTGTAGAGACGGTTGATGACCGTGACGCGTTTGAGCGAACTCTCAGCGGCGTCTCTCGGGCGAGCGCTCAAGCGGACCAGGAGGTCATCTACCCGATACACCCCCGGGCAGAGGACCGCCTCGAAGAGTTCGGTATCGCGGTCCCGGCCCGGATCCGACTCGTCGAGCCGCTGGGGTTCTTTGATTTCCTCCGTTTGGAGAGTACAGCGGACGTGGTGTTTACCGATTCAGGCGGGGTTCAGGAGGAAACAAGTATCCTCGGGACGCCGTGTGTAACGCTCCGCTACGGGACCGAACGGCCCGAGACGGCGTTCGTCGGTGCGAACTGCGTTGCCGGTCGGGAGCCGAGCGCTATCGTTGCGGCGGCGACACAAATGCGTGGAAAGGCTGGGGACTGGAAAACGCCTTTTGGAGATGGGACAGCCGCCGTTCAGATTCTTGATACGATTCCGGAACTCCCCGCCAGAGAAGCAGTGACACCCAGCGAGTGACTGGAGCAGTAAGCACCGCCCCTCAATAGTGAGTCTGAATTCTTGAAATTGAATTGACTGGTCTCCGACGATTCGCTTGACTATGGATAAAGGAATAACGACTCAATCACGTACAACTAGACGGCCGTGTTCTGCACAATTGCTTTTCCAGTAGCAATTCATTGACTGATGACAGTCTGTTCGTCAGCCAGTGAGCAAACTGGTAGACTAAATAACCGACGACCATTCTTAACACTACCCGGCTGTCTGCACAGGTAGCAACTGTCTAATTTTGTTACTTCACCCTCACCAAGCGATAATGGCTACTGATGTAGATACGAACATCGAGACGGAGTCGTTCCCGATCGATCTTCTGCTGGTCGGACTCCTCGGCCTCTGGCAGCTTGCCGCCACCCAGGGGTACATTGGACAGTCACCCGCAAGAGTTCTTTTAGGGCTGGGGGCGGTGCTTATTGCGCCGGGATACGCTCTGATTGCGCTTCTATTCCCGCGCGGTTCCTCCCAGACAGATGGCTCGTTTGGCAACTGGGAGAGGCGAATTTCCACAGGCGAACGATTTGTCCTTGCGGTCGGGAGCAGTGTTTGTATAGTCCCGCTATTGGGGCTGGGTGTAGTCTTGGTTTCGTCTAGTGGGACTACAGGGCCGTACCAACTCTCTATCGGCGTCACGACAGTACTCCTCACGATTGCTGCAACGATTCGACGGCTGCGAGTACCATCAGACGAGCGTTTCAGTCCCCTGCGGTGGGTGACAACTGCCAGGAGCCGAGCATCTCTACCGCCGACTGCGAGTGTTTCAATGCTACACATTTTGCTTGTATTAGGGCTTCTTCTCTCCGGTACTGGGATCGGTTACGCGGCCATATCGACTGAACGGGGTGAACAGTTTACCGAATTTGCGCTGGTAACTGAATCCAACAACGGGGAGTCCACTGCGTCTGAAAAAAAAAAAAAAAATCATGAAGGACAAGATCTAAATTACACAGTTGTAGTCGTCGCTCAGAGAATCAAGAACGGCAATGTCCTAGCTACCGCGCGGATTGACCGGTTCAGGAGCCGCGTTGTGGCCGGTGAAACTCTTGAGCGGCCTCATGAAATGTCACCCACGCTGGTCGGTGATGGTATTCGAGTTTCTTACCTTCTCTACCGGGGCGAAGCACCTGTTGAGTCGAATCCCCGCCCCGAGAACGCGTATCGCCGTACGCATATCTGGGTTAACGTTACCAGTGGCTGACATTGTCGGCCCATATCTTATAATGTTTCCTCGCGTCCATGCGACACTCGCTGGTACAGTCACAATATATGCTGGACGGTACGATGAATCCCGTAAGCATCTCTTACTGGCCTTTCGTGCCAACTCGTTCAATCGTCCTGTCCATCCCTATCTGCTCGCTTGCACAGGAGAGGAGTGGAGCCACAGGGTGGCAATCTCCTTGCGGCGGAAACTGACCGAAACAATATCCGTGAACTGAAGATATTTTTTTAGTATTCAACTCTGGAACCCAGTGATTAACAAAGGCTATCTGACGGGTTCAACACGATAATGGACGAGTCGACGCTTTCAGACGGTACTGGTTCTGCTGTCTCGACAGTCCCCGAACAAGACACTTCAACTGCGACAGATGGCGACAGACCGCTGCTGGCATTCTTCATTCCAGACCTCTCCGTCGGCGGTGCAGAGCAGGTCGCAATCACAATTGCGAACGGACTGGCCACCCGAGGATACGACATTGATCTTCTATTGTCACGGGCAAGCGGTGAACTCCGATCAGAGTTATCAGAACAGGTGTCTATCGTCGAGCTCCCACCATCGACGACGCCAGTGGTCGGGGTGGCCGCACACCTGCCGTTTCTGGCTACATATTTGAATAAACGCAAGCCGGCAGCGTTATTTCCACATCTCGAACACCCGAGCATTGTCTCACTCGCTATCAATCGGTTCCTCAACACCGATACTGCTGTGATTCCGACGCAACACTCTGCGTTCGGACACGAAGTCGAGGCGACACCGAAAGACCAGATTGTCAGACGAATCGTTCCCCGGCTTTACCCCGCTTCGGATCAAATAGTCAGTGTTTCTGAAGGCGTCGCGGACAGCCTCACTGACAGAACACCAGTCGAACGATCGGATATTTCAGTCCTATACAACCCTGTGGATGTCGAACAGATTCGTGAGCGGGCCAGCCAACCAGTCGAACACGAGTGGGTAGAAGGCGACGATCGAGATGTCGTCCTATTTGTTGGGCGACACGCACGGCAAAAGAATCTGGATGGATGGGTCCGTGCGTTCGAGAAGATTGTCAACAAGAACCCCGACGCACGTGCAATCATCGCGGGAAAAGGACCGTGCCGAGAGCAAGTTCAGACGACAGTTGAGCGACTGGGGTTGTCAGACACCGTGTCTCTTCCCGGATTCGTCGATAACCCGTATCGATATATGAGAAAGTCAGATGTCTTTCTCCTCTCGTCCCGGTATGAAGGGCTACCAACGGTCCTGATCGAGTGTTTGGCGGTTGGATGCCCAGTCGTGTCGACGGACTGTCCAAGCGGCCCCAGAGAAATTCTCTCCGATGGAGAGCACGGCACACTTGTCCCAATGGACGATATTGATGGGTTAGCCAACGCAGTCTGTGACACGCTCGCTGACCCGCCCGACTCTGATCGGTTGCGGTCCCGCGCCGACGACTTCTCGCCGAAACCCGTGTTTGATGCGTACGAGCAGTTCTTAGAAGAGCACGTCTTCACATCTTAACAGCACTACCTGTTATGTACTAGCCCAGGACTTCGGACGCGGGAAGCTGGCCGTCATTGATGATTGATTCGTGGAGAGTCGCAAGTCGTTGACCGTGCGCCTCCCACGTCCAGCCCTTCGATATCAACCGCTGCTTACCGTTTGTCCCCATTCGTTCTCGCTCCTTTGAATCGTCAATGAGGCTGTTCAGAGCAGTAGTAAGTGCGTTGGAGTCTTTCTCCGGGATCAAGAGACCTGTTTCTCCGTCCACAACCTGTTCTGGGATACCGGACACAGCAGAGGCTACTACCGCGGTTTCGCTGGCCATCGACTCGTATATCGTGTTCGGTCGGCCTTCTGCGTGGCTTGGGAGCATGAAAATATCGGCGGCAGCGAACCAACGGCGGAGACCCAGTGGCGGGACTTCCCAGAGGACCCGATAATTCTCGTGGTGACTAGCTTTGAGTTCGCCGATGAGGTCTGTCCGAAGATCACCGTAATGACCGACGAAAACGAAGGCTACGTCGTCGTTACGAATGCCATCCAGAGCGTCACAAATTTCATTGATCCCTTTCCGTTCCGTATACCCGCCACAGAACATGATGAGCGTAGTCTCTTGATCGATTCCCAGTTCCCGCCGAATCGCTGCCTCGTTATCCGTTGGATACCGCGATGGATTCGCCCCATTGGGGAGTACAGTCGCTTTCGGAGCTTCCGTGATATTGTTAGCGATACGTGCAAGTGATTCACTCACACAAAAGATGCCATCCGCGTAATTGAGAGTCTCTCTGATCTTCTTCCGACTTAATTGTGAGAGGTCATAGAAATCATTCAAAATCTTCCCACGTCCCATGACTGTTAGTGGGATGTCGTTTGTCCTACAATACGGAACCAACCCGTAACCATCGTAATGAATGTGGCCAGCATGGCAGATATCTGGTGTCTCAAAGTTCGTTGAAATATATTTCGGAAGCATTTCCGAAAACGAACGAGATGACAGCGTGTATTTAAATATCTTCTGTGGTAATAAGTAGAGGAATCTAGGATAATGGACCTCGTGAGAACTGTAATCATGTCGACTCGGTATATCACTGAACTCTGAATAGGGGCCCACCGGGGGCGCTCTCGGACGAGGAGTAACGACATCCAGACTGGCGTCTGTCGTACTGAGCGCCTTGATGGAACGGAAGTTGAACAACCCCATGTAGGGATTAAAGGGGTCTGGGTGGTTCATCGCGCTTACGACCGCATCGTACATGAATGCTAACTGGCAATGGGTCTCATTAAGTATGCATCCGGTACTGGGACTTTCTTCGATGTACGGATTAGAAGATAGACAATAACAAATAAAAATATGTACGTCTTGAGCCAGCTGTTTATTTTGGATTTCGAGCCGATTCTCCCCTATAGAAAAGGGGTTGAATCATCCCAGAATGGGCATTACACGTCTAAAGAGTACATACACGAGCAGTACCCAACCGATCCACTTGGCCCATCGAAGACCGTGGGTCCATTTCATATCGGCCTCCGGTGAAATCAAGATTACGCTCAGGACCAGAAACCACAGGAAGGCGAGGACATAGTAGACACTGAACGTCGTGAATCCGACCCACCACATCGCCAGCGAAAGCAATATGAGTACGATGACATAAATCAGCAGAAATCGGCGGAGCCGAGGCTCCGTGTCCGATTTTGGTGATGCGAGCGTCAAGCCTTTGATCCCGGTGTCTGACCCATTCATGATCGTGTTGTCTGATAATTATGGACGGTATCTGTTCGGTGACTGGCGGTGAGTCTGTGTCCGGTCATACTAATTCACCTCCAGACAACTGAGTGTGACGCAGTGTTGATTCCGACAGCCGATGGCGACGGCACTGATGGCTTGAACGGCTCTTGTCCCTTTGCATCCGTTTCGACCGTGAGATCAGCTGTGTTGCCGAGTCCTCCCTGATTATTGTTCCGCGCCAATGTCCGGATAGTGCCACTTGATGAGTTCAGGTCGAACACCATGCCATTACACTCATGGACTGAGAGCCGGTCGATATCGATATCCGAGAACAATCCAGGGCCCCGGTCTCTAATAACCTCATTGTCCTCCCGCATGTTCGTTTTAGCGATTGCTATCATATCTCCCTCGATGGTCATCTCGTCAATCCGACACTGGAGCGCATAGTCTGTCATATTTGTTGTAATGACATCATTAAGACGTACCGTCGGTGGAGTGTCCGCTCTGGCGGATATACGCTGAATGAACTGTCGGCCATCAAATTCATGTCCGGGGGTATCATCAAGCTTGGCCTCAAGCGAGGGCGTGTTTGCGCGGTGGTAGACACGGCGGACATCCAGTAGAGATGCGGCACTCAGCTTACAAAAATTCGCACCAGTGCCAGTCACATAGCAGTTTCTGACAGAAATCTCGCCGGCATTAAACCGGACATCTATTGCGCTCCCGGAACAGTCGATGAAACGGGAGTTTGTCACTTTGAGTGGATTACCATTGCTCGCGTGCGTGGTGATGTGGTGACCGATGTGTCTGCCACCGGAATAATTGTGATCGGCAATGGCATTGTCCTCAAAGGTACACCGATTGACAGTCCGTAGCACATCACGGCCAAGGATAGCCTCTTGATACCAGCCGCGGATGTGGGTGTTCGATATGTGGAGGTCCCCGTTGCCACCGACTTTTATACACCTGGATCCGCCCCCGGAATCGCGAAGATTTGGGAGATTCTCATAGTTCCCGTTGAGCTGTATATCCCTAATAACGACCGTCCCGTGGTTCACATCATCCATATAACGGAAGGCCGTTTGAACCGGGTGCGACCCGGCCTGAAGTCGTTCGGTAATAGCGAGTTCCGAGGCTTGTGGGCCGGCCCCATAAATTGAGATGCCGGGTGGCATATCCCCGTCGGCACCGATCCGATTGAATGGTTCGTACTGCGCTCCTCTACGGCCAATATAGTACGTTCCCTCTGGAACGTAGATCGACCCGTGAGCACCAGCCGCTTGAGCAGCAGCTTGGAGGGCATTCAGATTCCGCTCTGCGGCCTCAATGCCCGGATCAGTCGGATTCGGTTTCGCACCGTGATCCCTGATGTTTTCCCCATTCGGTTCTGGCGCATTTTCTCCATCTGGTTTTGTCTCCGGCGTCCCCTCCACGCTGACCAGCGGCTCCTCACTGGGCCCAGTAAACCGACTCCCAAACACTTTGTGGACGACACCGCCAGTGACCGCAGCTGATCCAAGGAGAGCAAGGAGTTTCCGTCGGCCGATCTGCGACGCCAACCCTGAGTCATCAGTCATTGTTTTTGCACGTGTAGACCAAGTTATGTACCAGCGGAGAGCACATCACTTGATACGGTCCTAGTAAGCATACTCGCATATGCCGTGATTGACAGCATTGTTATTCCCTTCTTAACCCCATTTTACATCCGATGATGGGAGTAGCATTCTTCATCAGACGGAACACATCTAACGGCCTCGTCAACTCCAGTATCGGTATCGTTTTCAGGCGTGTGCGTAATATTCGGTTAGGACCTTTTTCTTGATTCCGGGGGTGCTTCTCCAGCAGGTGAGATTTATCGGCCGGTACTAGCGAGATCTCCAAACAATGTCTTCCCGTTTGACGGCAATAGTAGGTGCCGAATAGTGAACACCGTCGGTCTCGACCGCCGATACTGAAGCCACATGAATGAGTCCGTGGACACTGACGAAGCGACAACACCGCTCGTGAGCGCAATCATACCGACGTACGGCCGGAACGAAAGGTTATCGAGCGCCATCCAGAGTGTTCTAGAGCAGACGTATGACGACATTGAGTTGTTCGTCGTCGATGACGCATCTCCGACCCCTGTTAGGGAAACGCTGGACTCATTCGATCCGACGGTGGAAAACTCGTTTCGTATCCTTCGCCATGACGAGAACCAAGGAGCGAACGCTGCTAGAAATACGGGAATTAGAGCGTCTGACGGCCGATATGTCGCATTTTTGGACGATGACGACCAGTGGGACGAGACGAAGATCACAAAGCAGGTTCAAGCATTTCAGGAGTCTGACTCGGAGACCGGTGTTGTGTACACCGGCGTTCGGAAGGACGGGCCGGAGGGCACAACAGTGTCGACACCAATTGCATCGGGCGACGTAATGAAGGATCTCCTGACCGGCACGAACTTTGGTCAGTTTTCCTCGGTTATGGTCGACACAACAGTCATAGAAACTGCAGGATTACCCGACGAGAGGTTGCCTGCCTGGCAAGATCGTGAGTGGTTCTTCCGCCTTGCACAGCACACACACTTCCGGCCAGTTCGGGAGACGCTGACGTACCGTCAGACTGGACTCCCTGACAGCATTACAAAAAAATATGAACAGAAGCGAGATGTGGCGTATCCAATGCTCATCTCGAAGCACGACTGGGTTGCGGCGGAGTACGGAATTTACTACGAGCGGATGTTCAAAGCCACAATGCGCCGCTCGCTGGCACGGTCTGCAGTTAGAGCCGACCGCTACAAGGAAGCCAGGAAGTATTTTTTATTATCCGCGCTGGCAAACCCTTTGTACTGGCCAGTGTATCCACATTTGTTCGCGTCGCTGGGTGGGAAGTGGTCTTATGAATCGATTGCCTCCCTCCGACAGCAGGTAACCAACGGTCCTGCTTCCGGTACCTGAATGCTCACGACTGCCATATGGCAGTGAATACACACTGTCAGGAAACCGGACACTGCGCCATCCTATCAACTGAACCGCTGCTATCGTTTTCATTTCAGACCTGGAGAGATGGCGATACAGGCCAGGTCACAGTCAGTGATGCAGACGGAATGGCTTCGCACAGAAGAACTGTAATCCGTTGCTCTTGGAGTTCGACGGAGAATACGATGTGATCTGCCAGCAAGTTTTTGTCGTCCATGCTCTGCCGTTGAGGACGTTCGTCGCTAGCATCCCATCTACCAGCGCTGATCGTCTGTTTCCA
>JGI12329J12844_1000096_pt1 | contig 20923 bp, 20 predicted proteins | sample A23E3SouthBayCA_FD_12844 | JGI IMG/M metagenome (IMG submission 12844)
GCGTATTTTTCACTGACGGAGGGAGTAGCAGCCATTGTTCGGGATGCGGTTTCTATGAGGCATAGTTACCGACTTACTACGGTCGGTTCGTTCTGGAGCGAAGGGCACGTCTAACGGCAGTCAGAGTTACCACGGGGGCGAAAAGAGGCTATAACAAATAGTACGAGTATCGCCGATAGCCACATGGTCGCGATAGATTTCGAGTCGGCTGTTGTCGCAACTGACGACTGTGTCACTACGACTATCGACGGGGAGATCGTGTTGCTCAACAACGAGACGGGGCGGTATCAGGGCCTGTCAGGGGTCGGCCCGGATATCTGGGAGCGAATTCAGGAACCGACTGAGCCAGTTGACATCGTCTCGGCGCTGGTCGGGGAGTACGATGTCGAGAGAGACCGAGTGGCAAATGATGTGGAACGCTTTCTGAAAACGCTTGCCGCGGAGCAACTCATCAAGGTCGATGCGAGCCCGATTCCGTGAGTTCAGGGCGTTGTCACGGGCGCAGAAGCTATTACTCTGTGAAGCAGTGGCACTGATCGTTGCGAGCAAAGTACTGCTTACAGTCGTTGGGCTGGAGGACGCAGAGCGCTGTTTCGGCACGGTCTCTCAGTTCCTCCCGTGTTATCGTCAGCCTGAAGCACCAAAGTCAGTACGCTGGGCGGTTTTAACAGCAGGGTCGCGTCTTCCGGGCACCTACGATTGTCTTGAGCGAGCACTCACCGGGAGTACCTTGCTGGAGGCGAGTGACTTCCCACATTGTCTCCGCTTCGGGGTGGATACACAGTCCGATACGTTCGAGGCTCATGCTTGGGTCGAGTCAAACGGTGATGTCCTTATCGGGGATGTCGACGACTTTGGGCGTTTCCGAGCACTCACGGAACGCGAAGTACGTGGCTAACAGATAGTAAACACCACATTCTGTGGAAATTCAAGAGTAATAGATAATATAACAAATACAATGATATCTGAAAGCAGGCGTGGAGGTAACCAATGAAGGAATACGAAACGCCGTCGGTCGAAACGTACGGAACTGTTGAAGAGAAGACGAACTGGTGGGACCACGACGACGGATACGGGAAGTGGAGTTAACGTCCACAGCCGGTTCACACATCTAACTGATCCCTCTTTTATCGGTCCTCGACACTGGCACCGTGCAGTGGATACATCGCGATGGTTTCGTGGCTGTGTGATGGAAGTAGAGAGTGCATTCTTATCCACCACAGCAGTCAAGCGCTCTGGTATGAATCAGGGGTGTCGTAGATGGGGTGTGTTTCAGGATGGACGGAATAGATGGACAACTACGCAAGGGGGAAACTAGCAGGATGGCGACGGCAAACACAGCCACGTACGAAGCCTTTGGATTGACAGTCCGCTCGGCCTTCGACGTACCAGAGCTTCCGTCCGCTGAGACAGCGCCTGACGGGCGGGCTGATGTCACCATCACTGAGGAACGGATTCCTCGCCCACTGTCTGCTGCGTCCAGGTCGACCTTTCACGCGGTAACCGAGCGCGAATACTACCTTCTATACGACGCCGCAACGGTCAGAATTCTCGACGGCAAATCCATCGCTGTAGACCCGGCTCCGGACGTGCCAAGCGAAGTCCTCCGCCACGTACTGGTCGGCCCGGCGTTGAACCACCTGCTGGATCAACGGGGCTACTTCGTGCTGCACGCCAGTACCGTCAGTATCGACGGGCGTGCAGTTGCCTTCGTCGGAGAGTCGGGGGTCGGAAAAACGACGACTGCGATGGCCTGCCTGCTCGACGGACATCGTATCCTGAGCGACGACGTGGCTGCGATAGCGCTGGACGATGCAGGGCCGGTCGTCCGGAGCGGCTACCCGTCGATGAAACTCGATCCGGAGGCAGTTGAAGCATTTGACCCTCCGGTTGAACCGCCGGAACAGGTCCACAGCGGACGCCCTCGACACTTCTACGGACTCAGGCACGACCAGCCCGCAACCCCGGTGCCGCTAGAACGGATTTACCTGCTCGAAGACGGCGAGACAATCGAGGTGGACGCAGTCAGGCCGGACAAGCAGGTCATGGCGCTCGTGGATAATACGTACACGCTGGGCGCGCTGGAGGCCGACGGCCAGGCCGTATCGAATTTCACTGCCTGCGGTGAGATTGTCGATATGACCGAAATAAAACGGCTCCGCCGGCCGCGCACTCTCGATATGCTTCCGGATGTCGCAGCCCGAGTTCAGTCTGAGCTCAAGAGTGAGTCATGCTGACGGAGGCTGAACCCGAACTTCAGGTGGTGGTCGACTGTGCTCGTACCGCGATCGTCACCGACGCCGCTCCCGACCCGCCCCCGCTTGATGACGCGCCAGACTGGGACCGTGTCGTTGCACTCGCCCGGTATCACGGCATCGTGCAACTCCTCTACGAGGGACTGGAAGCAATGGCACGCGAGAGTGGTGATGAGTTCACCGTGCCGGCGGCCGTGTTGACACGACTTAGCAGCATCGTACAGGGAAAACGGATGCGGAATCTCGCGTTCACGACCGAGCTACAGGAGATACTAGAACGCTTCGAGACACGTGGTGTGCGTGCGGTACCGTTCAAGGGACCGGCGCTGTCCGCCGCTGCTTACGACGACGCAACGGTGCGTGAATATAATGACCTGGATCTGCTCGTCCATCCGGAAGATATCCCCGCCGCTGCGGATATTCTCGAAGAGCGAGGATACGAGTGGCGCGGGGGCACGCCGCGGTTGGATGACGCCGCGCTGTTAGGCGGTCCTGTGACGAAGGCTATCGTTCACGAGTACGAAATGCGCGGTCCGGAGTTCGACGTGGAACTTCGCTGGCGCGTTGGCGATGCCGAGCGACCGTTCTCCACATCCTTCGGTGAACTCTGGGACCGCCGCGACACCGTATCGGTCGGCGGCCAACCGCTTCCGGCGCTTGCACAGCCAGATCGGCTACTCGTATTAGCGTTCCACGGCACCAAGCACCGCTGGTATCTCCTGAAGTGGCTCTGTGATTTCGTTGCGGCACTGGAGGCAGCGGAAACCGACTGGCCACACGTCCTCGTTCGGGCGCGGGAAACCGGCGTTGAGCGGAACCTATTACTCGGGGCCGCGCTCGCCCGTGCTGTCTTCGGATACGCCCTCCCAGCGCCGCTCCTGGACCGCCTTCGCACGGACGGCCGCATCTCCGAATTAGCTGAGGCCGTCGTTGAGTCGCTGGCCGCTGGGACGCCACAGGCACCCACGCAGTTTGAGGCCGCTCGATTTTACCTGGCGGCCAGCGATTCGATGACTGCGCTGGTACCGCTCCTACTGTTGCATTCGTCACTTCACCCGACCTACTCGGAGTACCAGTTTTGCCCGCTTCCCGGCCCGATGCACCCGCTGTACTACGTCATCTGGCCGCTCCGACTCCTCCTCGAAACACCACAGTGGCGGCGACAGCTTTCCGAGGAGCGACGTGACGAAGCGACCTGAACGACGATTGCTCGTTTGATAGCGATGTGGAGATGCTGTATCTGAAACCGGGTTCCCCACCGTTTCTCACAGACCACTCACTCCCGTGGCTGGATTGTCCCCTTCCCAAGTCCTTCCCAGGCGACGCGGTAGCCAAGGTGTGCGAGCGCAGCGCTGTCGTCCTCGATTCCGTGCGCGGAGAGTCGGTCAATCGCCGCCTGATACGCCATTTCGGGTTCAATCTCCTCGGCCAGTTCGTCCAGGACAGCTGGGTCGATAAGCGTGCGGCCGACGCGCTCGTGCGCCGGAAAGGCCACGTCTTCCAGCGCATCCTCGCTGACACCGTGCTCCGCGGCGAGGTCGGTGAGCGAGATAACGTCAGCGTCCGGCCGCAGTTCGTCGGGTATCTCCGCAACGCTCTCACGCACGAGTCGCTCCTCGTAGGGTCGCAGGGCGTCCCGCACATCTTTTACTCTGACTGTGCCGGAGTACGGAATTGCCCGGTTGTCCGTCGCCTCGATTTCCTCGCCGACGCCAAGCGATTCGTCGACGGCGACCAGCATCTCGACATCCTCCAGTGCGTCGAGGCGGGTGAGTTTCTTCTCGACATACTCCGGCGTCCAGAACCCCATAATTTCGAAGAAGATGCGGAAGGGTGTGTCGCCGTCGGTCCGGTCTGTGCTCTCTCCACGTCCCGTGTCTTGAACACCGGTGTCAGCGCCGGGCCGCCACTCGAATGCGAAGTCCGGAATGACGACGTGTTCGCCGGCCGCCAGCGGCTCCGGTTCGCGTATCAGGTCCCAGTCGAGGTCCAGCGCGGCGAACCGGCCGGCGAAGTCGGCTTCGACGCCGCTATCGTAGCTGACCTCTGTTACGGGCTCGACGCCCGGCACGGAGACATCTCCATCTGAGAGCGTGAGTTTCCGCTCGGTGCCCCGGTCATCGACGGTCGCCGTCAGCTCCCACTCGTTCGCGGTCGCGACTGTTCGCAGGAGGCGAGCGAAGCGGGTGCCGTACCGGCGCGTGTTCGAGAACAGCGCGTCGGGTCCTGTAACGACGACTTCCCGGCCGTTCCCTGTCCGGCGAATCTCGTACATCAGCCGGCAGCGTTTGACCGCCGAGACGAGCGCTTTCGGGTCTGACGAGCGGACTCGTATCTCGGTGGCATCGAACAGCGCTGTCTGCGCCAGTGAGAGGTTGTACTGGGTCCGCAGTTCGGCCGGCCCCCAGCGAGAGTCCACCGCAGTAAGGACCTGTCGAGAGTCCCGGTCGGCGTACAGCGTGTCGGCCAGCGACGCGGCGTCCGTTCCGAAGTGATCGGCCGCCTCGGCGAGTGCCTGCTCGCGTTCGGCTTCGGTCACGACGCCAACGTCCGAAGCGGCTTCGAACACCCGCCGACGGGCTCGAACAGGGTCGATCGGGGCTTGTGTCTCAAATGTTGCCTCCCGTTCGACGAGTTTCGCCAGCCCGCGGACCAGCTTGAAATCGTCGGCTCCCGTTCGACATCCGCGAGTGCCGTTTCCAGCATCTCTCGGGACTCGCCGACGTGGCCCTGATAGATACCGAGCACGCGGGCCGCCAGTCGCTCCGCGTCGGCGTCGGCGAACTGCAGGTGATAGCCGCCGCCAGCGCGGGACACCCGCAGGAGGTCTTTCGTCAGCACGCGCCTATCTCCGCCACGGAGCAACAAAAACACGGGGAGTGACGACGCCCCCGGTCGAGACGCCCGTAGCAGCCAGCATCATTCCGTCGGATGTCTGTCCTCGAAAGTGACTTCGACAGTTGTGTCGTCCGCTATCGACCGGCCAACGGCACGTTCAAGGTCGGAGACCAGAGCCGGATACGGCCGGTCGGCGGGCCGACTGACCGTAACGGTGACCACCCGGTCAAGCCGGTACACCGAGACGCCGCCGAACCGGGTCTGGACCGACTGTAATCGGAGCCGTTCGTATGATTCGTTGGATAATGCTTCGGTAACAGCGTTGTTTACGGACGTTTCGACCTGCATCTGTTGGGCGGTGACCGTCCCGGCACCGGCGAACGCGACCAGCAGCGCCAGGACGGCGACGACGGTCGGTGCGTACGTCCGGACCGTCTCGCTCGGCGGGCGGTCAGCCGCCCAGTTTAGCGGACGGAATCCGAGCCCCCAGAGGACGAGAACGCCGGTGAGGTTGATTGACGCGACGTTGACCAGCAGGAGGATACCCGCCCCAAGTGCGACGGCCGGCAGTCCCCAGGCGATACCGACCCCGATGGCCGCGGCGGCAGGAATGAGCGCGGCGGCAATCATCACACCGACCAGTGAGACCGGGAGCGCCGTTGCCAGTCCAAACGCCCCGGCGGCTCCCGCACAGAGGCCGACCACAAGCGAGAGAAACCCCGGTGAAATACGCTGGGCGATCTGCTGGACTGTCGTGACACGGAGCTGTCCGGGGACAAACCCGCTGTACCGGATGACCAGTCCGAACAGGGCCGCGCTCCCGATGGCGACAGCGAGCCCGAGCAACTGGTCGCGGACGCCATCGACAATGAGCCGGCGGTCGCTGAGCGTCGTCCCGACGCTGGCGATAAGCGCGGATCCGACCTGTGGTGCGATGACCATCGAGCCGACGACGATAGCCGGAGAATCGAGGAGCAGACCCGCCGTTGCGACGATCGCACTCAGGACCGTCATTCCGTAGTATGTCCCTTGTCCGGGGTTCATGCCGACCGCACGACCGCGGAGTTCGTCGTGGGAGATGCGGTCCTCGTGGCGGCGGGCGGAGTTCGACTGGTCTGGCCGGGCGGTCTCGGCGTTCCCAACAACAGTGTACCGGTCGGCGTCGAGCCCGGTCGCTTCGAGGTTATCGAGTACCTCGTCGACGGCTTCCGGCGGGAGCGGAAACTGCAACAGCCACGCCGCCTCGTCGTCGCTCGTCTCCTTAGTCTGAACGTAGCTGATGTCACGGTCGTCCAGCACGTCGCGGACGCTGTCGAGGACGGCATCGGGAGCACGGATGTGTATCAACCGCACTCGGACGCACCTCGCGACCCGCAACACTGGCGATTAGCATCGAACATTTCTCTGCTTCTCGCCAGGGAGAGCCATAGTTATCAAGGAGGTAATCCCGCTCAGCGTGGGAGAACGCTTGGACAACGACGGACCGCCTGCTATCTGCGTCGCCTGGCGACTCGCTCCTCCGCGGTTTCCTCAGTCACAAGTTCGTACAGCAGTGCCCGCCCGCCGTCGGCTTTCGGTCGGAGAACACGGCCAAGTCGCTGGGTAAACTCCCGCTCCGAGCCGCTCCCAGAGAGGAGAACGGCGACGTTCGCGTCGGGCACGTCCACTCCCTCGTCGAGGACGTTCGCGGTTACGACCCGGGAGTACGTCCCGTCGCGGAACCGCTCTAGTATCTCCCGGCGCTCGCTCGCGCCGGTTTCATGCGTTATCGCCGGAATGAGAAACCGCTCGGAGAGGCGATACACGAGGTCGGTGTGGGCGGTGAAGACGATTATCCGGTCCTCGCGGTGGCGGTCCAGAATCGTCGCCAGCCGGTCGACCTTTCGCTGGGCATTCATCATCACCTCGCGGGCGCGCTGTTTCGCCAGCAGCGCCTCGCGGGCCGCCGGGTCGTTGCCGGACCGCTTGACGAGTTCCTGATAATCGCTGCCAGACCGGAGCTGGATGTTGGATTGTTTGAGGTAGTCGGTGAACGTCCCCTGATGCTCTTCGTAGCGGTCCCGTTCGTCCGGCGTGAGTGAAACTTCGAGTCGCTTGATATCGTAGTCAGCGAGGTGCTCGCCAGCCAACTCGTCGACGCTGACCCGCTGGACGAGCGGTCCAACGAGGTCCGCAATGGCTTCGTGGGCTCCGTCCGGCCGCTCGAACGTCGCTGTCAGTCCGAGCCGCGACGGCGCAGCGAGCAGTCGAGCGATATCCCGATACCCTTTTCCACCAAGATGGTGGACCTCGTCGAAGACCACGAGTCCGAAGCGGTCGCCGAGTTCGTCGGCCCGCAGGTACGCCGAGTCGTACGTCGACACCGTGATATCCTCGACGCGCTGCTCGCCCCCTCCCATGCAGCCGACGGGCCGGTCGAACTCCCGCTGTAGCTCGCGCTGCCACTGCTCCAGCAGGTCGATGGTCGGGACGACGACCAGCGTTGGCGTCCCCAGTGCGACCATCGCCGCGATGCCGATGACGGTCTTGCCGCTCCCGGTCGGTAGTTCGAGACAGCCCCTGTCCTCGGCTTCACGCCAGGCGTCTAGCGCTGCCTGCTGGTAGTCTCTGAGGTCGTACGCCGTCGAGAGCGACAATGACGGGAGCGAACAGACGTGGTCCTCATACGCCACCTCACGATCGTCAAGCGCGCTTCGGAGGTCGGCGTACCGGTAGGCCGGCGCTCGCCCTGTCTGTGAACGCCGGTCGTACTCGACGCCGGGCAGGTCCGACGGCAGGTCTCCCGACACGCGAATGGTCCCTGACTCGTACGTCAGCTCCAGCACACTCCGGGGTTCGCCGGTCCGGCCGATAACGCTTTCGCGGGCTGTATCGCTGTGTGTCGCCGGGGACTCTCAGCTTCATCTCAGCGTCACGTCGCCAGCAGGTGAATGAACACTACAGTTTACATCTATTCGCCCCCTACACCTCCAACTATGGACGACGCCCGAACGACATTGCCTGCCCTCTTGCTGTCGCTAGTGTTGACGCTGGCTGTCGTGCCAGCCGGCGTGGCCGGAACACAGACGGCGCAGGACACACTGACCGTCGATAAAGGCGGGAGTGCCGAGTACCAGTCAATACAGGCCGCTGTGAACGCTGCCGACAGCGGTGACACCGTCGAGGTCCGGCCGGGCACCTACCGGGAAGAAGTCCGAATCAACGAGAGTATTACACTCGTCGCACCCGACCGGGCGATACTGGACGGTTCGCGGTTCGTCAACGGAACCGGCGTCACGGTGGCCGGCGCAGCCGACGCGAACGTCACCGGATTCACCGTGCGTAACTACCGCTTTGGCGTCGCCGCCAACGAAACCAGCGGTGACTGGACAGTCACTGAAACGACTGTTATCGCTGCCGATGTCGGGGTCTACGCGCCGAATACGGCTGGAAACTGGACTATCGAGGACGCCGCCGTCGCCAGCACAACCTACAGCGGCGTGTTCGTCCGCGGCACCAGCGGCGACTGGACGATTCGCGACACCCGATTCGTCAATGTCGGTGGCGACGGCGTCGATGTCCGCAAGTCCTCCGGTGACTGGACAGTCGCAACGGTTGTCGTCGACCGGTCCGGCGCAGACGGCGTCGACGCCTCCGGGACAACTGGCGACTGGACGGTCCGGAACACAGAGGTCCGCCGAAGCAACACCGGCGTCAAAGCCATCGACAGTGGCGGCAACTGGACGGTGACTGACCTGACGGTCCACCGAAGCGACACCGGCCTCGTAACCGCCTTCTCTGGAGGTGCGTGGACACTTGAAGATTCTACCCTTGAAACCCGAGACATCGGTGTCTTCACCGCTCGAACGACCGGAGCATGGACTATCCAGAATACGACCATTGAGAGCCAACAGCAGGGAATCCACGCCGTCAACACGAACGCGTCATGGACTGTCTCCGAGTCGACTATCTCCGTGACCGCAGAGCAAAATGCCATCGGTGTCGACGCCCGGTCCGCGAGTGGGGACTGGTCGCTTACCGATGTCACCATCGAAAGCCCCGGCATCGAAGTTGCCGAGTGACGGGACCACGCTGGCAGTGTCTTCCCCGTCACAGGCTGCCAATCTCGTCACCAAAGCGAAGCCCTTAATTAAAACACCCCCCTCTCCCAGAGTGCGGGACCGTGGGGTAGCGGTATCCTCGGCGCATGGGGTGCGTCGGACCTGAGTTCGAATCTCGGCGGTCCCACTTTTCACGAAGCGAAACGAGCGACGGAGTCGTTCAAACAGGCAATCAATGAAAGCTGCCACGCGTCACTTCCAGGTGAAGTACGTCAGCACGCCGATACCAATCGTTTCGAGCATCTGGAGTACCATCATCACCTGAACGGCAACCGCGGGCATCGCCGGTGCGGTGAAGTAGAAGTACAGGGCAACGGCGTTTTCGGCCAGCAGGAACGACGCGAACACGATAGAGCCAAGCGTCAGCGGGGCACGGATTTCCCGGTACGTCTGCACCCAGATGCTGATGAGGACGCCCAGCAACAGGATGTTGACTGCGGCGGCGATACGAGCCCCGTTCAATACAAGACTCATGGTGCGGGCTCCTGTCGTTGGTCAGTGGCCAACTGTCGGCGATGTGGTGTCGTGCTCATGTCAATCGTCCACCTGTGTGAGGATTTGTTCGACCGTGTCCCAGTGGGTTCTCGCGCGCTCGCTGGGGAGATAGATAACGCCGTAGTCGGCATCGCTGCTGGTGATGACGCCGTTGTCTTCGAGGACATCGAGATGGTATCGGACTGTGTTGTACGCGAGGTCAAGGTCATCAGCGAGCTGGTTGGCGTTTCGCGGCTGGTCGGCCAGCGCGCGAAGCACGCGGGCACGGTTGGGTCCTCCGCGGGTACCTGCAAGCGTTTGCCAGAGGACCGTCTCCATTCTGGTTCCATTTCCGGACGGGGTGGCAAGAATCCACCGACATGGGGCACGACCGGCCGCGCACGGCCGGAGATTGCGCCCCACGGCTGAGTGGGCGGCAGCCAGGGTGGAAAACACCACCGTTTGGCCCGGGTCTGAGAACCGTCGCCGCACCCAGCGCGAGAAACCTGTTGTCCATGTTGCAAACGTCCGGGAATGTTCGATAAAACAGTTTCGGGAAATTCGAGCAAACGGCGGGCTCGAACTCTCTAGCCGGATTTGAGAGAGAATTGAGAGAGAGTCACGCCCGAGTCACGAAATGTACTATTTAGCTGACAATCCCAGCAGATGATGGATGTCATCAGACACGACCCGACGACGGATCTTGCTCGGTATCGGAACCGGTGTGACAGTCGGCATCGCTGGCTGTAGCGGCGGCGGTAACGGCGGTGCCGAAGAGCCAGACACCGAGACGGACAGCGGCATGGACACGCCGATGGAGACCGAAACAGACACTCAGACCGAAGCGGAAACCGATCCGGGGACTGCGGCGGTCCGAGTGGCGCACATGTCGCCGAACGCCCCGAACGTGGACGTCTATCTTGAGGGCGATGCAGTCCTCGAAGACGTTCCCTTCGGTGCGGTGAGTCAGTACCTCGACGTGCCCGCGGGAGAGCGGTCGGTCGAGATAACCGCCGCTGGTGATCCGGACACGTCGGTGTTTTCGGGGCGTGTTCCGGTGGAAGCAGACACAGCGTACACCATCGCCGCAGTCGGTGAAATCGGCGATGACGCCGACCAGGCGTTCGAACCGCTGGTCCTGGAAGACGACAACAGCGACCCCGGCGGCGACACCGCACGCGTCCGCCTGGTCCACGCTTCGCCCGACGCGCCGGCCGTCGACGTGACCCTCGCGTCGAACGGAGATGCGCTGTACGACGGCGTCGAGTACGGCGGTTCCGGCTACGTTGAAGTGCCTTCGGGGGACTATACGCTCCAAGTACGTGGTGACACGGAGAGCAACGACGGCGACGTCGCCGCGGAGTTCGACGTGAGCCTGTCCGGTGGCGAGGTGTACACGGCCTTCGCAGCAGGCTATCTCACGCCGGACGACGACCCGGCGGACGCGCCCTTCGACCTGCTCGTGACACAGGACACTGGCGGCAGCGCTACGGAAACTGAAACAGAGTCCGAGCCAGCGAATGTCCGGGTGGCACACATGTCGCCGAACGCCCCGAACGTTGACGTGTACGTCGACGGGTCGGCCGTGCTCGAAGACGTGCCCTTCGGCGCTGTCAGTGACTATCTGGAGGTCCCCGCTGGCGCGCGAACGGTCGAAATCACTGCTGCCGGCGACCCGGACACGTCGGTGTTCGAGGGTGACGTGACCGTTGAGGGCGGACAGGCGTACACCGTCGCAGCGGCCGGCGAAATCGGCGACGATACCGGTGACTCCTTCCAGCCACTCGTGCTCGCCGACAATCTCACCGCACCCAGCAATGGGACAGCCCGCCTCCGACTGGTTCACCTCTCGCCCGATGCCCCACAAGTCGACGTGACAGTCGGATCGAGCGGCGACGTGCTGTTCGATGCTGCCGACTTCCGGGAATTCGACAGCGTCGAGGTGCCAGCGGGTGAGTATACGATACAGGTCCGCGGAGCGACACCTGACAACGACGGGGACGTTGTCGCGGAGTACGACCTTAGCCTGGCTGGCGAAACCGGGTACACCGCCTTTGCGGCGGGCTATCTCACGCCGGACGACGAACCGGCAGACACACCCTTTGATCTGATTGTCGCACAGGACACCGGCGGAATGTAGCGGCCCGCGGGACGCCGTGGGCTCCCCGCAGGTATCGACGCAGTCGACCGTGTCGGAACGAGACCGATTTCCTCTACACTTTTGTGACGCCACTAGCAAGCGGGGGTATGGGAAAGGCAAACGACGTAGACTACGCTGACCTGCACGACCCGAACGCAGAGTACACCATGCGGGAGCTCTCTGCGGAGACAATGGGTGTCACCGCCAAGCGCGGCGGCGGTCGCGACGTGGAGATCACCGACGTTCAGACGACGATGGTCGACGGGAACTTCCCGTGGACGCTCGTCCGAATCTACACCGACGCAGGCATCGTCGGCACGGGCGAGGCCTACTGGGGCGCTGGCGTCCCGGAACTCATCGAGCGGATGAAGCCGTTTGTCGTCGGCGAGAACCCGCTGGACATCGACCGCCTGTACGAGCACCTCATCCAGAAGATGAGCGGCGAGGGGAGCGTCGAGGGTGTCACCGTGACGGCCATCGCTGGCATCGAGGTCGCGCTACACGACCTTGCGGGCAAGATCCTCGAAGTACCGGCATACCAGTTGCTCGGTGGGAAGTACCGCGACGAGATGCGCGTGTATTGTGACTGTCACACCGAAGAAGAGGCTGACCCCGAGGCCTGCGCCGAGGAGGCCCGTCGCGTCGTCGACGAACTGGGTTACGACGCCCTCAAGTTCGACCTCGACGTGCCAAGCGGCCTGGAGAAAGACCGCGCGAACCGACACCTCCGCCCGGGTGAAATCCGGCACAAGGCCGAGATCGTCGAGAAGGTCACCGAGGAGGTCAAAGATGAGGCTGACGTGGCCTTCGACTGTCACTGGACGTTCTCGGGGAGCTCCGGGAAGCGCCTCGCGGAGGCCATCGAGGAGTACGACGTCTGGTGGCTCGAAGACCCCGTTCCGCCGGAGAACATCGAGGTGCAGGAGGAAGTCACCAAGTCCACGACCACGCCGATCACCGTGGGCGAGAATCGCTACCGCGTCACCGAGGAGCGACGGCTTATCGAGAACCAGGCTGTCGATATGATCGCGCCGGATATGCCGAAAGTCGGTGGAATGCGCGAGACGCGCAAGGTTGCCGACGTGGCGAACCAGTACTACATCCCGGTCGCGATGCACAACGTCTCCTCGCCGATCGCGACGATGGCGAGCGCACACGTCGGGGCTGCAGTCCCGAACTCACTGGCCGTCGAGTACCACTCCTACGAACTTGGTTGGTGGGATGACCTGGTCGAGGAGACCGTCATCGAGGACGGTTACATCGAGATTCCGGAGGAGCCGGGTCTCGGGCTGACGCTCGACCTCGACGCTGTCGAAGAGCACGTTGTCGAGGGCGACACCGTCTTCGACGAGGCGTAAGGTTCGACCCCCATCGTTGGTGTTGACTGGGGCGGCACCGGGTGACGTGGTGGTCACCCGATAGTACTCACGACGGCACAGTTACGCCGTCTCGAACTCGACGCCGGTGATCTCGAAGCGAGCACCGCCGGCGTCGCTTTCTGTGACCGTTATCGACCAGCCGTGGGTATCGACGATCTCATCGACGATTCTGAGGCCAAAACCGGGACCCGACGCCAGCGAGTAGCCACCCTCAAACACAGTGTCGCGCTCGCCGGCCGGAATCCCAACGCCGTCGTCCGCGACGTAGAAGCCGTCGTCCAGTTCGCCAACAGTAAGCGTCAGGTCAGCGGCTGGTCTCTGCGACTGTGAGAGAGAGGTCGTCGCACGCTGTTCGCCGGCGTCGTCTTGTCTCTCGGTGTGTGGCGTCTGTCCGTGTTCCACGCTGTTGCGGATCAGGTTCCCGAAGAGTTGCCGGAGCCGGCTTGGGTCCGCCCGCACCACGGCCGAGGTCTGTAGTTCCAGTGTCGCGTCGCCGGTCTCGACAGTTTGCCAGCACTGCTCGACGACTGTCTGGAGCGGCACCGGCTCGCTGTCGAGCGCTGTCTCGCCGTTCTGGGCCAGCGTCAGGAGGTCATCGATGAGCTGTCCGATACGGCCGTGGGCTCGCTTGACCGCGTCGAGGTGGTCGCTATCGTGCTCAATCTGTGCGAGTTCTAGCTGGCCCCGGGCAACGTCCAGCGGGTTCCGGAGGTCGTGACTGACGACGCTGGCAAACTCTCCGAGGCGCTTGTTTTGCTGTTCAAGCGCCTGTTGGCGGCTTTCGCGGGCGGAGATATCCCGTCCGATACCGACCACGCCGAGCGGCGAGCCGTCAGCAGCTGTTATCCGGCCCCCGGTGAATTCGTACGGCACTGTCGTGCCATCGGCGGTTAGCAGATCGGCCTCGAACGACGTTTCACCGGTCGAAAAAGCCGTCTCGATGCCCTGTCGAACGGTTTCACGATCTGATGGGGCGAAGAGTGCTGTCAGCGACATCGGCCCGAGATCAGCGTCTGTATATCCGGTGGCTGCCGCCAGTGCATCGTTCCAGCGAGCCAGCTCGCCGTTCTCATCGAGTTCATAGAACAGATCCGGCACTGCATCGACCGGTGCGTCAGGGCGGTCTATTTCTGCAATATGTTCGGACTCGCATCGCTTCCGCTCGGTGATGTCACGCGAGGCACCGACGATTCTGGCGACCGTGCCATCTTCAACAATGGGCTGTGCCTTGGCTCGCACCCAGCGCTGTTCGCCATCCGGTCTGGTGATTTGGAATTCGAGTTCGACGGATTCTCCCGCTGAGACGCGCTGCATCGACTGGATGACTCTATCCTGATCCGTGGGATGAATCGCTGTCATGAACTCATCGGGGCTGGTCTGCAACGACTCGACGGAGCGGCCGTAGAGCGTTTCGTATGCCGAATTGACGAACTGTATCTCGGTCCAGTCCCCGGAGAACACCCACAGCAGTTCGCTCGACTGTTCTGCCAGTTCTGTGAGTTGCTGTCTAGTCCGACTCGCGAGTTCTGTCGACCGGTGATGTTCGACGAGTAACCGAATCCGATTGGCGAGAAGGTCGCGACGGGCAACAGCTGTATCTCTTCTGAAAACGTCGGTAACCCCGTTCGAGATTGCGTCGCTGGCGACGGATTCCGGCTCGGTCAGCAGCAACACCGGGACATTACTGTCCCGCTCGCGGACTATCTCAGCGAATTCACGGCCGGACCGGTCCGGGAGGTTGTCGGCGGCAACGATGCCATCGATAGCGGTGCCTTCGAGACGGTCGAGCGCACTGTCTGCCCGGTCGGTCGTCGTCAGCGTCAGCGAGTCCGGGCCCCGACTATCCGGGAACTCGACAGTCTCGTCGAGTAGCGGCCTGTCGTCTACCTGCAACACGTGCATCGAATTCGCAGCCGCATATGTGTCAGACATATTGTGTAAATAGAAATTCATCATCCCTCTTGAAGCTACGCCTGCAGTGATACATTACGCACCGAAGCGGTCTGAAACTGCACCCCGATCAATCTTGTCTGGGCCGCTGGTCGGCATCGCCTCGACGAACGCGATATCGCGGGGGTGTTTGTACCGTGCCAGGCGGTCGTCGAGGAACGTTCGGAGGTCGTCAAGCGTCAGCGGTCGGTCGCCAGCCCCGTCGGTCACAGCAGTGGATGCGGGCTCGATGACAGCCTTTCCGACCTGCCCCCATCTGTCGTCGGGGACCGGAATCACAACGACTTCACCGACCATGGGATGGTCGGCGATAGCGTCCTCGACCTCCGCGGGAAAGACGTTCTCGCCGCCGCTGACGAACATGTGCTTGGTGCGGCCCTCGATGTAGTAGTAGCCGTCCGCGTCGACGCGGGCGAGGTCGCCGGTCGACACCCAGCCGTCGCCAAATGTCTCGGCGGTTGCGTCCGGGTTGTCGAGGTAGCCCGCCGCGGCGTGGGGCGAGCGCAACTGGAGTTCGCCAACGGTGCCGGGGTCGACCGGGTCCCGTGAACCGGCGGGGCTGCCTTTGTTGTCACGGTCTTCGGGTTCGACGACTCTGGCGTCAACGTGCAACACCGGCTTGCCGACCGAACCGGCCTTCTCGTGGGGCCAGCCCTCGGGCATCGCGAAGTTGTTCGGCCCGCACTCGGTGAGGCCGTACCCCTGCGAGAGGTTGACGCCCCGGTCCCACCACGTCTCCATCACGCTTTTGCGACAGGGGCCGCCGCCGGATTTGGCGAAGCGGAGCGACGAGAGGTCCGTCTCCGCCCAGCGGTCGTGGTTCGCCATCATCCGCAGGATTGCCGGGACGGCGACAAGGACGGTCCCGCCCTCCGAGTCGATGATCTCCAGTACGTCGCTAGGGTCAAACGCACGGGCGATGACCACTGTCCCGCCCATGTGCCACAGGGGGACGGTGAGAACGTTCCAGCCACCGGTGTGAAACATCGGAAACACCATCGGCGTCACGTCGTCCTCGCGCAGTCCCCAGGCCGTAATCGTATTCAGAGAGTTCCAGACGATGCCGCGGTGGGTTAGTTCCGTCTCCTTTGGCGTTCCAGTCGACCCACCGGTGTGCAGGAGGAGATGTGTGTCGCCGGGGGCCGGCGTTGCTGTCTCGACGGGTGTGTCGTCCTCGGGGAGGGCCGAAGCGTAGGGCGTGCTGTCGAGCGTGGCAGCCGAGGACGCGCTGTCGGCGGCGGTTCCGAGATGGATAAGCTGGGGAGCCGCCGTATCGGCTGTCTCCAGAGCAGTCGAGACAGTCTTGGCGAAGGGAGCCTCGACAACGAGGAGTTCCGGGTCCACGCGGTCGAGGAGTTCGGCGAGTTCCGGGGGCGCAAGCCGGTGGGACAGCGGAGCCAGTCGGCTCCCGGTCTTGGCGGAGGCGAAGAACAGGTCGACGACAGCTGGGCGGTTCCGCGAGACGACGGCGACAGTACCGGTAGACTCACCACTGTCGCCGACGCCGTACCGCCGAAGCAGGCGAGCGGTCCGGTTCGCTCGCCGGTCCAGTTCGGCGTAGGTGAACCGCTCGCCGGTGGTCGCATCCACCAATCCCTCGCGGTCCGGGGTGAGCGCGGCCCGGCGCTCGCTCCAGGCACCGACCCACTTTTGTGGGGTACCGGGGCCGAGTTCAGACATCGTCGATAAACTCCTGTATCTGTGTGTTGACGCGCTCGTACTCCTCGATGAACAGCAGGTGCGGGCCGCCGTGGACGGTGATGAAGTCGGCGTTCGGGAGCCCGCGTGCCAGTAGCTTCCCGTTCTCGTAGGGGACCACCTCGTCGGCGGTCCCGTGGATGACGAGGGCCGGGACCGTGATTTCACCGAGGCGGTCCGACGCGTTGAACGCCTGAACCGCCGCGCCTTGCCAGTCCAGTGCCTGGTCGCTGGCGTCGCTGTCGATGCGCCAGTCGATGATGCGCTCGATGAGGTCCTCGTGGGCTTCCATGAACGAATCTGAGAGCGCCGGCTGCATCTTGTACCGTCGGAGTTCGCGTTCGTCGAGGTCATCAGGGACGGCGAACATCCGCTGCTGTGTCTCCTCAGGGACGGGGACCGCTTCGGGACCACCTGGGGAGGTACACATGAGCGTCAGCGACCTGGCCCGGTCGTACTCCAGGGCGTATTGCTGGGCGATCATCCCGCCCATGCTGGCCCCGACGACGTGGGCCTGCTCGATGCCGGCGTCGTCGAGTACGGCCTCCAGGTCGCTCGCCATCTGGCTCATGGTGTACGGACCTCCGGGTTCGTCCGAATCGCCGGTTCCGCGGTTGTCCCACACGATAGTCTGGTACTCCTCAACGAGCGCTTCCTGTTGCCACAGCCACATCCAGCGGCCGTAGCCGATGCCCTCAACGAAGACGACGGTTTCGGCGTCAGGCGGCCCCTCGCGCTCGTAAGCGAGCGAGACGCCGTCGTTGGTTGCGTAGTGCATACTGACTGGTTCTGGTTGAATATCCTTCAAGTAGTTCGGTTCCGCGTTCATTGCTCTGGCTCTGCGTTCGGGTGGTCGCGCGGCGTATCGTTTCGCCGTCGATACGTCTCTGTCGGGTAGCCGGGCAGTGACCGGCCGCTCCATGCCCAGGTCGTCGTTCTGTCAGGCGGTTCGATTGTCGTTTTTACGGGTTTCATTGGTCGGACTCACCCCAGACCTTCGCCGGCAGCGCCTCTGCGAACGTCCCACCGACACGTGCCCGGAGCGTCCCAAGCAGCCCGTCGGGGACGTAGAGCACGAACAGCACAAACACGATTCCGACGTAGAGGCTCGCGTGGCCGTTCAACAGCAGGTCAATAAGGCCGCCGATGGTCGTCTCGCCGACCAGCGTCGCGTCAAGGGTTTCCTGCCCTAACAGCGCACGGAGATAGGGCAACAGGCCGCCACCCTGCCCGGCCTTCGAGAGGAACTCTCGGACGGTTTCGTCGAATAGATGCCCGTACAGCGAGCCGGCAAGCGTGCCGAAACCGCCGATGATACTCGCAAGCAGGGCGTCGCCAGTCACCAGGAAGTAAAAGGAGTTCTCCGGGCTTGCCGAGCGCTTGAAGCCGGCGAATAAGCCACCGGCAACGGCAGCGAAGAAGCCACTGATGGCGAAGGCCCCGAGCTTGTACAGATACGTGTTGTAGCCGATGGCGACGGCGCGTTCCTCGTTTTCCCGGATGGCGAGCATCACTCGGCCAAAGGGAGAGTGGATGATGCGCTGCATAGCGAAGTAGCAGGCCAGAACGACGAGGCCGATCATGTAGTAGGACACTTCTGTGCCGGACAGCGTCGACCCCAGCAGGGCGACCTCGTCGCCGGTAAGGACGCCGATTGACAGCGAGAGCTGGTCGATGCCGGGAACCCCGATCTGAAAGCCCTCGGCGTGGCTTGGCCCGACCGCCGGACCGTCGCGGGGGTTGGTCGCCACGTAGTCCCAGCCGCGGACGAACACGTAGAACACCTGCGCGAAGCCGAGCGTAATCATCGCGAAGTAGACGCCAGAGAGGCGGAACGAGACGAGGCCGACGAGCACCGCCAGCACGACGGCGATGAGACCGCCGACCAGCAGGGACAGCATGAACGGCGTCCCGGGGCCAAGCAGCGGCAGCTTCCCGTTGGCGATGAGGATGACGGTGTACGCGCCGGTGCCGTAGAACACCGCGTGGCCAAACGAGAGGTAGCCGGTGTAGCCGCTGATGAAGTCAAACGAGATAGCAAAAAGGCCGAAGTACAGCACGCCGACCATCGTCTCCACCGTCGGCAGGAGCATCTGCGTCTCGGCGCTGACCGCCGAGTTCAACAGCGTGTGATACACCGGCGGGTATAGCGCCAGCAGGGCAATGACGAGGATGTGGGCGGTGTGGTCTCGCAGGTATTCGCGGGGCCATCCAGTTTCCACAGTCGTGGCCGGTGGCTCGGACGCCGCCTCGGCGTCAGCCTCGGGTTCGGCGCTAATGGCCCCCCACCTCCTCGACGCCGAATAGCCCTTGCGGGCGGACGATGAGCGTCACCACGAGGACCAGAAACAGCACGAGTTCCGGCAGGCCCGTGAACTCGATGACGTTCTGGAACCACCAGGTCGTTACCGCGTCGGCCATCCCGACGACCAGTGCGGCGACGACGGTGCCACGGAACGTTCCGAGGCCGCCGACGATGACGACGATGAACGCCGGCAGTAGCGTCTCGGCCGCGAGCGGGACGCTCGCACCCCACGTCGGGTCCCACATCAGCAGCGTTCCGGCCGCGCCGGCCAGCCCGATACCCAGCGCGAACACGACGGTAAACACCTGCCGAACGTCGATGCCGAGCGCCGACGCCATCTCCGCGTCCTCGCTCCCGGCCCGGATGTACAGGCCGTAGCGGGTCTTTGTGAGGAACGCCCAGATGCCGACCACCGTGATAGTTCCAAGGAGTATCTGGAACAGCGACATCCAGCCGACGCTGACGGGACCGAGGGCGACCGGTTCGCGGAGGAACTGGGGCTTGGTCGCCAGCGCGGCCTGCCAGTCCGACAGCGGCTGGAGGCCGTAGACACCCAGCACAATGCGAACGACCTCCTCGATGACGAGCGTCAGGCCGAACGTCAGCAGGATCTGGTATATTGGCGGCCGGTCGTACAGCGGCCGGATGATGGTTGTCTCGATAGCCCCGCCCAGCATCGTCAACAGTGCGAAGACGACGACGATGGCGACGAAAAACAGGCCGAGGCGGGTCAGCGGCGCTGTTCCGCCAGTGACTGTGACCACCATCAGGAGGCCGCCGAGGTACGCCCCGACCATCGTCAGCGACCCGTGGGCGAAGTTCAGCACGCCCATGAGGCCGAAGATGAGTGTGAGGCCGCTGGCGATCATCACGTACAGCGCCGACTTGGCGAGTCCGTTGACGATGACACCGCCGAGTTCACCGAGGGTCAAAAACTCCGCGAGCGCTTCGACAATCATGCCGATAGATACCTCCTGAACCGCTCGTCGTCAGCCGTCACCGCCGCTGTCTCGCCGTCGTCGACGACGCGGCCCTTGTCGAGGATGTAGAACCGGTCGGCGAGGTCGAGCGCCAGCGGAAGGTTCTGCTCGACCAGCAACATCGTCACCTCCTCGCTCGCCTTCGACAGCGCCTCGGCCACGTCGGCGACAATCTGGGGAGCTAGCCCCTCGCTCGGTTCGTCGACCAGCAGCAGGTCGTTGTCGCCGACCAGCCCGCGAGCGATGGCGAGCATCTGCTGTTGGCCGCCCGACAGCGTGCCGGCGTCCTGCCCCCGCCGCTCTTCGAGAATCGGGAACGAATCGAACGCCAGTTGCAGACCGTCGCTCACATCGTCGGGGTCCGGTATCGCCGCCCGGAGGTTCTCCTCGACACTGAGCTGGCTGAACATCCGACGGTCCTCAGGAATCCAACCCAGCCCCCGAGTCGCGACCTCGTGTGTTTCCAGCCCAACCAGCGACTCATCGCGGAACGTGATCGACCCCTCACGAGGTGGCGTCAGTTGCAGGATGGTCCGGAGTGTGGTCGTCTTGCCGACACCGTTGCGGCCAGCCAGCGCGACCACCTCCCCCTCCTCGACGGAGAGGTCGACGCCTTCGAGGATGTGGCTGTCGCCGTAGTACGTGTGGACGCCGCCGAGTTCGAGCAGGCTCACGCCGTCCCCTCCTCCGAGTCCGTTTCGGACCCGGCCGCAGTCGTATCGTCGTCAAGACTGCCCGGTTCGTAGCCGCCGAGATACGCCGACTGGACGTCGGGGTTAGCCCGTACCTCTGCTGGCGGTCCGT
>JGI12329J12844_1000101_pt1 | contig 20414 bp, 27 predicted proteins | sample A23E3SouthBayCA_FD_12844 | JGI IMG/M metagenome (IMG submission 12844)
CCCGCCTGTCAGCCCCGTTTCGTGATCTGATTCGACGAGCCCGACATCCGGTGACTCGTCGTCACCCTGAGCGGCGGTTGAGCCGTCCTCATCCGTGGGCTCGTCCGGCTCAATGACGTTGCGGTCAGCGTTCTCGGGTTCTTCGACGAACGCAACCGTCTCATCGGCCTCTTCTGGATCGTCGACGACGGCAGTGACCTGATCGGCGACATCTTTCAGATCCTCGACGGCGTCCTGATTCAGGGCAGCAGTGTCGCTCACGTCGAGATCGCCGGCACCAACCCAGTACTCGATTCGGTTCTCCCGCTCTTCGGGCGAGTCGGCATCCTCCAGCGCTTCGACAAGTCCTTCGAGGAGTGTCTGATCACTGTACCCTTCCCGGTATTCGTCGATGAACCGCTCGAACTCCTCGTCCAGTTCGGTCCCGACATCGGTCGTAATAACGGAAATCTGGTTCGTGTGGTACTCCCACGAGTTCCGGGAAAGGTTTGCTGACCCTTGAACGAGCTTCACCGTGTCGTCCGGCATCACAATCCGATAAATCTTCGAGTGGACTGTCTTCCGATTCTTCAATCGAATCGTAAGTCGATTGTCTTCCCGCAGTCGGACGAGTGACCTCGCCGTGGAGACTTCGCTCACTTGATCGGCGTAGTCTTCGGCGTTCCCGATGAGTACGTCGAGTGAGCCAATGTCGTACTCGGTTAGCATCTGCACCATCAGCTCGGGTGTCTCTGCGTACGTCACGGCATCCACGTGCCGAGCGCCTGCGAACAGATCGAGAAAGTCCCTCCGCTCTTTCACCATCGCCAGGCGGTATTTCGCAGCACCCGAGCCATAGAACTCTGGCATATCCGCGAACCGGTCAAACGAGATGTTCGCCGTCAGTTCGTCCATACACACAGCAGCGGTCTAACACGAATAAAACCGTGCCGTTGCGTGGCAGTGGCTCATACGGTTTCGACACTCGGAGACACTTCGACAGTACTGGACACTGCTCAATGCTGGAAGCCGGCCAGTCATCGAGGAATGGCACAAAGGCTACGACGAACGGCCGCGCGAGCCGACATGATTAGAAGGGCCTGATCTCAGCAGGAAAGAGAATAGCAATACGACTGGTTCCTGAGGTATGTGGGTGAGGCAGAGGAGGTTTTTTTAGTACAGCCACTATGTCGACAATATGTTTCGACGTTCCTTTCTCGCGGCGCTCTCAACAGCCTCGGCACTCCCAATAATTCCCGACCGATTCGATCCAGCCCCTCCGCCAACTCTCCCATCAGAGGGAGCCTCATGTTTTGGTTTCATTTCTATGCCGCGATCGATCGGGACCGGCCGATGAGTACCGACCGCGCACGACGGATGACGGTGGAAGAACTTGATCTCGACACTCTCGACGACGACGAGGCTGTTCGATTGTTGGAGTTAGCAAACGACGGCGCGTATGGGAAACACGATATGCCTGAACAGTGGCAGGGAGTTTTCGACGAACTAAGACACGATTTCTGATGCCAAAATCACTGCGCGCGCTGCCAGTTGTACAACAAACCACAGATTTATGTGCCCAAACTGTCAATCAAATGTTGGCGAATCGCATGACACCGGCGACCCCCATCACGCAGCGTGATGAAATCAGATCGACCGAACAGGGGATCCTTTATAAGCGCCGTACCGCCGTCTGCCAAATGTTGCCCGTCACGCAGAATGATGGGCGCTGCAGGATTTTCCCACCTCCGCCCCGCTACCGCTGGAAATCAGCCAAATAGGGCTACCTGTTCGACCATGACACTGGCTGTTATGCCTTCTCCTGATTCCAAGGAGTGATACCCTATGGAATCACTACAACCCAAGCGAGCCGTCGAGATGTACCTACAGGAGCGTAGTAACGATGTTACAGAAGCAACCTTGTACTCTCACAAGTCTCGTCTCTCTCACTTCGTAGACTGGTGTGAAGAAAAAGAACTGGACGACCTTAACGAACTCTCTGGGCGAGACCTGCATGAATTCAAGCTCCACCGACGAAGCTCAGGGATTAACAAAGTAACAGAAAAAACACAACTTGACACACTTCGAGTGTTCATTCGCTGGTGTGAATCTATGGATGCTGTTCCAGAAAATCTCTCACAAGCAGTCCAATCTCCAGACCTTCAACGAAAGGAGAACGTGAGGGATGAAATCTTAGAGGGAGAACGGGCGGAACAAATTCTGGAGTACCTGAATAAGTACGAGTATGCCAGTTTCAGACATGTGCTATTCATGCTCTTGTTCAAGTGTGGTATGAGAATCGGAGGAGCAAGAGCCACTGATGTTTCTGATGTAGATGAAGAAAATCTTAGTCTCCAAATTGAACATCGTCCGAAATCAGATACTCCACTCAAAAATCAAGCAGATGGAAACCGGTTTATCGCTCTCTCATCTTCTCAAACAAGGGTTTTAGAGGATTATATTGAGGAGAATAGAATCGAGGTAGAAGACGAATTCAATAGAAGACCACAACTTAGTACAACACAAGGGCGAGCGCACACGAACACGCTTCGCTCGTACATATACCAACTCACACGCCCGTGTATGCTATCGGACGAGTGTCCGCACGGGTACGACATAGATGAGTGTGAGTACAACTCTTGGTCTTCTGCAAGCTCCTGTCCTAGCTCTGTCTCACCTCATTCTGTCCGTCGAGGAAGTATCACCCATCACTTGTTAGAAGATGTTCCCAATACAGTAGTCTCCGATAGAATGAACGTCGGGAACGATACTCTAGAGAAACACTACGACAGACGTTCGCTGGAAGAAAAAATGGAACAGAGGAGAGACCATCTGAACGGAATCTAACTCTCGAAAATATCTTCGAGACAATCAGGAATTGGTAGTTCACTGATTGAGTCGGATTGCTTCAGGTCGTGTTCTAACTGGAACTTGATTATCTTCCCTGCTTTGCGTGCATGTTCGCACAGACACTCCGGTTCCTCCATCACTGTTCTCTCCGGATATTCAAACGAGTCGCAGTTACACCTCACATCAGCGACCTCTCTCTGCTGAGTATCAACGTAAACTTGAACAAAGAAAATCGAGTCAGCAGAAAACCCTCTTACATCATCGTAGAAGACTTGACTCTCCCAAAACTCAAAGTCATCAGACTTTGGTTTAGAATCTCTTCCGAACATCAGTTAACCCTCCTAACTTCGTTCTCGATTTGGTCCGAAAACTCAGAATAAAACGTAACTACGGCTTCTGCTGAGTGACGACAGAATTGCTCCCTCTCCATATCTCTACTATACACGTCCTCGATGAATTCCGTCTCAGACTCGTCACACTCGCATTCTACTTCGGTAACATAGCCAGAGTTTGTCCGAATCAATACTGTAAAAACATCAACTTCAAAGATATGAGTTTGAGTCATGCACGACCCGCTCCTGGGAGGTCCCACCGTCCGCAATCAGGACATTTCACCCAATTCTGGACATTTTCAGGGCGCTCGTCCCTGCACGACAGACACAGTGCTGTCTGGCAGTGATAACACGAAGCAACAGTAGCCGTACTCCGACACTTATCACACATTCTATTCAAAAATACGGACTGAATTCTGTATATACCTAGTATCAACCTAGTAACACTTTTAGAGTGTAAGAATGTTACTTAAATATGAAAGGAGAAACTGATTCTAAGAATTGGATTGAATGCCCTGTTTGTACCGAGAGAATCTACGTGAGTGAAGAAAACAAGATGGACGCATATAGACACGACCAGCGTTGTTCCCACTCTATTCTAGACGATTACCCAGCCGAACACTAAGAATAGATAGACGACCTTCTCAACCACCTTTTTGCATCGAATGAAGATAGTCCAAGGTCGCTTCGCTCCCATACACTCGTTCGCTACGCTCACTCGAATGAGGATTGGTCCAACACCCTCTGAAATTTTTTTTGGAGTGAATCCGGTTAAGGTGAAAAGCGCAATCTTCCAATGAAGATGTGGCCGACCGCCTGTATTCTGCTATGTTGGACGTGGAAGCTCTGACAAGCCGCTTTGTGGAGAGTGTCCCCAACCCTCCGCTTCCCGACCGCACCCGCTTCCGCACCGCCACTGCAACGCATACATACATACATACTATACCTATAATATGTTCAACGTATATTTTAATATACGTATATTAGGCTAAGCTATACTGCTGTATAACTTGGAGAGAGTGGGACGGAATCATCCTCATACATAATTTGGCGACGTTCTGAATTTTGGGAATAGAACCAATCTTCCCCTAAATTCACTGTCTAAATCAGGGTGGTAGTTGGACCGATTCACCAATCTCCAAAAAATAAAATCTGAATCAGTGGAGTAATCCAAGTATCTATCATCTAAAAACACACCCGTCTATAATATGCCACAATATATTTAAGGTAGTATTTATCTAGTATTATATATGGGTCAAGAAACTGACTTATCAGATTTGACGTTGAATGGTGGCTCAACTAAAGCGAAGAACATCAAGTTCGACCTCCAAGTTCTGGAACGAATCAATGGGTGGAAAGATGAAGTCGATAATATGCACACCTCCAAATTTTTGGGAGAAGTAATGAGTGAGATCCTCCAGAATGACCCAATCGCAGACATGGAAGAACAGACCGAGCGAGCACTTGCAGAGGAACTTGGTGTAGTTCCAGTGGTGAGTGAGAAGGATTACTTAGATGAAGACGTTCAGGAGGTGATTTACCAAACAGAGTATTTCCAATATGCTGGAGAATTTAGCTCACTGTCCACAAAGTCTGATGTTGGAGAAGACGAAGAGTATGAAGCTATCCGTAATTCGTACACTGTCCGGCAAGTTGATGCTGAACAACTCGGTGAAGCTGTTCATGGCAAACAACAATCTTACTGGTTAAATCGTATCTCTGTCCGACTTCTCGATATGCCTTTTCAATCTCGAATTCACCGTCTTCAATCGAAGGAACAGCTCTTGAAGCACGCACGTGGGGATGAGATAGTATCTCCAACTCCTTGGATTGAACAGAAGATGGAAGAGTCAGATGGTGTATTTGCTGAGATTCTGAGAGGAGTAGACACTACGATGGATGTCTCCCAGATGGAGCCGGAGGACTTCGACGCTCTGGAAGACGGTCTCGACCCGTCCGAGCACGACCTCACTCAGGTAAACAATGGAGACAGAAAGAAGCACGCTCTGTGGGCTGTAGCACGATTTGAAGGCCATATTACTCCTGATACAATAAAGGAAGCTGCTGAAGATATTTACCCAGATATGACGGAGGCGACGTATGACTCATACACTGAATTCGTCTTCGACAAAATCACAAATTCAGAGGAAGGAGAGGTTGACAACTTCGTCCCAATCGTGGAAGGCGAGGTTCGAGAGCGTACGAAATTGGAAAAGTGGGCTAAGAAAGATGTTGATGGTATTCATGACATGATAGACTTGCTCAACAACGAGCGTCATGATTCAAGAATGGGCATTCTTTCAGACACAGTGCAATTGCTCCGTTGTCTTGATAGACTCTATGAAGATACGCCCAATACGTCGAATCATAAGATACCTATCAAGGACTTGCGCAACGATATTGCCCTTCTGGCACTTGACCATTTCCAGCTTCCTGATATAGATATTACTGATAATCCGTTGTTTGAAAGGATGAATCAGGATGTTTGGTTGAACAAATTGGCAGAGACACACCGAGATACGTTAGAATCTGGAGATGCTTCCAGTATATTGATTGACGACCTTGCCAACAATCCTGATGAAAATGTAAGTGAGGAAGAAGCAAAGGAGGATTTTGAAGAGGAGATTAATGAGTTGAAGGAAGCAGAGCCAGCAGATAATTAACACTGTATTTTCCTCTCTAATCTTGGAATTGTAGTCCGTATTTTGCTATTCTTTTCAAAGTGGCGCTGGTTTTATAATGAGTAATGACAAATATGTCACTTGAAGTATGACTGAATCAATTTTCTCGAACGGTCATGTACTAGTTGAACAGACTGACGAACAGCTTGGTGATACCTACTACGAGTGTGAGGACTGTGGCTATGCTAGTCATTCAGTAGAAGACGTTTCGGCTATAGACTGTCGGGATTTCAGTGAATCACAGATGACTTCCAAGGATGTTGCATGGGATACTATCCTTCACATGGTTGAGCACTACGATGCATTCTCGTTCCAAGCAATTAAAGAGGAATTCTACGGAATTCCTGCTGGAACGTCCAGACGCACTCTTTACAGAACACTCTCAGTAGCTGTTGAACTTGAAGTTTTAGAAAAACGAGGTCGAGAGTACGTTGTAGTATAGCAGAGTTTTCTTTTGTTTCTGTCATAATTGGAATTAAATTTATGAACAGCTGTTAAAAACATTAGTGTATGTCAATACAAGCATACGAACACGTACCAGAATCGACTAGAAACAACCCTCACCGAGATTGGGCTGACCTTCGTCCAAGTGAATTCCAATACAGTCCTGGTGACCACGAGGGCATTCTTCTCGAAGCTGCCAGGTCACGAGACCCGGATGATGAAGACTCTGACCGGGATTCAGACCTATCTACTGATTCGTATCTCGGTCGAATTGCTGAGATTGCTTTTCGAGAGCGAATCTTGAAGGAGTACTTTGAACCGCACGAATGGAAGAGAGCTTCCAGTGATTGGGAGTATGATTTCATGCTCTTTCCAGAGACTCGGCGAATCAAGATTGAGGTAAAGACGAGAGACAAGCGGCGGAATCAGTATGAGAATCTACTGGTTCGAATGAAAGACAGAGAGCTTCATGCAGATGTCTATGTGCAAACTGTCATTGAGCGATATGATGTAACGATAATCGGACAAGCAAGTCGCTCAGTGGTTGAATTTGCTAACGAATTCAAGAAAGCCGAGTACTATAGCAAAGAAATCGATGTGAGGAATCTGAATCCCGTATATATACCAGCAAATCGTCGTTAGTCTTCGTACTGTTCTGTTTTGTACTTCTCTAGAGTTGGTGGCAGGTCGTCCCCTTGCAGTGCCTCATCTGCTACTTGCTCCATTTCAGAATATATACTATAGTCATCTTCGAGTACAGTTTTGAGCGAACGGACCCAGAGTTGGATGACTCCGACTGTCTTCAGTACGTAGTTCTGGTTTTGTTCAAGCTCCCGAATTCGCTCCTGCTGTGCTTGATTCGCCTGTTCCAGAGTCTTGATTCTATTCTGGAATTCTTCGAACTCAGATTGAGACAGAGTGATTTCATCAACACCAGTGTCTTCCTTCTCCAAGAGGTCTCTCCCATATTCTCCTTTCTCGATGTCAGTCCTTCCCTCTTCAGTTAGTACTGCTACTCGTCGTCCTTGGTCGTCGTACTCTTTCTCAACTAAGTTTTCCTCTACGACCTGAGGAAACCAGTAGTCTATCTGGTTTCTAGAAAAGCCAGTTTCAGAGCGAATCTGAGTAACGTTTGCTTCTCCATTGTTCAACACAATTGCTTCGAGGAATTCTTTTTTCCTCTGTTTATTCACACTCATCTATAATTATAATAAAAACGATACTAAAAGAGTTTCCACGGGTTCAACCGGGTTCAAGTGGGGCTGTTTTCCAGTGGTCTTCCAGTGGGGACAAGTGGGGATAAGAGACCGCTGCGACAATCTTCTTTGGAAGTACCCGTTCTATTGTGTTTTTGCAAAGCCACAAGTCTGCATCTGAGTGTTCTTCGGTTGGACTCAGAATATAATCTTCAGTAGAGGGCAAAATTTTGATTTCCCAAAGCGGTCCACCAGTATTTGAGAGTTTCAATATACACTCCGATTTTAACTACATCGTCGACATTATTTCACTTTCACCTTGGAAAATTCCGAGGGTTTAATACAAGTGACTATTGAATATTATATCGTAGTTGATTGGTAGGCGCCTTGATGAAGCGGATCAAGGCTGAGAGACCGGATGGCAGAAAACCATGAGGAAATGAAAATATGATGAGAAACATCTCAAGGATAGGAATGTCCATCGAAGAGAGTACAGCAAATCAAATAATCAGTGAGCTTGATGAGGAGCGAGTAACCACAATTGAATTCCTTGGTAACAAGTCTAAATGCGAGAAAGCTATAACAAGAATTGGCACATTCGGTGATGACTACGCCGTATTGCACTCAACTGTGGAAGGACCTGAGGTCGATTTAGAACCAATTTCTGAGATTGTTCCTCCAGAAATTGGTTTTGAAACCGTTGCTACCTCGATAATTGAAACCGGAGAGATTGCAGGGTTACATAACGAGGTGATAACTATCATAATCCACGATGGCCCACTTGCTGACAATTTCCGACGTGTTTTAAAGTACGCCCCGTCGGTCAACGTAGAGGAGTAAAACCTCAATGTAACAAATTCACGCATGTACCTGCCTGCCCGCAATTCCAGTGAGTAGTAGAGGGTTGGCAGGTCATTATATTTGGAGAAACTAGAATTGGTACTGCCGTGTTTCAAATCTCTGATTTGGAACAAACTTCCAACGCAACTGAGACTATCTCAATATCCTCCTTGGGTATTATTCTGGGGGTGAATAAGCTCACCTATACATATTGTCTATTGTCGGGGTATCTCACTAACCACAGCTTTATGTATTAGGCCTTGAAGAGCTGATTTATCACCAGTATGGCCCGTCACGACACCGATCTCCCATTTGGAGATGCGTTCTCTCCAGCGCAACTCCACTCGGACGATAACTGGCCAGAGCTTGCTGTCGTTCTAGAGATGGCGAAGGAGTACGAAGGTCAAGAAGACGCATTCGACGAAGCCATTCGAGAGACTTTCTTCCCCGACGATGACGATACGACTCGTGCGAAAAACGTCCGACTAGGAATGAAAGACAGAGGGTACAAAATCACTGATAACGAGTTCTACTTTACTGAACTGGGCGAAGAACTCTACGATCTCCGTGAGGACCCTGACGCACTCTATGATCGATTCGCTCAGTTCATCCTACGCAACCTCCATGGGCTGAAGGGAATTGAGATCGTCGAGGACCTGGAGGCAGAAGGACGAAAGACGGTCAACGATAACGTCAAAGAGGAATTCAAGAAGCAGTACGACTTCCACATTGATGAAACGAGCAACCACTGGAGTCAGATGCGGGCGTGGATGTCCGAAGCGGGCGTTGTAAATAAAGGAACGCACCGCTACGATATTGACCGCACTCGAATTGAGGAGCTAATTGGGGTCGGTTCGGAGGATATCGTAGATCTTGATGGACACAACGAGCAACAACAGGCATTCCTCCGTGCATTAACCTTGATTGACCCACCAAGAGAGGTTAAGAGCCGGACAGTCAAACAAATTGCTGAACATGCTTATGGAGTTGACATCAGCCAATCTAATATCAGTCGGAGGACGCTTGACCCGTTGGAAGAAGCAGGGTATATTCAGTGGGAACACGTCTCAGGGAAGCCAAATTTAATCGAGACAACCGACAAGTTCGACGCAGAGGTTCTGAAGCCCGTTCTTGACGATCTCTCAGAGCGTGTTGGTGTTCCTCGCCATGTCCTCAGGCTTTCGTTCGAAGAAGTAATGGAGGAACTGGATTCGGATTCCACCCACGAGAAAGGTGTTGCACTTGAAACGCTCGCTGTGAAAACAGGGAGGTTGCTGGGACTCGACTTTGTTGGTTGGAGGGTTCGGGGTCGGAAGACAGGCGGCTCCGAAGTAGACGTAGTGATGGACGAGATCGATACCACGTTTAACCGCTGGCAAATCCAGTGTAAAAACACTAAGAGTCAGTTGGGGTCGAAACAAGTCTCTCGTGAGGTCGGAATTGCCCGAATCATACAGACAAATACTATCCTCATGATCGCCCGAGGGGGCGTCTCGCAGGACGCTAGGCAGTACGCAAATCAAGTAATGCGACATGAGAACCTTGCCATCATGTTTCTCGAAGGCGACGATATTGAGGAGCTTGACGAGAACACCGACCATCTACTCACTATCTTGAGAGGCGAAGCCCGTAGAATTCACAATATCAAACGACTTGATAGACGAGAAGTGGAACAGGAAGACGAAATGGACCTTATCGACCGAGAAGATGAGGCCTTAGAAGAGTTCCAGGATGAGTTTGATTTCGACCAAAATCAACCGTCACTAGACGACTACACCTCTGATGATGATTCAGAGAATTAGTCGCTGACCGAAGCGAAGTCGCCAAAGTCGGACTGGGAATCGTCTAGACGCTTTCGAATCTCTTCTTCCGTCAGGAACCGGAACTGGGAGGTTTCGAGGTATTTTTGTTCTCTTTCGAACGCCATCCAGTAGCGTCCCTTCTGCTGAGCAATACTACCTGTTAAATTCGATCCGCCGAAGATATCGAGAACCACAGGTTTGTCGAGGTAGCCGTTGTCCCAATCGTCGTAGGGCGGGTTGGGAGTCAGGAAATCGATGAAGAATTCAGGAATCTGGCGAGGGAACCGAGCAGGATGCGATTCAAAGTCGAATTCACGGCACATATTAAGGTAATGTGTGTTGCTGGCTGTGTTACTGGCTTCGATAAGATTGTCAGGAATCGACCCCTCGTTTTCGTTCGCAAATGCCTCCTCGTCTATGTTGTGCCCTGAACCACGTTCTCCGTCGTTGAATTCACCCGTCTCGATCAAATCTTTCTGAGAGTCAGAGTATTCCTGAAGGACACGCTGATTATTCGCTTCAGGATGGGGCTGCTCTCCCTCCTCAACGGCTGAGTCCTTGTTGATTTCCGGAGTCAACCACCAAATGTGAGTCATAGCGTCAGTGACCCGTATCTTCCGAACGTTAACCCACTCAATGGGAGATGGAAGTTTGGCAGGATTGTACCAGTAGAAGTCCTGAGCGAGATGCATCTGACCCTCATCTTCATCTACGAGCCGGGTCATTAATTCAAACTGGTAAGTAGAGCGTTCAGGGTATCCTCGTTTGAACGCTCCACCGATCTCCACAACGAAGCTCCCATGAGGCTGGAGAACCCGACGAACCTCAGGGATAAACTCCATGAACCAATCGTTGTATCCCTCCTGATCCTCGTTTCCGTATTCCTTCTGATGTTGAAGGGCGAACGGAGGTGAAGTAACGATTAAGTCAATCGAATTATCTGGCAGTTCTTCGAGCAGTTCTCGACTATCCCCGTGGAATGCCGACCCTCCTTCTGCACTATAGTATGGGTCAGATTCCATGAGTTCCGTAACGGCAGAGTCCTCAGTCATTCTATCACGTGTGGGTGCGCTGGTTGTGAGTTTCATTGGTGGGGGTGTTGATTACTCTGTTGCTCTCTCGGCCCCGGGCTGCTAATCGGCTGACTGTATCCATCCTACATCAGGTAGTATGGGCACTAAATATTTGCTATCTGAGCTGTTTTTATCGGTCTCGGCCGTGCATTATATTGTATCAGAGGGTGAAACCGAGACTAGTGCCCCGAAGACGGAACGACGAATCGGGACGATATCAGGAAGTCTACTCAGATGAGAAGATGCTATCTCTTCTGGAGAATACTCGACTCTCAACGAGCGAGGTAGCTGAGCGGTTAGATTGCCACCGAACAACGGCTCATAACCGTCTAACTGAATTGGAAGAAGAAGAGAAGGTCACTTCAACTCAAGCGGGAAATACATTGATTTGGGAAATTGATGACGACACTTGAGTCATCATAGCTCCTGGCTGCCGATATCCACCCACAAAAGCAGGATGTAAATTATATCTCAGATACTTCGATTTCAGTCTCTTCTGGGACAGAGATCTCCCAAAGGATATCTCCCTCCCCACTATAATCATTGAGGCTATCTAACCGTTCTGCCACATAAACTATTGACTCTCTTGCTTTCTGTTCAGTTGGAGCATCTACTGCTGTGACCCGACCGTCCCAAAGAAGAATCACACTGGTATCTATCTCTGGTTTTGTTCGATATACTAATCCCAAGAATTCTTCGGGCTGATATTCTATATTCTCCAAGCCAAGCCCAATAGCGATGGCGTTTAGATTAAGTGTGTCGCCCAACGCATAGGTTGCACCAAACTCACCACCAGACACATCTACCTTTTCTTGAGCGTATTCTTTCAACTCCTTGGGGCTGGAAGCTTTGGAAAGAATTTCTTCCTCTCTATCGTCCATTGAGCATACATATAGGACCAAATAAAATAATTTCTCCGATTAAAATGGAGAGGGTTCAAACTGAGTCCTCAATACTACGTTTGTATACGAGATCGCATATGTGGACAAGTACGAACGTCTATATAATTTGTTTGATGAGATTGTCCTATTCGATAGTCGGGTGTCTACGCTAGACAAGCTCGGTGATGCAATCAATGAAATAACCACAGGTCTCGAAGACTTTGAAAGAAAATCAGCAGAGGAAGCTGGTGTACAAATGAGTGTTGACCGAGACTGCTATATCCGAGGTGACTGCGGCATGGTCGTGACGGTCGCCATTAACCACGTAGCAGACTGTCCGGATTGTCCCCGGTCTTTTTTAGTACATGTTAAAGAAAAGTAATTGATGGTCATTGATTGGGCTTTACAACATTGGAACCCTATTCTAACGCTCACAGCAACTGGACTCAGTTTCTCCCTCTTATGTTTTAAAATTTATACGTATCTCAACGAACGAGGGAAACTGAAGATAATATCTATCGAAGATGGGGAATTTAACGGTGATGAATTCAATTTTAAGCTAAATGCAAAGAACACCGGTAATGAGGATATCTACATTCGAAATGTCTATGTTGATTTTAATGGAGTGAAATCGAACACTCAGAATTTTGATGGAGATTTGTTGTACATGGATGAAGAACTACGTCTTGAAGAAAATCAACCGATTCATCATTTGCATTTTACTGATGGTAGAGAAGATATTGAGTTCGATGGAGATGAGTCAACGGTTGAAGCAAGAGTAATAGTTGAAACCAACAGACGAAATATTGAGAAAACTGCCTCATTTTCTGTAGTGTAATTCGGTTTTGTATTCTCCTAACAGAAAGCAAAACTGAGGGCTGTTTTTCGTCCTATATCGACTCAAATGATGGGTTTGAGCAGATATATACAGATACCAAAACTCAGAAATTTTTATAATGTAAGTATATTAATACTTAATTGATGAGTGAGTCTGAAACTATCCACCGCTACGTTACCCTCAAACAAGTTGAATCGATGAGAGACGCCGCACACGCACGAGAACAACGCTACGACACTAGTCTGAGAGACGAAGTAATAATCACAGTAGCTGCAGACCTTGGTCTCAGAGTCGGTGAACTGGTTCAGTTGAAACAAGCAATGTTCCACTTGGACGAGGAGGAAGTGATGTTGCCAGGGCCACTGCAGAAGGATTACCCAGTGGAAGACCAGTCTCCAAGCTCGGCTACTCTCAGACTTGACCCGTATGGAGAATTCGGCACAGTACGACTTCTCCGAACATACTTCAAAACAATAGACGATACGAAGTGGGTCTTCCCCAGTCGAGAAGGGGATTCTCACATCACTGAGGAGACTGTCAGAAACGTCGTTGAAGACCTCGCAGTCGAAGCCGATATCAACATCCGGCGAACAGATGGAGAGCTTGCAGAGCCGTCCGAAGCCCACCCGCACATGCTCCGGCACTCGCTCTCAAATTACATGTTGAAAGACTCAGACACACGTCTGATAGACGTGAGAAACAGGCTTCGACACCGCTCGATACAGACTACAGAACAGGTCTACGAACACTTCCAGCGACGATGAATTATGTCTTGGCCAATCATAGTGCTGGATTTATAAGAATCGATTACTAGATGGGATGTTATGGAAGCTCGGTTTAAACAAGTTCGCAGCCTCTTTGGTGGAAAGCGAGGAGTGAAATTCAAAGTTCCACCATATCAACGTGGTTATGAGTGGGACCGTAGACAGTGGGAAGACCTCTGGCTCGACTTACAACGAATCAACAGCCACGTTGACCAGCACTATATCGGCAACATCATTCTCCTAGAGAAAGATACCGGAGAAACCTATGAGATCGTTGACGGGCAGCAGCGAATGGTCACAATCTCTATCCTGATGATGGCCATACGTGATGCACCTAATATCGAAGACCCCGGAGACATGCGGATTGACGACATAATCAACACATATCTCTCAAACGAGCCTGTTCGCAAGCTCTATCTTGCAGACAGTGATGCCGACGCAAGCTTCGAAAAACTCTGGGAAGGCGATATTGAAGAAGCTGAAGGTCAGGTGAGAGAGGCATATGACTACTATGCTGATTTACTCGAAGAGTATAGCCATGACGAGCTACACGTCCTGATGGATAATGTTGCGAAATACCTCAAAGTTGTAGAGACAATGGCTAAGGATACGAGTTTAGCCTATACTGTCTTCCAATCACAGAATGACCGGGGGAAAGAGGTCTCTCCTCAAATTCTAGCGAAAGCACGGATTCACGGAGCAGCAGAGGAACTGGATGATGAGACGGAGAAAAATGAGGTAGTTGGCCGCTGGGACCATATTTATAATCTTCTCCAAGATAATTTAGGAACTCCTCGATTCCAAGAAGAATTACGAGTTCGGCGTCCTATGACGCAAATCCTCATTAATTCCAAAGTCCCGACACCTACCCAAGTAGATAAAGGAGCACTCTACGGAGAATTCGAAAAAGTTCTGGACCAATACGAATCTGTCACAGAGTTTGTAGAGTGGTTCCAAGAGCAAGTCGATATCTACTTAGAAATTAGCAGTAACAGATACGACATCTCTGGACGTGGGATTCCAGATGATGCAATTCGGCACCTCCAGTATCTTAACTCAGCTTCAACTCACTCTGAAGCCCTCTCATTAGCTATCTACAACAAGATCGAGGATGACATCTCCTTGAAAGAGTGCTTCCGGCTCGCCTCAATCTTGGCGATGCGTATGGAGATGGGCGGTAGCTCATCTGCCAGCACACGTGATGCAATCTATACTACTGCACGGGATGTGCGGCGAGAGGAGGACCCTACTGAAGTTCGAAAAGTGATTCGAGACGCAATCGAATCAAAGACTCCATCAGATGCTGAAATTCTCGAACATCTCAAGGCCAACCAGATGACTATCCGAGGACAGTGGAATTTCAGAACCTTACTAAAACTGGTTAGTATCGAGGAAGAACGCCGTGGCCCGCTTCGGATGGACTTAAAGAATCTCGATATAGAGCATATTGCACCCCGGAACACGTTTGGTAACACGAAATACGCTGAATGGCGTAGGAACCTAACGGAAGAAGAATTTGACGACCGGAAGGACAAGCTCGGGAATCTTACTCTTCTTCTTCCGAGCGACCATTCTAGCCTAGACGAGACCTCGTTTGTGAGCAAGAAAAACACCTACACAAACTCGGACGTAAAGATTGCAGAAGAGGTAGCGGGATATGACGAATGGAACGACGAAAAAATTGAGGAGCGAAATGAACTGCTTGCTAAGGAGCTAATAGAACGCTGGTCTGTCTGATACTGATTACTTGGTTCCGTCCTTTGATTGGCGAAAGTGTGTACGAGTACTTCTAACGTCGATAGTACTTTCAAACTCCTTCTCCTTCGGTTTACCAAATGGTTCTTGTCGAACAGATTTGGGAATGGCTTGGAGCTATACTCTCAGTTCTTTTGTTCGTAATTATTCTGGGAGCAATCTTTGGTCGATTCCCGTCCGTTGCTATATATTTCAGACAGTCCATCTTGGGGACCTTGTTCGGATTATTAATCCCAACAGGCATTGGAGTTCTGTACGCTCTCTGGAATGACGACTACTAACGGATTTTGTAGTTTGTATTTACGGTATTAAATACCCTGTCTAAAAATAGTTAGACAGAAGCTTTTATTTTTGAAAATTTTGTGAGAAAGTATATTTAATAACCACACTTTTTCACGGATGCATATGACGGATGAAGACAAGTTCACGGAAGAATACGACGTACAGATACCCGACCACTTTGATGACGGAATCGGACGAATCATCGAACTAGCACTGAACGAAGCTCATGATGCCAAAATTGTTGAGCAGAACTGTCTCCGGACTATTGTCTACGTCATAATAGACACTAATCCTGGTGGAATACCAGCAGTATTCGTCCGAAACGAGGACGGGATCTACGAAATACGAACTGGTGAAGTCACACCAGATATGCGGTTCCAAGTGACTATTGATAACCTATCTATCCACGAAAACCCAGAGAGAGCTGTAGATGACGTTCGTAATAGAATCAACCACTCAAGTTCTGAGCAGGGTGTTTAGCTATGCACGAATCTGTTGAAAAGGTAGGCCGCATCATCATTACGGAAGGAGACAGAGTAAAGAACAACCGGATTCCCTGGAACGAAGGAGAAGAATTCAACGGCTGGGTTGTACAAGCCCGTGAGTTCGGTGTGCTGTCGATAATAAAAATAGACGGAGAACAACTATATCTAATCTTGGCCTTTGACCAAGGTGAGACTTACAAGATATTCGGTACGGTCTCAATTGACGAGACAAAAGTCGTACACGAAGATGATTACTTAGCCGCTAGAGGATTGAGAAAACCATTACTAAACGTAATGGCGGAAATCACTGGAGACGAGTAGACAAAAGTGGCATAGTTTATTTACATTATCAAAAAATAATAAATAATACGCAAGAAGTAGAATTCATACGATGGTATAAATGTATAGCTTGTAAAGAAGATTTCCGACGATCACCCGGAGAGAGTTGTCCTGAATGTAATGGTCCAGTCGAGTACCGCTCAGAACATCTCTTCTGAGAGCACTTGTCTATGGAATAATACTGGTTCAACCAGAAAAATCTCACCCACACATGCTCCGTCACAGCCTAGCTTCCTACATGCTCAAGGACGAGACCACCCGCCTAATAGACGTGCGCAACCGCCTGCGCCATAGGAGTGTCCAGACGAGTGAGAGGGTTTACGAACATTTTCAACGCCGGTGATTGCGTACTATTTCAATTGGATTTTCATAACTTACAGATTCTGATTTTACAGTATTGAATTTGGAAAATACAGTGTTTGTTTTCCACCCTCCCGCATATTCGGCTGAAAATTGGACAATTAGGTGGTTAAAAAACATAGTTTTATATAACCCTGTCCAAAAGCTTGGGGTGGAGTCATGTCGAATAACAATAATCGATACGAGCGAACCGAAATAAGCAACGAACTCGATGAATATCTGGCTGAAATTGTAGACATTGGGTTGGAAGAAGCAGAAGACGTATACGAAGTTGAAAAGCGTGAATTGACCACAACAATCTACATCGTTGTTGATGGTCCGTTTGACGACCTACTGGTCGGACTGATTGTACGAAAGCGTGGAAACGAATACACAGTTGCTCCAGGGATGATTTCCAACGACATGGAGTTCTGGACAACTCAAAGAGTTGAATCAGTGTATAGGAATCCGGCTAAAGCAGTGGAAGAAGTTCATAATCGTGTGGCTAACTAAAATTAAATCAAACAATGAACATCGAAATCAAAATTAGGAACAAAGGCGCACAGATTCGAAATGTATTCAGCGACGATGAATTCGAAATCATCGAAGTCCTAGCCCAAGAACACGGAATCGAAACCGAATGGACGAACGAAGGAAAACCGTACATGGTTTTGCATGCAGTGAACGACACAGAAGTCTACATTCCTGAAGAGTCCCACGAGAACATTGCACATAAAATAAGACACGACCTGACTGCAGATTCTTGGCATAGATACGGTGTTGAATCGTGGAAGTACGAGACGAAAGACGGCCAGTTTGACTGGGTAATTGACCCAGAGTTCAACACGAATTCTGAGAGCTACCAGAGGTTCGAAGAAGCACAGTTCGACCTTGCGCAGCGTCTCGAAGATAGCTGAATAGACAAACAGAATAAGTCAGCAGTCCTAACTCACACGCAATAATTACAGACCCAAAAAATTAGAAAAAATGAGTGTAACACCAGATAACCCGTCCGGACTAGCACAGATGGCAAATAGAACGTACTGTGGATGCGTTTGCGATACGTGTAACGCCAGAGTACACCACGGTGAAACAGCATACTGTCTAGCAGCGTGGTCAAAGTACCAAAATACCTGGCGGCTTGCATGGTTGTGGTGTAAACAATGTTGGAACGGCGAAAACCGGCTTAGACGAGAACACATCGAAGAAAAAGGCTCTGAAGTACTGGAGATACAGTACGGTAAAAACGAACAGGAAATTAGAGAGCCGTATCGAATCACTCAGGAGGACTTAGACAGATTCGGTTAATGTCACTAAGAAAATACTAGGTCTATACCTCGCCCGCACTTTAGATTTAGTGAATCAGGAGATGGCGACGGAGTGTTGCACAAAGTCACAGGTAGCATGTTGGGACGCACTTACCCACAGCCACGATGAAGACCGAATACCCATGACTGGTTGGTTCTACCGGCAGATTCCCTTAGCTACGGGTCAACACCGAAGGAAGTGGGCGCTGCAGGATTTGAACCCGCGACAGCTTGGTCCGAAGCCAAGCACTCTGTCCAAACTGAGCTAAGCGCCCTCACAAACTTCTACACGAGCATCGATGTTTAAACGTCCCGATCCGCGACGGGGAACGACGATCGCGACCCGATCCGACGGTGGTGAGCGTTGTGACGAATCCGTTCGGCCTGCGAGCGGGCCCGGGGCGCCGGAGCCATAATAAAGATTTTAACGACCGCCGCGACTAATCGACATATATCGAGCGGACCGGTCGCGGTTCGCGGCGAAACGGTGGTGACTCCCGTAGGAATGTACGACCTCGGATCGACGTTTGGGAATACGACGGTGGCCCCGGGCACGAACCTGCTGGTTTCCGGGCCGCCGCTGTCGGGCAAGCGTCGCATGGCGCTCGACGTGTTGGCCCACGGTTCCGAACGCGGCGAGGGGGCAATCGTAGTCACCACCCGCGACAGCGCGAGTCGCGTCCTCAACGACTACGAGGCGCTGGTTTCGGACCCCGGGTCGGTCGACATCGGGATCGTCGACTGCGTGACGAAACACCAGGGCCGGAGTGCCCGCGACACGGACATCGTCAAGTACGCCTCTTCACCGGAGGACATGACCGGTGTCGGGATCAAGTTCTCCGAGTTCGTCGAGGAGTTTCGCCAGAAGCGCGGCGTCGAGAACATCCGCGTGCTGGTCGACTCGCTGTCGACGCTGTTGATGTACTCGGACGTCCAGACCGTCTTTCGGTTCATGCACGTGTTCACGAGCCGGATCGAGAACGCCGACGCGATGGGCGTCCACATCATCGAGTCGACCGCTCACGACGACGAGACACTGAACACGCTTCAGCAGCTGTTCGACCACGCCGTCACGGTCGAAGGGGACGGGTCGGTGTCGACGACGGTTCCCGGTGCGACACCGGGGCCGCTGGAACGCTGACGGTCGGCAGTCTTTTGATCGTCTCGGTCCATCGACCGAGTATGCCAGTCGACTCCGACGAGACGCTCAGAGAGATCCTCGAAGGTGACACGATCGCCGTCGTCGGTCTGTCGAGCACTCCGGGAAAGGCCTCCCACGACATCCCCGCGTACATGCGCGAGCAAGGCTACGACGTGGTCCCGATCAACCCCTACGCCGACGAGATCTTCGGGCGAGAACCGTACGACTCCCTCGCCGCGGTCGAAGAGGACGTCGATATCGTCGACGTGTTCCGGCCGACCGACGAGGTGCCGGGGATCGTCGACGAGGCGCTGGACCGCGACGACGCCGGGACCGTCTGGCTCCAGTTGGGAATCACCCACGACGAGGCCGGCGAGCGCGTCGAGAACGACGGTCGACACTTCGTGCAGGACCGGTGTCTCAAGGTGGAACACGAGCGGCTCTGCTAGCTGCGAGACGGAGAGGCGACACCGCTCGGCCGGCGCACCGTCAGTCGTTCGTCGCGGCGGAGTCGGTCGAGTCGGCGGCGTCGGTGCTGCTCGTGACGTCCGTCGTCGAGTCGGCGGCGTCGGTCGGCTCGCCGCTCTCCTCGACCTCGTTCCCGTCGGCCTCGCTCTCGGCTTCGGGGTCCGGGGTGCGTTCGGCGACGACGGCCTCGGGGTCGATGCCCTGCTGTTCGGCGAGCGCCTCGACGATGGCGCGCTGTTCTGCGAGTTCGCGATCCATCGAGTCGAGCTGTTCGCTGGTGGACTCGACGCGCTCGCGGAGGTCCTGGACCTGCTCGACCACCTGATTGAGCCGTTCGTAGAGCTTCTCCGCGATGTCGCTCACGCGCTGGATCTTCTTGGCGGTGTCACCGAATCCCATGCCCGGCGGTTCGGCCTCCTCTGTTGTCCGTGTTTCGGCTCGGCGACCGGTCGCGCGGTCGGCCCGGAGTGGCCGACCGACCCCCCAGAAAGAGACCGGGGTCGTTAAAACCGGAGCGTACGGAGTCAGGGCCATGAAGCAGACGCGGCTCGCGCCGCTGGTCGGCGTCGTCGGGTGCCTGCTCGTGCTCGTGTCGCTGGGTCTTCCCTACGTGCTGGT
>JGI12329J12844_1000110_pt1 | contig 19859 bp, 18 predicted proteins | sample A23E3SouthBayCA_FD_12844 | JGI IMG/M metagenome (IMG submission 12844)
ACGCCGTTTGCCACGAACCCGCCACAGCCGGCAAGCACCAGTAGTACCGCGACGACTAGAGACTCACCCCCGCGACTCCGTACCATTCCGTCTATCTACGTGGTAGAGTTATTTGGTAGCACTTACCAACTACGTGCCACTGGACAGGGCGTGTCGTAGCTATCCCAGAACGACGGCACGCCGTTCAGTAGTTCACGGCATCGGACGTCTGCGGCGAGTCTGTCGGCCGCAGCAGGTGGACGCGCCCGGCAAGGAACCCTAGCAAAAGGCCGGTGAAGTGTGCGATGAGCGCGACGCCGGGGTTTGCGGTCGCGAGCGTGATCGCGGCGGCGACGACGCCGGCCAGCGCCAACTGGACGCGCGGCGCGAGTTCGAACCCCCCGATGACGGTGTCGGTCAGGCGATTGGCGGCGAGCAGATAGCCGAAGAGGGCAAACACCGCGCCGCTGGCCCCGAGCACGGAGACGTGGCTGACCATCCCGGGAACAAGCGGCCCGATGAGGCTGGTAATCGAGACCTGTGAGACGCCGGCGAGTGCGCCGGTCGAGACGAAGAAGACGTGAAACCGGAGCGGCGACGTCCGGCGTTCGAGGACGACACCAGCGAGAGCCAGCCCGACGGCGTTTGCGAGGAGATGCGAGAGGCCAGCGTGGGCGTACACGCTGGTGACGAGCGTCCAGGGACGGCTGAACAGTGGGGGCGAGAGGGCGAACAGGCTCCGCGGGGCGGTCACCACGCCGACGGCCTGCTGGGCGAGGAACACGCCGACGATGACGACCAGCGTGACCACAGTCGGGCTTTCACGCAGCGACTTCATTGGGCCGATATTGTCGCCCGCGATACAAGAAACGCTCGGACACCCACCGCTGTTTCAGAACGCATACGTGGCATCGTCGCGTTCGTTCGTGTATGTCCGATCTGAGCGAGACGCTCGCCGCGGCGTTCGCCGACGAGACCGACGACGAAATCGCACAGACAGCCGCCGAGAACATCGCCGACTTCGCCGAGGAGTACGACGAGGAGCTGACGAGCGACCGCGTCACCGACCTGCTCGCGGACGCGCCCTACGACGGGTTCGGCCGCCGGTTCAACTGGGTCGTCGGCGAACTCGCCGCCGAGAACGAAGACTGCACCGACTCCCGGGCGTTCCGCATCGACGGGTTCGGCGAACTCGCCGCTGACCCCGACATCGGGACCTGAGCGGGCGCATGCCTGGCGGTACCTATACGCTGATTCTCGAACGGGACGCCAGCGGGCCGATCTCGGTCGGCGCGCTGGGCGAGATCGAGTTCCCGGCGGGCTGGTACGCCTACACCGGGAGCGCGCTGGGTAGCGGCGGCTTCGGCCGCATCGACCGCCACCGCGCGGTCGCGGCCGGCGACAACGACACCCGGCACTGGCACATCGACTACCTGCTCGGCGACGCGGCGACGACTGTCGACCGGGTCGTCACGACTGAAGCCGACGTCGAATGCGCCGTCGCAAGGCGGGTCGACGGGCCGACGGCGGACGGATTCGACCGCGTCGACGCCTTCGGCTGCTCGGACTGTGACTGCCGCTCGCACCTGATACGCCACGAACAGCAGGAACGCCTGATCGACGCAGTTACCGACGCCCACGAAGCCGCGCGGGATGAGGCGGCGGCCGCGACCGAGTAGTCAGGAGATGTGGATCGCGGGCTTGTTCGGTCGCGCCTTGGCCGCGAGGTCGTCGTCGGGTGCGGCCCGCCGGACGACAACGTCACAGCCGAACTCGTCTTCGAACAGCCACGCGGCCTGCTGGAGCGTGTTGAGTTCGCGTTCGCCGTCGATGATCGGTTCCAGTCCCGCGCCGCGGTCGGCCAGGCGGTCGGCGAACTCGGCGGCCGCGTCACCGTGCTGTTTGATGTCTTCGTCGGCCATGATTTCGCCGACGATGGCGTCGTCGGGGTCCGACTCGCGGGCGATCTCGTAGGCCCGGTACTTCCAGTCGGCGGCGACGACGAGTTCGATCTCGTTCGGTTCGTCGATGTCGACAACCTCCGTGATCTCGCGCACGTCGTCGAGGGTCCGCCGGACGACCTGGCGCTCGATGCGATAGTCCTCCACGTCCCGGAGCGGTTCCGGCCACCGGCTCTCGGCGACGAGGCCGTCCTCATCGAGCAGTTGCCACATCTCCTCGGCGAGGAACGGTGCGATAGGTGCGACTAAGCCGGCGAGCACCCGCAGGCCGCGGCCGTAGGCGAACTGGTAGGGCCGGTCGTAGCCCGCGTAGCGCCCCAGCAGCCGGGCGAACCGCTGTAGCTCGCCGATGACGCGGTGGAACCGGAAGCGGTCGTACTCTTCGGTGACGGCCGCGATAGTCCGGTCGATTTCCCGCTCCAGGTACGCGTCGTGGTCGGTGCTTTCGGTCCGTGTCTCGGTTCTGTCAGTGTACTCCGTGACGAGTCGGTACAGCGTCTGCTGGAAGTCGTAGGCCGTCGAGACGTCCTTGACGGTCCACTCGAAGTCCTGGGAGGGGTGGGCCGCCGAGAGGACGAACAGCCGCGTCGTCTCGGCCCCGTACTCGTGGGGCGCGATGTCGTTGCCCTTCGACTTGGACATCTTCTCGCCGCTGTGGAGCACCGTCCCCTGGTTGATGAGCCGCTCGACCGGTTCCTCCCGGTCCAGCAGGCCGATGTCCGACAGGGCACGAGTGAAGAAGCGGATGTACAGCAGGTGGAGCACCGCGTGTTCCTCGCCGCCGACGTACACGTCGATCGGGAGCCACTCGTCGGCGGTTTCCTGGTCGAAGGGGGCATCTTCGAAATGCGGCGACAAGTATCGCAGGAAGTACCACGAGGAGTCGACGAACGTGTCCATCGTATCCGTCTCTCGCACCGCGTCGGCCCCACAGTCGGGACACGTCGTCTGCTTCCACTCCTCGGCCGCATCGAGGGGGTTGCCGGTCGTCTGGACGTAGTCGGGCAGTTCCACCGGCAGGTCGTCTTCCGGAACCGGGACGTGGCCGCAGTCGTCGCAGTGAACGATGGGAATCGGCGTCCCCCAGTAGCGCTGCCGGGAGATGAGCCAGTCCCGCAGGCGGTAGGTCACCGCTTCCTCGGCGGCCTCGTGCTCGCGCAGGCGCTCGCGGGCGGCGGAGCTGGCGAGCCCGTCGTACTCGCCGCTGTCCGTGAGCATCCCGTCGCCGGTGTAGGGCGCGTGCGGCAGGTCCGTCCCGCTGCCGTCGACCGGTTCGACGGCCTGTTCGACGGGCAGATCGTGCTCGTCGGCGAAGGCGTGGTCCTGCTCGTTGTGGGCCGGCACGCCCATGACCGCGCCCGTGCCCACGTCGTCCAGCACGTACGCCGCGACGTACACCGGCAGTTCCCCGCCGGTGTAGGGGTGGGTTGCGGTGAGGTCCGTCTCGACGCCGCTCATGCCGGCGTCGTCCGTGCTCGCCACTGATTCCACGTAGTCGGCGACGGCGTCGTCCTCGTCGGCCAGCGCTCGTGCGAGGTCGTGGCCCGGCGACAGCGCCAGATACGTCGCGCCGTACACCGTGTCGAGTCGCGTCGTGAACGCCTCGACGGTGTCGTGGTCGTCGTGTCCGACGGAGAACTCGACGCGCGCGCCCTCCTGGCGGCCGATCCAGTTGCGCTGGCTGTCCCGCACGCCGTCGGGCCACCCTTCGAGGTCGTCCAGCCCGCGATACAGCTCCTCGGCGTAGTCGGTGATGGCGAAGAACCACTGGTCGAGGTCGCGCTGCTCGACGCCGGTCCCACAGCGCCAGCAGACGCCGCCGCCGTGGGTGTGGCTGTGGTTGGCGTCGGTGATTGTCTCGCCCCCGTCGGTTTCCGGGGGCGTCTCGACCTGCGCGTCGGCCAGCACCGTCTCGCAGTCCGGACACCAGTTCACCGTCGCCGCGCCGTAGTCGACCAGTCCCTCGTCGTAGAACTGGGTAAACAGCCACTGATTCCACTGGTAGTATTCGGGGTCGCAGGTGGTGATCTCCCGGGACCAGTCGTAGCCAAAGCCCATCTCCCGGAGGTCGTCTTTCATCTGGTCGATACACGTCCGGGTCCAGGACTCGGGGTCCGTGTCCCGTTCGTAGGCCGCGTTCTCCGCCGGGAGGCCGAAGGCGTCCCATCCCATCGGGTGGAGCACGTCATCCCCGGCCATCCGTCGGTACCGGGCGTACGCGTCGGTGATGGCGTAGTTCCGGATGTGTCCCATGTGCAACGAACCGGAGGTGTACGGGAACATCCCCAGCACGTACGTCGGGTCCTCGGCGTCAGTCGGGCATTCGAAGACCCCATCTCGCTCCCAGACCTGCTGCCAGTACTCCTGGACCCGCGCGTGGTCATATCGGCGCGACATTTGCTACGTTTTTCTGTGCTTGCCGCCCTCATCAGTGTTCGGCTATCGTAGCCGCCGGGAATCGACGCACACCGACTCGAACTAAACAGTAAATTGATATGTATGTGAGCAGCTATCCGTAGCTAACATAGATGCGCCGTCGACGCTTTCTCGCGAGTTCCGCCAGCCTTGTCGTATTCTCGGGGTGTGTTGGAGCCCCTGGCAATTCGACCGGGAGCACGGAGACGAGAACGGAATCTGAAACGACCGACGAAAGAGCGACTGAGAGTACCGACGAACGGGTAACTGAGCAATTCTCCGAAAGCGTCACCGTCAGTGGGGAGATACGGCCGGCTGGGAATCCCAGTCCGCCGGCAGAAGAGTTCGCGTGTGCTACGGACGAGTTCACTCGCCATCCGATGATGTATCACCCAGACCATCTCGAATGGGGAGATACCGAAAACGTGTCGCTTAGGATTGATAGTACAGCGTTTGAGTACGGTGACACGGTCCATATTACGCTGACAAACACAACCGACAGCAGACTCTCCATCGGTCTGAAGCAGACGTTCCAGATTGAGCTGTTCACTGAAAACGGATGGCAGGATGTCCGCGGAAAAACCGGGGAAGGCGAAGTGCAATACGTAGATTTGGGGGCTGAGCCACCACCAGGCGAGGTATATGAATGGTCGCTCCGTCTGACGGAGACGGGTCTCGTTGCCGGGGACAAGGAGTTTACTGTGTGTCCGGAACTCGTCTCCGGGCGCTATCGGTTCGTATATTGGTCGACGGGTGCGCCGGTCGCGGTCGCGTTCGATTTCAACCGGTAGGCCGGTTCCACTGATATCGCTCTCAGTGGGCCGTCATTCCTCGCCGGACTCGTAGTGCTCGCCGGCGGCTTCGGGCAGGCGGGTCTTGCCCACCAGGGCGAGGACGACGATGACGGCGACGAACGGAATCGTCTGGACCAGCGAGTCGGGGACGGCGATGACATCGGCCGTCTGGAGGCGCAACTGGACGGCGTCGAGGCCGGCAAACAGCGTGGTCGACAGCAGCGCGCCGACGGGGTTGTAGTTGCCAAAGAGGTACGCGACGATGGCGATGAACCCCTTGCCGTTGACCATCGTCGGGCCGTTGCCGGTGAACTGTCCGATGTTGATCGCCAGCGCACCCCCGCCCATTCCCGAGAGAACGCCGGAGAGGAGTACGGCGGCGTAGCGGACGCGGGACACGTCGACGCCGGCGGTGTCCAGCGCCTTCGGGTTCTCGCCGGCGGCCCGGACCCAGCGGCCGAAGGTGGTGCGGTTCAGCACGTACCACGAGGCCGCCACGGCGGCGAACATGATGTACACCGCGGGCGAGGCGTCGAACAGCGCGCCGAAGAACGGGATGTCGGCCAGCGTCGGGACCGTTATCGTATCGAAGGTGCCGACGCTCCGGGTGTTGGGGCCGCCGTAGAACACCTGCGAGGCGAACGGCGCGAGGCCCAGCGCGATAAGCCAGACGGCCAGGCCGGCGATGATCTGGTCGGCGCGGAACTCGATACAGACGGCGGCGAACACCCCCGCGAGCAGCGTCGACGCGACGATGCCGACGAGGAAGCCGAGCCACAGCGAGCCGGTCACGTCGGCCCCGAAGATGGCCGCGAAGGCCGAGATGATGAGCAGGCCTTCGAGCCCGATATTGATGATACCGCTCTTCTCGGCGAAGATGCCACCGAGCGCGGCCAGCACGATCGGGACCGAGAGTCGCAGCGTCGAGGATAGCGTCGACTTCGAGGCCAGGACCCAGAATATCTGGCCGGGTGTCGACGCCGGCGCGAGGAGTCCGAACCCGGCAAGCACGACCAGTGTGAGGAACGCCGCGGCGGCGATAAACAGCCGGCCCGAAGCCGAGTGGAGGCGGTCCATGGCGCTGTCGTTAGTCATCGGCCCCACCTCCCGCGGTCGCGGTGGCCTGGCTGTCGGGCTCGCGCGTCGAGAGCCGGCGGCCGATGATACGGAAGAACTCCGGCATCGCGACGAACAGGATGATGAGCCCACGCAGGACACCGACGAGCTGTGGCGGCACGTTGGTCGCGAAGGCCACCACGTTCGAACCGGACTTGAGGACGCCGAAGAGGAGCGCGGCGAAGACGGCCCCGATGGGGTTGTTGCCGGCGAGGATGGAGACGGTGATGCCGTCGAAGCCGTAGCTCGGAATGCCGGTCTGGAACTTGCCGAGGGTCATCATCACGAACACGGCCCCGCCGATGCCGCCGAGCGCACCGGACAGCGTCAGCGAGGTCAGAATGGTCCGGGCGGAGTCGACGCCGCCGTACTCCGCAGCCGCGGGCTGAATGCCGGCAGTCCGCAGGTCGTAGCCAAAGGCCGTGTGTTCGAGCAGGTAGTAGACGCCGCCGACGAACACGAGCGCAATCAGGAGCGCGAGCAGCGAGAAATCCGTCCGCGGGTCGAACAGGATCGAGGGGAACTGCCCCTCGACGGGCAGCGTCCGGGTCTGTGTCGCCTGGCTCGTCGGGTCGGCGAAGTGGTTCCGGACGAGATACAGCGTCACCCGAACGGCGACGAAGTTGAGCATGATCGTCGTAATGACCTCGTTCGCGTCGGCGTAGGCCTTCAGCGCGCCGGGAATCGCGCCGTAGAAGCCGCCCCCGACCGCGCCGGCGAGCAGCCCGAGCGGGATCAACAGGACGAGCGCGAGCGCCCCGGAGACCAGCGAGCCGGCCCACAGCACCGTCAGTGCGGCCGCCAGCGCGCCAACGATGAGCTGGCCCTGCGTCCCGATGTTGAAGATACCCGCCCGGAACGCTAAGGCCACCGAGAGGCCAGTGAACACCAGTATCGTCGTCTCCCGGAGCGTCGCCGCGAACTGCGCGTTCAGCGGCGACCACCCCCCGACGAAGGGGTCGCCCAGCGCACCGAGGAACAGCCGGTTGAACACGTAGAACGGGTCGTAACACAGCGTCGTGGAGCCGAACGTGAGCACCGGGGACCGACAGGTCGCCATCAGTCCCGCGACGGTAACGATGACCGTCCCGACGACGATAGAGAGCACCAGCGCCGAGAGGGCGATGAGAACCCGCTCGCCGACAGAGGTCTGGCCCAGCCTGATGAGTCGCTGTCGGTACTGTGACCACCGGTCGTCCGAGTCCGGCGTCGGCGGGTCGTCGCCGTTTTGCGACGGACCATCGTCGCTCATTGGCGGCCCTCCCCGTCCGCCGCGATGGTCGGGACGGCGTCGGGTTGCTGGCCGGCCATCAACAGGCCGAGCTGTTCCTCGGTCACGCGCTCGGGGTCGACGATATCGATGATCTCGCCCTCGTAGATGACGGCGAGGCGGTCCGAGAGCGACTGGACCTCATCGAGGTTCGAGGAGATGAGCAACACGGCCCGGCCCGCTTCGCGGAGTGCGTTGAGCCGGTCGTGGATGAACTCCATCGATCCCACGTCGACGCCGCGGGTGGGGTGGGAGGCGACGACGAGGCGGGGGTCCCGGGCGAACTCCCGGCCGACGACGAACTTCTGCTGGTTCCCCCCGGAGAGGGACTTCGCGTGGGCGTCGGCGTCCGGCGGCCGAACGTCGTACTCCTCGATTATGTCCTCCGCGTGGTCGCGCGTGTGGTCCCAGTTGATGCGTCCGTTCGATGTGTAGTCGGCCGCGTGCTGGCTCCCCAGCAGACCGTTCTCGACGAGGTCGAAGTCCATCACAAGCCCCCGCTCCTGGCGGTCTTCCGGGATGTAGGCCATCCCGGCCTCGATGCGCTCCCGGCGGCTGTCGGTGGTTCGGTCGACGCCGTCGTACGTGATCGTTCCCTCGTCGGGCAACTGGAGCCCGGTGATCGCCTCGACCAGTTCCGACTGCCCGTTCCCGTCGACGCCGGCGATCCCGAGCACCTCGCCGGCCCGGACGTTGAGCGAAATCCCGTCGACCGCGCGGACGCCCCGGTCGTCCTCTACGACGAGGTCCTCGACGTCGAGGATCGATTGGCCCGGCGTTGCGGGGTCGCGGTCTAAGTCCAGCAGCACCTCGCGGCCGACCATCATCTCGGCCAGTTCCTCGCGGGTGATGTCGTCGGCCGGCACCGTCCCGACGTTTTTCCCTTCGCGCAGGACCGTGATCTCATCGGCGGCTTCCATCGCCTCGCCGAGTTTGTGCGTGATGAAAATAATCGTCTTCCCCTGGTCCGTCAGCTCCTCGAGGACGCGAAAGAGGTCTTCGACTTCCTGTGGTGTGAGAACTGCCGTCGGTTCGTCCAGAATCAGGACGTCCGCGCCGCGGTAGAGCGCTTTGAGGATCTCAACTCGCTGCTGGACGCCGACGCCGACGTCTTCGATGCGGGCGTCGGGGTCGACGTCGAAGCCGTACCGTTCGGACAGTTCACTGACCTCTTGGCGGGACTGCTCGCGGTCAACCGTGAGTCCGAGCCACTTTCGGGGCTCGTTGCCGAGCGTGATGTTCTCGGTGACGGTCATCGGATCGACCAGCATGAAGTGCTGGTGGATCATGCCGACACCCTCGTCGATGGCGTCGCGCGGCGAGTCGAACTGCTGTTTCTCGCCGTGGACGTTGACCGTCCCCTCGGTGGGCTGGTAGAGCCCGTAGAGGACGTTCATCAGGGTGGTCTTGCCCGCACCGTTCTCGCCGAGCAGTGCGTGGACCGTCCCCTTCTCGACCGCCAGATCGACATCGTCGTTCGCGACGACCCCCGGGAACCGCTTCGTGATACCGTCGAGGTGGACGGCCTGTTCCATACTCAGAGCGGTTATCCGCCCGTAGTTTTAACTTCACGGTTCCACAGGTCTGGCAAAAATATGCGGTACCTGCGTGTGGTTAGTGGGCCGGTTCAGACGTTGCCGGGGTCAGTCGGCACGCTGATGTCGCCGTCGATGATGCTCTGGCGGACCTCGGACACCTCGTCTTTGACGCCCTGCGGGATCTCCGAGCCGAGTTGCTGGCCGTACACCGCTTCGACACCGTTCTGTTCGAGGCCGAGCGTGTTCACCGCGCCACCCTCGAAGTTGTCGTTGACGACCGATTCGACCGACGTGTACACCGCGTTGTCGACGCGCTTGACCATGCTCGCGAGGATGACGTCGCTGAAGTTGTCTTTCGTGACCGACTGGTCGCGGTCGACGCCGATAGCGAACCGGCCCGCCTCCTGAGCCGCCCGGAACACGCCGGTCCCGGTGTTGCCGGCCGCGTGGTAGACGATGTCCGCGCCGGAGTTGTACATCGAGAGGGCCGCCTCCTGGCCGCCGGAGGGGTCGTTGAAGTCCCCGACGTAGGCCGTCTGGATGTCGATGTCCTCGTTCGCGTGCTTGACGCCGGCCTTGTAGCCGGCTTCGAAGCGGCCGATGAGGTCGCCCTCGACGCCGCCGACGAAGCCGACGTTCGTGGAGTCTCCCTGCGTGGAGCCGGCTCCGGCCGAAAAGTCCTGGCTGGACAGCCGAGCGGCCATCAGACCAACGAGGAACGAGCCCTGGTGCTCGCCGAACACGTACGAGCCGACGTTGTCCGCCTCGACGACGGAGTCGACGATCATGAAGTTCTGGTCCGGGTACTGCTCGGCGTTCTCCGTGAGGGCGTCCGCCTGCAGGAAGCCGATACAACAGACCAGGTCGTAGTCCGGGTTCGAGGACTGTGCGTACTGCTGCTGGAGGCTGCCGAAGTCCTGTACCGCTTCCGGCTGTGATTCGTCGTATTCGATGCTCAACTCGTCCGCCGCCCTGATAATACCGGTCTGGGCCTGGTCGTTGAACGACCCGTCGCCGAGCCCGCCAGTCGCGTACACCATTCCGATTCGAGCGGCCGGCCCGCTATCGCCGTCGCCGCCATCGCTCCCATCGCTGTCGGTGTCGCCACCGTCGCCACCGTCGCCACCGTTGCCGTCACCGCCATCGCCACCGAGGCACCCGGCTAACCCGATTGCGGTTGCGGTACCGACACTGCTGATGAACGTGCGTCTCCGTTGTGACATGTCCCACCAGCGGTGTGGATAGGCGTTAAAGACTTCGGTGTCACACATTAGCCACATCGGCGACAAACCATGGCAAGGCGGGGTCGGTCGGGTTCTGCCGCCGACGCCGCGGGCATTTTATGTACTGGGTGTGAACGGCTGCCAATGACAGTCTGGTCGCGTTCACACAGCAGCAACTGGCAGGCTCCAAAGGGGCCCAATACGCGGTGACCACCGTCGTCTTCTGGGCGCTGGTCGCCCTCGCGACGATCACCGGCCTAGTGACGGCCTGGACACTCGGTGCGAACAGCAACTCGCCGCCCTTCGCACCGGCTATCGGCGCGAACGCCATCTCGACGATGCGCGCCGCCTTCCTGATCGGCATCCTCGCCGCGCTGGGCGCACTGACCCAGGGCGGCAGCATCTCGGAGACGGTCGGCGCTGGCCTCATCGACGGTGTCGCCATCACATCGCTCGCAGCCGTCGCCGGGCTACTGACCGCGACGGGATTCATGGCGTTCGGGATCTACTCGGGCTACCCCGTTCCGGCGGCGTTCGCAACGACGGGCGCGATGGTCGGCGTCGGCCTCTCGCTCGGCGGCGAGCCGGTCTTCGACACCTACCGCCGCATCGCCACCTTCTGGCTGCTCGTCCCGCCTGTCTCGGGGAGTCTGGCCTATCTCACCGCGACAGTGTTGCGCCGGGACGACATCCCCGAGACGGTCGGGGTTCCATTACTCGCCGGCGTCGTCGGTGGTATCGTCGCTAACGTCCAGTTGAGCATCATCCCGTCACCGGCCGGCACCGACCAGGGCTCGCTGGCCGGCTTTGCCGCGATGGTCGCCGGTACGGATGTCGCCGCCGCCGCCGCGACGCTGCTGGTCGCCGCCGGGAGCTTCTACTACATCCGGCTCCAGACCCAGGCCTCCGTCGACAAGGGTATCAAGACCTTCCTGGTCGTTCTCGGCAGCGTCGTCGCCTTCTCTAGCGGCGGGAGTCAGGTCGGCCTCGCGACCGGACCGCTGGAGAACCTCTACCGCGTCGAACTCGGCCTGCCCGGGCTGTTGTTGCTCGCGCTCGGTGCAGTAGGTATCCTCGGCGGTGCGTGGATGGGCGCTCCCCGTCTGCTACAGGCGACCTCCCGCGAGTACGCCCAGCTGGGCGTCCGGCGCTCAATCGCCGCACTGGTCCCCGGGTTCATCATCGCCCAGGCCGCCATCGCGCTGGGCATCCCCATCTCGTTCAACAACATCATCATCTCCGGGGTCATCGGCGGCGGCCTGGCCGGTGGCTCCGCTGGCGTCTCTCGCCGGAAGATCGGCGTGACTGTCGGGTTCTGGCTCATCACACTCGTCACCAGCGTCGTGCTCGGCTACGGCGTGTATCAGGTTCTGGAAGCGGCCCTCGGCAGCCAAGCATGAAAAGCTCCCGCGTGCTGTCCGGGTCGACGACTACCGGACGACCGTCACCGTCACCGGCGCTTCGCTGACGACCGCCGTCGCGACGGTCCCCAGCAACCGCCGGGCGATCTCGTTTCGCGTCCCGCCGTGGCCGCCCATCACCACCTGGTCCACGTCGGCCTCCTCGACGTAGCTCAGAATCGTCTCAGCGGGGTCACCGGTCTCGACAGTTGTCTCGACCTGCCGGCCGACCTCGTTGGCCTGCTGTGACGCCCGGTCGACGAGATTCGCGGCCCGCTCGTCGGCGGCCTCTTGGCGGTCCGCGTCCGGTTCGAGCAAGCCGCCTTCGCTCATCCCCGTATCGATTGGAGCGACGACGTTCAACACCGTAATCCGGCAGTCGAACGTCTCCAGCGCGTAGGTCAGCGCCTCGTCGGCCAGCGGTGAGCCATCCAGCGGGACGAGGACGTGCGTCGGTGCCATATATTCTCTCTGGAAGGGAGCTATAAGTAGCCAGTGGCGAGGCCCCGTCCCGAAGCGGCGACTAACTCACTGTGCTGGTCTGTCGGCGTTCGGACGGGTGGACGGACCGCTGTCGCTCACGGTTCGTTCGCGACAAGAGTAGTCCATCCTGGATTCGAACCGAAGCCAGACGTGCTCGCTGCGCTGCGCGCGACTGGCGGGGTTCGAACCAGTAATTACGATTTCGCGGCTCGCGAGTTTGCTCGCCGCAGAAATAGTCCATCCTGGATTCGAACCAGGGTCGAAGCCCCCAGAAGGCTTCAGGATTGGCCACTACCCCAATGGACTGTGCGCACTCTACAGTATCGGGTGCCCCTTTGTAAGCGTTGCGCGATTCATCGCCGCATGGCGTATGCCACCAGCTCTCAAATACGCTACCGGTCGAACGTCTCGGCGCAGCAGAACATCGACAGCGCTTTTTCCAGTTGTCGTGCACAGTCGCGTATGTACGTCGGACGATTCGTCGTCGTCAGTCCCGAGGTCGGCGCGTACCGCGTCTCCTCGCGCTCGTTCCCCAACCGCCAGGCAGTACAGCGCGACGGTACGGTAACCGTCGAGCCGACGCCGGACGCCCCGGAGACGGACAACCCCTACATCTCCTACAACGGCGTGCGCGTCACCGAACGTGGCGCGGTCGTCGGCAACGGCTCCCACGTCGACCCCATCGCGGAAAAGCTCGAACTGGGCTATCCGGCGCGGGACGCCATCGCGGAGCCGCTCCTATCGCTGGACTTCGAGAAAGACGACTACGACACGCCGCGGGTCGCCGGCATCGTCGGCGTCGACGCGGCGGACCCGACGACGGACGCCGACGGCCCGGGCGCGGTCATCGGGACCGTCCGCCGGGACGCCCTGCTCGTCAAGGAAGTCACCGAGCCGACGCTGGTGGCGACCTACGAGGAGGACAGTCCGACGGCGTTCGATCTGGCCGCGACCGACGCCAGCGAGGTGGCCCGCGAGGTGTACGACCACGAGTACGAACACGCCGTCTGTTCGGCCGGCGTCGCGGGGTCGGCGGGCGCGTTCGACGTGGCAGTGTACAACGGGGAGTGAGCGGATAGCCGCGAACGCACAGCGGACACAAATACTGAGCCAGGACCGACACTCAAGACCCCACAGGGGGTAGACACTAGCAATGAAACTGGGTATACTCTCTGATATCCACGGCAATCGGGTGGCGCTAGCGGCAGTGCTTGCGGACATGCCGGCGGTAGATGGGCTGGTCTGTGCGGGCGACGTGGTCGGCTACAACCCCTGGCACGCCGACTGTGTGGACGCGATGCGCGGGCACACCGACGCGCTCCCGGACGGCGTTCCCTGGCCGACCGAAGCGGTCCCGACGGTGATGGGCAATCACGACCGAGCAGTCGCCGTCGAGACGCCGTTCGCGTTCAACGGGATGGCCCAGGCCGGCGTCGAACACGCCACGGAACAGTTGTTCGACGAACAGATGGCGTGGCTGGCGGCGCTGCCGGACGAGCGACGGGTCTGTGACGACCGGGTGAAGGTCGTCCACGGCCACCCGGACGACCCGGACCACTACACGTTCCCCGAGGAGTTCGGCCCGGACCTGCTGGGCGACGAGGACGTGCTCGTGATGGGCCACACACACCAGCAACACCACGAGGTGTACGACGACGGGATCGTCATGAACCCCGGCAGCGTGGGCCAACCCCGCGACAGGGACCACCGGGCCGCCTACGCCGTGCTCGACCTCGCTGACCTGGCTGTCGAAGAGCACCGCGTGGAATACGACACGAGCGCGGTCATCGACGCGGTCGAGGACGCCGACCTTCCGCGGGAAATCGGCTTCCGGTTGACGCAGGGTCGGTAGTCAGACAGGGCAGGGGTCGTCCGTCGCCGGCAGCCTGCAGATACTGCAGCGGGAGGAGGGGATTTATGTCCGTGACCGCTACTGTGTGGTGTGGAGTCCCCATTCGAGGTCCTCGGAATCACGCCGGACGCCGACGACGGGGAGATCGTCGACGCCTACCGCGAGCGGGTGAAGGAGGCACACCCCGACCAGGGCGGATCGGCGTCCGAGTTCCAGGCGGTGAAAACGGCCTACGAGCGATTGCAGAACGGCTACGAGCCCGGGGACCCGCTTCCGGACGAGACGCCGGAGCCCGAACCCGAGAGCCCGCCGGAGCCGGACGACCCGATGGTGGAGTTTCTCAACTTCGAGGTGCTGGAGGACCACGGCTGGGCGCTCGAAGACGAGGACCTGTTCGAGAAGGCCGCCGAGGCGGGTCTGCGCTCGGCCGACTTCGGCCGGTTCTACGTCGACCCGAACGATACGCTGCTGGAAGCGGCTGAGAAGAACGGCTTCGCGTGGCCCTTTGCTTGCCGCGGCGGCGCGTGTACGAACTGCGCGGTGGCGGTCGTCGAGGGCGAGATGCCGTCGCCGGCGAGCCACATCCTCCCGCCCGAACTCACCGAGAAAGGGATTCGACTGTCGTGTATCGCCGCACCGATTTCTGACGACGCAAAGATCGTCTACAACCTGAAACACCTCCCCGAGGTCAGCGAACTCCTGCTGCCCGCGAGCCGGTTCGAGCAGGCCTCCTCAACCGATTAAAAGTTCGTACTGTCGGCTGTAAGTCCGTGCAGAATTTCGCCACCTGGAATATCTTGCAATAGTTACAGCCGACAGTATCAGAACACGTCCTGTACGAGCGAGAGGGCCTGTTCGCGGTCCTCCCACGGGACGAACACGGAGACTGACGTTGCGGACGTAATGACGTCGTAGAGGTGGATGTGGGCGTCAGCTAGCGGTTCGACGACTTGGTGGGCCAGCGCCGACTGGCTGGGGTCGCCGCCGGTGACGCGGATGACAGCGATCTCGTCTTCGACGGTGACCGACGAGAGCGTCTCGTCGTCGACGATGCGGGCGTGCAGCAGCGCTTCGGCCTCCTCGGCGTCGTTTTCGTCGACGTAGAACGTCAGCGAATCCATCCCCGAGGAGTTGGCCTCGATGTTGATCTCCTCGTCCGCGATAGCACTGGCCAGGTCCGCGAGGATGCCCGGGCTGTTCCGGATGGCGCGGCCGGCGACGGTCACGCAGGCGATGGGCTGTTCCTGCAGGTCGATGAGGTTCTGGAACTCGCCCTCGATGGACGTCCCACCGGAGAGCAGGTCGCCGTGCTGGTAGTGGACGACACGGACCCCGAGGTCTTCGGTCTTGTACGACAGCGCCGACGGCGCGACCACCTCAGCCCCGCGGAACGACAGCGAACGGAGCTCGTCGACGGAGATTTTGCCGACGTTCCGAGCGCCTTCGACGACGCGCGGGTCCCCGGTCATGACACCCTCGACGTCGGTGACGATGACGACTTCGTCGGCGTCCATGTAATCGCCCATCATGACGGCACTCGTGTCGGAGCCGCCACGGCCGAGCGTCGTCACGTTGCCCTGGTGGTCCTCGGCGAGGAAGCCGGTGATGACCGGGACAACGTCCTTGAGTTGGCCGGCCAGCGCGTGGGCGCGCTTCTGTGTCTCCTCGACGTCGACCTCGCCGTACTCGTCGGTGATGATCGGCCAGTCTTCGCTGCCGGGTTCGAGGAAGACAGCCTCGATACCGCGGGCAGCGAGTGCCCCCTTGAGCATCCGGACAGAGGTCCGCTCCCCCATCGAGACGATCTCCGCGCGGTCGGCGGAGTCGGCGTCGTAGTTGATCTCGTCGAGCAGTTCGTCGGTCGTGTTGCCCATCGCCGAGGCGACGACCGCGACCTCGTGGCCCTGCTGGACGGCCGCGGCAATCGAGTCCGCGGCCCGGTTGATGCGGTCGCCGCTGCCGAGGCTCGTCCCACCGAACTTGGCGACTACGCGCATGCTACCACCGCGTCCATGTGTACGTGAGTCATTGCCCTCGCGTTATCCGTCGCTCGGGATAACTGTGTTCATCTGTTTCCGCACCGCACTGCCGGCAGGGCCCGGCAGATTCCGTCGTGTGAAGACCTGCTGCCGCGGAGGCGAGCGTCACTCGGAGCGTCCAACTGCCGGCGACACACCGTTTATTTGCATGGGGTTCCCACACACATACATGGATATCCGCGACGCTGTCGAGGACGACGCCGAGCGACTGGCCGCCCTCGCCGACGGGCCGCCGGACGTAATGCGGAACCTCGTCCACGACCGCACCGTCCGCGTGGCCGAGGCCGACGACGAGATTGTGGGATTCGTGAGCTTTGACGCCGAGCGTGGGACCGTCCACGTGACGCAACTGGCCGGGTCGAGCGACGCCTGCGAGGAACTGCTTTCCGACCCCATCGAGTTCGCTCGCCGGGAACATATGTCAGTCGAGTTGCTTCTCCCGGAAGACGAATCAGAAGTCCGGGCCGCTGTCGAGGCGGTCGGATTCAGCTCCACTGGAAACGGTCCCCGGTTCGACGGGCAGGAGACGACGCGATACCGGTTAGAGCCGGAGCGAGCGGAGCACTGACTGGCGTCACTGGACCGAGAGCCGCCACCCGAGCGTCGCACACAGTCCGAACCCGAAGGCGTTGAGCGAGCCGTGGAGCGCGACCATCGTCGAAATTGTCAGACCCAGCGAGCGGCCGGTGAACGTCGACACCCCGTAGCCGAGCGCGAGCGCCATCGAGATCGGGAGCGCCACGGCCGCGATGCCGAGCAAGAGCCCCTGCAGTTGGGGACAGGTGGGGATGACACGGCTCAAGACGACAACGCCGAAGGCCGCGACGGCGACGGTGAAGGCACTCACTGCGACGACCTCCACCAGCGGCGAGAAGGCGATACCGACCGCGATGAGCGCCGGCCCGACGAGGATGACACCGACGGCGGTACGGAATCCTCGCGAGTGGTCACCGAGGTGTCGGCCGGTCAGTCCTGCTGCGACCGGGAGGACGAACCCAGCGTAGTGGAAATGGACCGCGGTCAATCGAATGATGACGCGGTCGAACCAGAACGTCAGGTCGAGGTGGGCCAGCAGGAGCGCGATCGCGCCAACTGAGACGTAGGCGAAGCCGGCGTCGATAGCTGTCTCCGGGAGCCTCAGGCCGCCCCGAAGAGTCCGTGCGAGCGCGGCAAGTCCGAGGAGGCCGGTGACGACCAGCCACGGCGTTGCGAGCCCGGCGGCCAACGGTGTTGGTGACGGGACGACCAGTGATACCGCGAACAGGAGTGCGCCGACCGGCTGGAGCCAGATGGCTGTGGTCGTGAACCGATTCGCAGGCACCTGAAACGCCCCGATCACCGCCGTTCGGAGCGCGAGCGGGACCAGCACGAGCGGCGCGAGTGCAAGCGCCCGCTCGATAGCGTCCAGTTCACCGGTAGCCGTCAGCACCAGCCAGACCGCCGTCCCAAGCACCGCGCTCAGGTCCGCCACGGCGACGTCCCCGATGGCCGGCTGGGCGACGCTATCGACTTCCGGTTTTCGGGACCTAACGACGCGGTCGCTCATCGCGGCGGGAGCCGGTCGAGCCCGCGGACGATGCGTAGCTCGTCGGGCGTCCCGTCGCCAGCAGTCTGGTCCTGCGTGAACGTCCCGCGGTAGCCGAGCATGTGGCCCACAAGGTCGTTCTCGACGGTCGCGGTGACGTGGTACCGGTCGTCGTCCTCGTCGTAGCGATCACGGACCTCAACATCGGCGGCAAGCGGTCCCGGCAGGGGAACGTAGCGGTTGCCCAGGCGGGCCCACTGCCGGCCGCCGGCGACCACGAGCGCCCCGTCCTCGACCCGCGGATGGAGTTCGCTGGCGATCCGGCCGTGTGTCCCCAGGAAATCAAGCAGCCGCTCGGCCTCAGCGTCCCAGACGGTCAGCGAGTCAAACAGGCGAGTGGTGTCGCCGAAGTCGAAGGCGCGGCGGGTCGTCATGGCCTCGTGGCCGCCCTCAGTCGTGTAGGCCACCGTCGTCACCGAAAACGGCACGTCCTCGCCGGCTTCGGGAAACAGCATGTTCTGCGTCGTCATCGCGTACAACGCCGGAAGAACCAGCGTCCCACGGGTGATGTCCATCTCGCCGCGGCCGACACAGACCGTCCCGTCATTGGGGGCGAGACTGTAGCGGTCGCGGACCTTCGGATGGAGGTCGGCCGCGGCCTCGCCCAGCGCCCGCTCGTAGACGCCCGTCACAGTTCACCCCGGCCGACTGTTGTCGCCAGCGCCGGCGGCCATTCGATGACAGTGTCCGGCCGCAGCGATTGGACTGTGATCCGCGGTACATCCATTGGCTCGCTGTTCCCGAGCCAGATAGATATGTCTGCTGGGTAGCAGTGGGAGAATACCACTGAGGAACGAACGCAGTCAGACAGACCGCCTACTCGTCGCTATCGGCCTCGTGCGCCGACGTTACTTCTTCGAACGGAGTTTCCGGTAGAGATACGCGACACCGAGACCGCTGGCAACCAGCGCCGGGACCAGCGGCGCGTCGGCGGCCTTCGATACCTGTCGCCGAACCGTCTGCGTGACTGACGACGGCTCTTCGATGAGGTCCAGCACGGCCTCGGTGCTGTTTGCGACTGGTTCCGGTTCGTTCCCGGCCTCGGCGGCTGCATCGGGGTCTTTGAGCAGGTGCCCCGTCGTCAGGCAGACGACCGATTCGTCCCCGCTGACGACGCCCTCGTCGCGGAGTTTCCGGAGGCCGGCGACGGAGGCGGCCGACGCCGGTTCGACGCCGACGCCTTCCCCGGCGATGTCGCGCTGGGCTTCGGTGATTTCCTCGTCGGAGACAGCCACTGCGGTCCCGCCGGTCTCCCGGATGCCCGGCAGTGCCTTCGGCGCGTTGACCGGATTGCCGATGCGGATGGCGGTCGCACGGGTCTCGACGTCCTCCCAGCGGCGGGTGTCCTCGTACCCTTCCTCGATGGCCTCGACCATCGGGGCGGCTCCCTCGGCCTGAACGCCGGTGAGCTTGGGCACCTGGTCCTCGGTTATTGCGCCGGCCTTGACGAGTTCGCGGAAGCACTTGTACAGCGCCGCGGTGTTGCCGGCGTTGCCGACCGGCAGGACGATGCGGTCCGGGTACTCGCCGTGGTCGGCGTAGAACTCCTCCATGATCTCCAGCCCGATGGTCTTCTGACCCTCCAGGCGGAAGGGGTTCAGCGAGTTCAGCAGGTAGGCCTCGCCGCGGGACGCGAGGTCCTGCACGATGTCGAGACACTGGTCGAAGTTACCGTCGACTTCGAGGATGCGCGCGCGGTGGAGGCTCGCCTGCGCGATCTTGCCAGCCGCGACCTTCCCTGCAGGCAGGAGCACGAGCGTCTCCATGCCGCCGCGAGCGCCGTAGGCCGCCAGTGCGGCGGAGGTATTCCCCGTCGAGGCACAGGCCAGTCGGTCGACGCCGACCTCCTGAGCGACCCGGACACCGACGGTCATGCCGCGGTCCTTGAACGAGCCGGTGGGGTTCATCCCCTCGTGTTTCACGCGGAGGGCGTCCACGCCGATGTCGTCTTTCAGGCGCGGCATCTCGTGCAGCGGCGTGTCACCCTCGGGGAGCGTGACACCCTCTTCGAAGGGCAGGGCAGCGTTGTACCGCCAGACCCCCGAGCCATCGAACTCGTCGAAGGTCGGCAGGTCGGCGTAGCGGACCTCGAGCAGGCCGTCGCAGTCGTCGCAGGTGTAGCGAATCGCGTCGAAGGGAGCGAACGTCTCACCACACTCGATACAGGCCAGCCAGACGCCGTCGTCGGCAACCGGCGGCACGTC
>JGI12329J12844_1000112_pt1 | contig 19846 bp, 17 predicted proteins | sample A23E3SouthBayCA_FD_12844 | JGI IMG/M metagenome (IMG submission 12844)
GTCGTCGCAGTGGAGACTGACTCAGGTATTGTCGGCCACGGGGAAGGGTCCCCGTTACCGCCAGTGACTGGCGAGACGCAGGCAGCTGCCGTGGCGACTGCTCGGTCGGTAACGTCGATGCTTGAGGGGGCTCCACTCGCTGACTACCGCGAACTTGTCGGCGAGGTGCGGGCCGCAGTGCCCGGAGCGGTTTCGGCGCTGTTTGCTGTCGAGACGGCACTGCTCGACGCCTATTGTCGCGACCGCGGTATCCCGCTCTCGGAACTGTTCGGCGGCGCGCCGGCCTCAGTTACCACCGACATCACCGTTCCGATAGTCACGCCTGGCGCGGCAGCCGAACGAGCCACGCGTGCCGCAACTGCGGGCTTCGACCACATCAAGATCAAGACCGGCGGGGCCATCGACGACGACGTTGCCCGAACGGTTGCGGTCGCGGACGCTGCACCCGACGCGACGATTACGGTGGACGCGAATCAGGGCTGGACGCCGAAGGCCACAGAGCAGTTTGTCGACGAGGTGACGGCGGCCGGGGTTGACCTCGCCCTAGTCGAACAGCCGACGCCGAAGGACGATATCCGCGGTCTCGCGAGGACCCGCGACAGACTCTCGGTCCCCGTCGCCGCGGACGAGGCCGTATTCACGCCGGCGGATGCGACCGCTGTGGTTCGTGATGGGGCCGCCGACGTGATCAACGTCAAACTCGGAAAATCAGGGCTCCTCGGGGCAGCTGCGATTGCGGCCATCGCTGAGGCCGCTTCCCTCGATTGTATGCTCGGCTGTATGCTCGAAGGCGCAACCGGGATTGCGACGAGTGCCCACCTTGCCGCTGGGCTCGAGTGCCTTCGACTACGTCGACCTCGACGGCCACCTGTTGTTTGAGGAGTGCCCGCCATCGATGTCGTCGGGTCCGCGTATCGATATCGACGGGCCGGGACACGGCGTTTCACCGCCGGCGGCTGTGTCAGAGGCGACTGAGAACTGAAGCTGCGTGGCTCGATTTCACACGCAAAATAGCGTCCGAGCGCTTACTCTGCGGACTCTGCTGCCTCTTCGACGTCGGGACTGTCCTCGGACGTATCGTTGCTAGTCGCTCCGTCTGTATCTCCGTCGTCGGTTGTCGCACTGTCCACAGTGGCAGGGTTGTCGTCGGCTGTATCGGCCGCCGGCTCGGTATCGTCAGAATCGCTCCGTTCGATGGCTGGCTCCGTAGTGTCAGTGTCAGCTTCGAGCGATTCGGCCATCTCCGCCATCGCTGCAGCGGACTCGTCCGGCCGGTCTAGCACTGTCTCAGTGTGCATCCGCATCTCCTCGCTGGCCCGGATTGTTCCGTCCACCGTCGCGTTCTCGTGGAGTTCGACGGTCGTCCCGGAGATGTCGCCCCAGACCTTCGCGCCCGGGCCGACGCGGACGGTGCCGCTGCGGGTCGTTACATCCCCTTTGATCTCCGTGCCCCGGCCGACCACGATATCGTCTTTCGCGCGCAGGCTCCCGAAGACGACCGTATCACGGCCGACTTCGAGGGACTTCGCGCGGATGTTGCCGTGGAGTCGGCAGTCGTCGCCGACCGTCGCCGGCGTCGAGACGCGCCAGGCGTCGTCCGAGACGCTCGCACCGCGTGGAATCAGAACCGGGTCGTGCTCGTCACTCCCGTCGTCTAACATCTCGTCGATTACCTCTTCGGCCGCGTCTTCCTCGCCGATGCGGAGGAGCTGTGAGAGGTAGACGAACAGGAAGACGATGGTCGGCATCGGGTTGCGGATGACGATCCAGCCGTTCGCCTCGAACCCGTTCTCGATGTCCACGTCGTCGCCGATATCCAGGTCGCCAGCGACACGGAGTTCGCCGCCGATATGTACCCGTTCGCCGATGTAGGCGTCCTCGCCGACGAGCACGTTGTCCGCCACGTCGCACCACATATCGAGCCGACAGTCACCTTCGGCTTCAATGTGGCCGCCAAAGCGGACTCGCTCGTCGGCGATGACTGTCCGCCCGCGCACGCCGAACTCCACGGTCGACTGGCCGCCGACGATGACGTCACCGTCGGTCACCAGGTCGTGTTCCTCGACAGTCGTCCCGTCAGGAATGTCGAGTTCGGACAGCGGGTCGGAGCCGAGAGGCACGGTTTCTATAGCGGTTTCGTTCATATTAAACCCTCATGACGTGCATGACGGGCGTCTGACGCGGGTCAGACGGGAACGGCATCGCCGCGGTTTCGCGCTGGCGGCACAGTCAGTGGCGGGGTATCGAATCTCGACGATAGGGGAACGTGACAGCTGAGCGGCCATAACGAACTAATTCGCTGCTACAGTGACTCCAGTATGTTACTCGAACGCCGCCACCTCTCGCTTGCACTTGTGGTGCTATTGATAGCATCCGCTGGCTGTAGCGGGCTGTTCGGCTCTGAAACGGGCACGGGCACATCTGAGACACCGACCTCGGCTGATGCCAACGGCCCCGCACCCGGTTCGTCCGGCTTCGACGCGGGGGCCATCGAACGTGGACACTTTGAGACGCTGTCGAACTCGTCGTTTACCACCTCGCTGTCGTTCCAGCTTTCGACAGTCCGGGACGGGAAGAACCGGTCGGTGTTCATCAACCGAACCGTCGCTATCGACCGTGAGAGCGACCGGTCGCTGGCCAGCGGTGAACTGGTGCAGGCCAGCGGTGACACGCTGGCAACGACGACCTACACCGCCGACGGAACTACCGCTGAGCGGCGAGTCCTCGCCCGCGGTGAGGAGGAGATGACGGACTACCGCTCCGCATCACCGCCGTACGACGGGCCGGTCCAGCCGGTCAACGAAAGCAGCGTCATCGACCGCTCACTGCTCCAGTCGCTCGGGTCGGACATCAACTGGACCTACGCCGGAACCGAGACGGTTGACGGTGACAGCGTCTCGCGGTTCGAAGCGACCGGGAGCAACGTCACTGGCTTCGCGGCCGACAACGCTGTCTCGACGAACGTCTCGGCCAACGGGACGACGGACACGGCCAGTGCAACGGTTCTCGTTGATGGGGACGGCGTCGTCCGGTCGTTCCAGTACCGGGTGACCACCGAGCGGGACGGCCAGCCGGTGACGGTGACGCTATCGCTCTCCGTCTCGCAGGTCGACGACACCACCGTTGCGGAACCGGACTGGCTGTCGAACGCGTAGCGCCGGTAACCGACGGCAAAGACTACAGCGACTGCCCGGCGCTGAACTGTCTGGCGACCCACTCTGCACTGTCGAGCGTCTCGACGCTGTGCTGCAGGCGCGAAAGCCGGTCACTGGTTTCAGCTTCGTCCAGTTCCAACGCCCGCTCGATGGCGTCCGCAATCGCCTCGATGTCGTGTGGATTGACCGTCAGCGCGCCGTCGAGATGGGTCGCCGCGCCAGCTAGTTCGCTCAACACGAGCGCCCCATCGCCATCGGTACAGGCGACCGGGTACTCGTGGGCGACGAGGTTCATCCCGTCGCGGTGGGGCGTCACGACCGCGACCTCTGCGGCCCGGTACAGCCCGGCGAGCGTCTCGTTGTCGAGGTTGGCCTCGGTGTAGACGATGGGTTGCCAGTCGTCGGTTCCGAACCGGTCGTTGACGCGTTCGATGGCGTCGACGACGTCCGCTCGGTACCGTCGGTAGGCGGCGATTCCCTCCCGTGTTCGGCTCGCCTTCTGCACGTACGTGAAGTCGCCTCGCAGGTCCGGCCGCCGGTCCCAGAGGTGTGCCAACGCCTCAATCCGCTCGGGGATGCCCTTCGAGTAGTCAAGCCGTTCGACGCCGAGCGCGAGACGGATTGACGTGTCCGAGCGGCTGCCGCCCAGCACGGTATCTCGGACACTGCCCACGTCGGCAGTCCGTGCCCGGTCCCGAACTCCCTCGACATCGATACCCAGTGGATTCGCAATGACTCGTGTCGTGTCGCCGGCGCGAGTAACTGTCCCGCTGTCCGTGTCGACGGTCGCCGCAGGGAACGCGCTGTCGACGCAGTGCAGGAACTGCTCGGCGTACCCTGCCGTGTGAAAACCGATGATGTCGCAGGCCAGCAATCCGTCAAGCAGCGCGTCGCTGTGGGGGCAGTGCCGGAACACCGACGGCGCGGGCCAGGGGATATGCCAGAACTGCAACAACGTCGCATCTGGCCGTCGCTCCCGGACCAGTCTGGGCGCGAGCGTTAGGTGGTAGTCTTGGAACCAGACCGGCTGGCCCGCATCGGCGACCGTATCGACGGCCTCAGCAAACTGCTCGTTGACGGCGCGGTACTGCTCCCAGTAGGCCGGCTCTGCCCATATCCGACCCGTATCCTCGTGGCAGAGCGGCCAGAGCACCTGGTTGGCGTAGCCGTAGTAATAGCCCTGCACCGCCGCGTCGGAGAGCGGGACGCGTTTCAGGTCGTACGCGGGGTCCGATGGCGGTACTTCCACGATGCCTTCGTCGGCGACGGCCATGTCGGCGTCGCCGCTACCCCAGGCGACCCAGGTACCGCCCCGTGACTGCATCACCGGGTCGAGTGCGCTTGTCAGGCCACCGGCTGCGGACTGGACCTGTATCTCGCCGTCGTCGTCCTGCTCGTGGCTATACGGTTCGCGGTTCGAGACGACCACGAGCGAGTCCGGAACTGCATCGTTCTGCGCGTTTCCTGACACTCCCGGGCCCATTTGCCGCTGGTAAGGACTGCCCCGTCTTGAGGCTGTCGTGGAGCGCTGGCGTAGCGACATAGCGTAACAAGTCATCGCTGCCTGTGAAGCCCGCCATCTGTGTCTGACGGTAAGAGAAAACTTATACCGGAGGCCTCGAAAGAAAAGGGTGAAAGCCGAAAGGGCACCCGGGTAGGGGTACACGGACGTGCCATTTCGGCTCAACTCGGTTTATCTGGACACGAATTCGGCAGCGACAGCTACGCTGTGGGGCATTTGTGTGTGGGTGTGATGTGACTGGCTCGGTGAACAAGACAGAAACACGCCCCCCGCGTAGTGCGTGACGAGAAATGGAATTTCGCACCTGGGAACCAGTGTACGAGGCTATCCTCGACGACTTCGGCTACCCTCGTGACGGCGACGAGCGCGCCTGTGACCGCTTCGTCGAACTGCTCGGTGACGACAGGACGTACGACCCGGCGAGTCTTGGACTCGACGGTGCAACGGTCGCCGTCGCCGGGGCCGGCCCGTCGCTCGAATCCGAGGCCGACCGGGCAGCCGACGCCGATGTGGTCCTCGCGGCCTCCACGGCCGCCGACCGCCTCCGGGCGGAAGGCGTCGCCATTGACTGCATGGTCACGGATCTGGACAAGAACGCCGACACCGGGCGGGAACTGACAGCTGCCGGGACACCAGTCGTCGCCCACGCTCACGGTGACAACATCCCCGCACTGGAAACACACATTCCGGCCTACGACAGCGAGTTCGTTGTGCCGACGACACAGGCGGCCCCTGCCTCGCCGGTCCGCAACTACGGCGGCTTCACTGATGGCGACCGTGCTGCGTTCTTCGCGGACCAGTTCGGTGCTGCCTCGCTGGTGTTCCCCGGCTGGGACTTCGAGGACCCGTCTGTGACGGCCGAAAAGCGCCAGAAACTCCGCTGGGCCGAGCGCCTGCTGCGCTGGCTGGAACAGCGCCGCGGCGAGCGATTCGACGTGCTTGACGGCCGACGCGACGATATTGAGCCGGTCGCTACCGACTGAAACCGACTCGCAGACTCAGGGCGCTAACACGTCGATGGTCGTGTCGATAGTGTCTCGTTCTGCAGCGCGGGGGAACGAGATGTTGATTGCGTCCACGCCATCGATGTCCTCGAACTGTGCGATGCGGTCGCGACAGTCCTCGGGCGTGCCGGCAACGGCAATGCTGTCCAGTAGCTCGTCGCTGATGGCATCGACGGCGGCCCCCTTGTTGCCCGACCCCCACTGCTCAGCGATTTCGTAGGCGGTGTCCTCGTATCCCTGCCGGGCCAGCGCGTCGCGGTAGAAGGTCCCCATCCCGCCGATGTAGAAGGCCACGTGCTGACGGGCCAGTTCCCGGGCCTGCTCCCGGTCGTCCATCGCACAGCAGGTCAGCGACAGCGTCACCCGCTGGTCGGCGCGGTCGCGGTCGCCGAGGTCCGCGCCGTGCTCGAAGTCTTCCAGCCGGTCCCGCAAGCCGTCCGCGGTCAGCATGAGTGCGTGCCAGCCGTCGGCGAAGCGACCGGCGAGTTCGACTGATTTCGGCCCGAGACCGCCAGCGTCCACGGGCGGCGCGGATTCGGGCGGGTCACAGCGCAGTCGGAACCCGGACAGGGAAAAGATGTCCCCGTCGTAGTCGACGGTCTCACCGGAGAGCACTAATTTCATGATGTCGACGGTCTCCCGCGTGTACTTGAGCGGGCTCTCGAACTCACGGCCGTGCCAGCCCTCGATGACGATAGGCCCGGAGGGTCCGACGCCGGCGCGGAAGCGGCCGTCCGAGACTTCCTGTAACGTCGCCGCGGTCTGGCCGAGCAGCGCCGGGGACCGCGAGTACACGTTCAGAATCGAGGAGCCGAGGCCGACCGTCGACGTATGTTCGGCAATGCTGGTCAGCGTCGTCACCGCGTCCCGCCCCCACGTTTCCGGGAGCCAGACCCGGTCGTAACCTCGGTCCTCGGCCTGCTGGCTCATCCCGACGAGCGTGTCGACCGACGGCTGGGCTGCGACCGGGAGATACACGTCTCGCGCTGTCATCTGTCGCCCTCCACGCGTTGTGCGGTGACCGGGCAGACTCCTGTTAGCGACTGGAACATATGTATCTGAGACATGGCTCGCAGTGCGGCCGCACGGGAGATAAAGCCACATGAGAGGGGGAGTGTCGCCCGTTGTCCGCGGTTTATTGACAGGGAGGTGACCGGGTTGGCAGCGCTTCGGGAGAGGAGACTGCGGACCTGACGGCAGCCGAAATGTATATTTTCTGTCCACAATTCTCGGCGAGTGAACCCGTGAATCCCTATGCCCTCCTCGGAGCCGCGATTGTGTCCGAACTGCTCGGGACAACGTCGCTGAAACTCTCGGAAGGCTTCTCACGCCCTGTCCCCAGCCTCGGGGTCGTCGTCGGCTACGGCCTGGCGTTCTATCTGGTGTCGCTGACGCTTGAAGACCTCCCCATCGGCGTTGTTTACGGCACCTGGGCCGCGCTGGGAATCGTCGGTGTGGCCGCAATCGGAATTGTCGTGTTCGATGAGCCTATCGACCTCCCCGGTGCTGTCGGCATCCTGCTCATCATCATCGGTGTGTACTGTGTCAACGTCCTCTCGGAGATGTCTGCGCACTGAGCGGGACCCGGTCACGACACGCCCAGCGTCGAGAGCGCGCCCGTGCCTGACGGCTGTGTGCCTGACTCGGCGACCGGCTATATGAGGCACCCGGTTCTACGGGTGCCTATGCCGTTCGACCCGGACCGCGTGACGACGATCACATTCGACTCGTACAGCACCATCGTCGACGTTGAGGCCGCCCAGAAAGCCCTCGCCGACCGGGTAGACGACCCCCAACCGGTATCCCGGCTCTGGCGCTCCCGCTCGCTGGCGTACACGTTCCTCGCGAACCAGATTGACGCTTACAAGCCGTTCTACGAGATGAACCGCGATGCGCTCCAGTACGCGGTAGATGCTCACGGTGTCGACATCACGACCGAAGAGCGCGACGAGATTCTCGCAGTCTATCACGAACTCGACGTGTTCGACGACGTTCGCGACGGCATGAACAAACTCTACGACGCCGGCTACGACCTCTATGTCGTCTCGAACGGCAACCCCGAGATGCTCGACTCCATGGTTGAGTTCGCCGGTATCGGCGGCCTGCTCGAAGACACCGTCAGCGCCGACGAGATCCAGACGTTCAAGCCAGCAGCAGAGCTGTACCGTCACGCAGCGGAGCGAACGGGGACCGAGATCGAGGAGATTGCCCACGTCACTGCGGGCTATTTCGACGTGTACGGGGCGATGCACGCCGGGATGCAGGGTGTCTGGGTGAACCGCGACGACGGGCCGTGGGACGCCTTCGCCGGCCAGCCAGACCTCACTATCGGGTCGTTCCACGACCTTCACGACGAACTGACCTGAGGAGTCGAACCGGTATATTGTGGTTCCGGTTGGGCGGGTTTATGAAGGGAGGCAGAACGCCCTGTTCGGAATCACTGTCCGTACCCGGCGTAGAATTGCTAGAAAACCAATGGAGTCGATCGGAGCGGCACTCTCGGCCGAACAGCCTTCGAGTGAGAGCGAGGATAGCCGTTCGGTCAGGAGACGTGTTGGAGGCGTCTCGAGGAAACTGTCCCAATCAGAACAGTCGCTCAATCAGGTCCTCATCCGCGTCTCACCGCTCACAGTGGTGGGTGAAGCTATTCGCCGTCAAGCGCGTGTATCCACTTTCTCGGATCAACATAGCAAGCTACCAGTCCGACAATTCAGATCACTACCCGCGCATAAGCTTCAACACTTCGTCGACGACATCGGTTTCGACGGCGAGAATATACTGCTCCTCAGCCTTCAGAACCGTATCAGCTCCCGCGAGTTCCGTTCGGTCCGCCGTCGAGATCAGCAGGCTGCCGGACGGAAGCGCAATTTCGTCGAGACGACGCCCCGCCACAGGAGCGGACGGGGCGACGGTCACCTTGATGATATCGAGGTCTGCGGTCGGATAGACGAGTGTCCGGATGTCTTCCCCGGTCAGGATATCAGCCGCGTGGTCCCCACCGAGATATTCGGGTAGCAGCGTTGCGTCGACGACTTCATCGTACTCATGATCCGCCTCCGTCTCCGCTCTCGCGATGGTCCGAATCGAGGGCGCGTACTGCTGGGCTTCCATGCAGATGGCGAGGTTCGTGCCCGGTTCGTCGGTGAGCGCTGCGATAGCGTCGGCCTCGGTCAGGTCGGCCTGTTGCAGAATCGACGGTCGCGTGGCGTCACCGTGGATGACCGGCCCGATATACGCATCTGACAGCGCCTCGACGCGCTCCTCGTCGGACTCGATCAGCAGTACGTCGTGACCCTGATCGACGAGGTTTTCGGCGGTCTGTTTCCCGACGCGGCCGCCGCCGGCGATGACGAATCGCTTTGTCTGGGCCATTAACCTACTGTTGACAACGTGCCATCTTCAATGCCCCGACAGTTCCAACCGACTGAGAACACAGTCGGCCGTACTGGGGGCCAGTCAGCAGAAGCTTTTATCAAATCCCCTCACAGTTCTTACAATAGAAGAACTAACCCCGGTACTCAAATGGACCGAATAGAGTACATACAGCGTATGATGGACGGCGCGCCGATTACAAACAGGATGCATGAGTAAGAGCCAGACGCGGTCGCCCGAAGCTGAACTTGGGCTACTTGACGCGACGATGATCGGGATGGGTGCGATGATCGGGGCCGGTATTTTCGTGTTAACGGGGTTGGCCGCCGAAATCGCTGGACCAGCCGCGATCCTCGTTTTCGCACTGAACGGCGTCGTGACGGCATTCACGGGACTTTCCTACGCGGAGCTTGCCGCCTCGATTCCGAAGAGCGGCGGTGGCTACGCGTTCGTGCGGGAGATATTCGACGACTTCGCCTCGTTCATCATGGGCTGGATGCTCTGGTTCGCCTACATGATTGCGGGGGCACTGTATGCGCTGGGCTTTGCGCCGAACTTTCTCGAACTGTTGCACGTCTACGACGTGGTCCCGTCACCGGACGAGATCGGCGCTGTTGCAGTTCCGGTCATTGATGTCGGGCTCCCACCGGCCTTTTTGCTGGCGTTTATTGCGGTTCTGGGCCTCGTGGCGCTCAACGCCGTCTCGACGGCTGCCAGCGGTAGTGTCGAGACGATTTTCACAATCATCAAAGTCTCCATTCTGGTCGTGTTCGTCGCGTTCGGGCTCACTTCACCGATGTTTTCAGGGGCCGAATTTCAGCCGCTGTTTCCGGAAGGGAGTGGAGCGGCTGCCGTCTTGCCGGCGATGGGACTCACTTTCATCGCTTTCGAGGGATACGACCTCATCACCACTGTCACGGAGGAAGTACAGAACCCGCGGGAAAACATCCCCAAAGCGATTTTTATTAGCCTCGCTGTGACTGTCGTCGTCTATCTGGCCGTTGTGACAGTCGCCATCGGGACGCTCGGGGCCGAGGGACTCGCCGACGCTGGCGAAGCCGGCATCGCCACGGCAGCAACATCGTTCATGCCGACCGGGTTACCGATTATCCAGAACGGTGGGGCACTCATCGTCTTTGGCGCTGTGTTCTCGACGCTCACTGCCCTCAACGCCGTCGTTATCGCGTCGTCACGCGTCGCGTTCTCGATGGGGCGTGAAGGGCAGTTACTCCCCTCGATTGGCCAGATACACCACCGCTACGGGACGCCGTTCGTCGCCATCCTCACCAGTGCCATCGTGATGCTTGGCTCAGTCGCACTGCCGACACAGAGCGCCGGCAATATGTCGAGCCTCTTCTTCCTGCTCTCGTTTATTATCGTCAACGTCGCGGTCATCAGACTCCGCAGGGAACGACCGAACATGAACCGGCCGTACGAGATGCCGTTCTACCCGGCACCGCCGATAATCGGTATCGCACTCAATCTGATTCTGACGGGGGTGCTGATAGAGTTCCTGCTCCGGACGGATCCACTGGCACTGGGACTCAGCGTCGCATGGATCTTGCTCGGCGCAGTCGTGTATTTCGCCCTCAAACGGATAAGACAGCAATCAGACCGTGAACAAGCGACTGCCGTCAGCGAAATAAAACCCGAGGCTGAAGACTAACTCATGACCCGAACACTCGATATTATCATCGCAGGCGGTGGACGCGTCGGTTTCCAGACAGCCGAGATACTCGCCGACCGCGGTCACGATGTGACGATTATCGAACGCGACGAGCGGATGGTTTCGGATATCGCCGATCAGTGGGTAGCGACGGTTATCCAGGGTGACGCGACGAATCCGGACATCATAGAACAGGCAGGCATCGAGCGAGCGGACGCAATTGCCGCGCTCACAGGTGAAACCGGACTGAACCTTGCGGTCTGTTTAGCTGCTGCGGAGCTGACGCCCAACATCCGAACGATTGCACGCATCGACCGCACAGCCGGTGAGGCGTACACCCGATTTGTCGACGCGGTGGTCTTTCCCGAACGAGCCGGTGCGAGGGTGGCAGCAAACGAAATCTTGGGGAGCGATGTCCAGACGCTTGCCGACGTGACTGGCACCCTCGATATCATGCTCGTCCGCGTTACTGACGGCGCTCCGGCCGCCGGAAAAGCACTCACAGACGTCCGCTTTCCCGAAGGCACCGTCGTTGTGTCCGACGATAACGGTGAGCGGATCGCCCGTGCCGACACGACCCTGACACCGGGGAGCCGCTACGTTATCGCCGTTGAACCTGATGTCGTCGATGAGGTACTGAACTTGATGCGCGGCTAGTGACCCGCAGTCAGCCTTCCCTCATCGCTGCGCGCTCCGTGTGATACGCTCTTTTCCACGGACAGCCGCGGGCAGTCGGGATGCGACGCAGGAGTGCGTGAAAATCTGTCGCTGCAGTACGACCAGCCGCGGCACTTAGACGCGCCGGGATAGCGAGGTCCGTAGTTCGCCGGCAAGCTCCCGGTGCCCGTCTTCGGCGAGGCTGTCGGTGACGACCTTCAGCGCAGCCGCGGAGCCGCCGACGTAGAGACTCCCGCCGTCTTTCTCGACCACCACTACATCAGTCACTTCGGCGACGGCCCGGAGGCTTGCCCGGGCGTCGTCGGTCACATCCCCGAGCAGGAACGTGAGTGTCGCGCCGTCGTCGGTCCCGCCGGCGACCGTCTCGCCGAGCGCCTGATGACGCGCCACTTCCCGCAGCGTCACGTCGGTCAGTTCCGCCACGGTGGGACCGGAGTCGGTCTCCGGTCGTGTCGTCCGCTCGTCACCGAGCGCGTCGGCCACTTTGACCACGTCGTGGGTTTCACGAGTGTCGTGGGTTCGGATGATGTGTGCGCCGCGTTCGGCTTCCATCGTCGCCGCGGCCAGTGATACGGCGAGCTGGTTCTCCGTCTCGGGCTGGTCGGCCAGATCGCCGAGGAAGTCCTCGCGGTTGGTGGCGGTGAGCATCGGCCGGTCGAAGGCGCGGAACTCCCGGAGGCGGCGGAACATCTCCCAGTTGTCCTCGAACTCCTTGCCGTCGTACCAGCCGCCGAACGCCGGGTCGATAATGGTCTTATCCGTGAACCCGTCCCGCTGGAGCGCCTCGAAGATGTCGTCGATGGTTTTCAGCGCACCGGGACTGGCCAGGTCCGGCGGACTGGCCATCTTGACGACCGGCATATCGTGGTCTTCGACGACACCTTTCATCTCCGGGTCGGCGAAGCCACACACGTCGTTGATAAGGTCGAAACCGTGGCCGATCGCTTCCTCGGCCACCTCAGCATAGCGCGTTTCGAGCGACAGCGGCACGTCGGCGTCGAGTTCGTCGACGAGCGGCGCGACCTCTTCGAGCCGGTCTTTCTCCATCTCGACCGGTTTGGACTCGTATTTGGGGTTCGCTGACTGGAGGCCGACATCAATGATGTCCGCGCCGGCGGGGACGAGGTTCTCCTCGATAGCCTCGGCGGCTTCCGCGGGGTCCAGATACACGCTCGGCTTGTACCCGGAGTTCGAACTCATGTTCAGCACGCTCATGACGCGTGTCGGGTGACCATCGCCCACCGGGAGGCCGTCGATTTCGACCGTTCGCATACCGCTCTCTGAGGACTGTGGATACAAAGGTCTCGCGGCATCGGCGAAACGGCAACGCCACGCGACATATCACTGATACAGAATCACCGAGTTTTTATATTCATGCATGAATTGTACGGGATGGGTGGGGAGTTAATGATCAGATTCGATCTCGATTCGTTCGAGGCTGTAACACAGCAGCTGATGGCTGCGGAGTCCGAGCGGGAGATCTGTGAGATCGCAATGTCCGGAGTTTCGTCTGTGTTCGACGTGCCACTCGGAGCGCTGTGGCTGTATGATAGCGACGCTTCGGAACTGCAGTTGGCTGCGTCGACGGAGCGGGCGGACGAGGTGTTCGACCGGCCGGTGACGTACCGACCCGGCAACAGCCTCTCGTGGGAGGCGTTCGAGCAGGACGATGTCCAGACGTACTCCGAACTCGACGACGAGCGAAGCCAGTACAACGAAAACTCCCCCGTCAGTAGCGAGATCATTCTGCCGCTCGCCGAGTACGGGGTTATCAACATCGGGTCGCTGACCCCAGTTACATTCGACGATGAAACGGTTCGACTCGCGCGGATGTACGCAACGCACGTTCAGGCGGCACTGCAGAAAGCCGAGCGCGAGCACGACCTCCGCGTCCAGCGCGACCGGATGGAACAGCTCATTGGCGTCGTTTCACACGATCTCAGAAACCCGCTTCACGTTGTCGAGGGGCGACTCGAACTCGTTCGAGAGACCGGCGACCTGTCCCATCTCGACGATGCGGCGGAAGGCGTGGCTCGCATGGAATCGCTCATCGATGACCTGCTGACCCTCGCAAAGAAGGGATATGCGGTCGAAGACCGAACAACGATTTCACTTGACACCATTGTCGAACGGACGTGGGAGATGGCCAGAACAGCCGACGCAACGCTGAAGATCGAAGGGTCCGCCCCGGTGTTCGGTGACCAGAACCGCCTCAAACAGGTGTTCGAGAACCTCTTTCGGAACGCGGCGGACCACGCTGGCGATGACGTGACCGTCTGGGTCGGTCCGCTTGTCGGCGACGGGGCAGCCGAGAGAGACAGTGCGAACGAGCGAGGCGAGGGCCGAGTGACAGGTTTCTACGTCGCTGACGACGGACCGGGTATTCCAGCCGACAAACTGAACGATGTTCTCTCGGTCGACGCCTTCTCAGGCAGTAACAACGGCCTCGGCCTATCTATCGTTGCCCAGATCACCGACGCCCACGGCTGGGACATCTCGGTGTCTGAGAGCAGGGCCGGCGGCGCACGATTCGAAGTGACCGACGGGACGAAACCAGTCTCACCGTTTCACTCTTGGTAGCACGGAACTGGCGACTGACAGCGTCTGAACTGGGTGCCAGTGCTGTCCGTGGTGGGATTGACAGATTTATTTGGTCGCCCACTGTATGGTAAGTCAGTGCAGACCCCGGAACAGGACATCGAAGCCGTGCTCAAAGAGTCAGGCCCGGAGTACGAGGGGTTCCAGTTCGAGACCCCGGGTGGGGGCCACCAGAGCGATGTCTACATGGTAACGCTGCGCCACAACGGCGAGGCGTACGAGGTGGTCGTGAAGTTCAAGCCACAGGGCGATGTCCCGTTTGCCGTCGAACCCTGTCTCCACGACTTCGTCGCCGGCCGGACCGATGTCCCTGTTCCACGCATCCTTGTCTACGAGGACAACCCCGACGCCGATGTCCCGCCGTATTTCGTCACCGAGCGTATCCACGGCGAGAATCTGGCCGAGGAGTTCGCCGGGCTTTCGACTGCGGACCGACGGCGGGTGCTGGCCCAGTCCGGCCGGATACTCGGCGATATGCACTCCGAGATCGGGTTCGAGGCGTTCGGTCGGCTCACGCTTCATGACGACCGGATCATCGTGAGTGACTGGATGGGCAACTGGCAGGAGTACTTCGAGAGTCTCACCAGATCCCACCTGTCCCACCTCGATGGGACGCCCTTCGAGGACATGACAGACCGGGCGTGGGACTGTATCGAACCGGCCCTGAGTATGGTGCCCGAAGACGGCGTTCCGCGGCTGGTACACGACGATTTCAGGCCGGCAAATCTGATGTTCGAGCAGACGGAGGAATCGCCGATTACAGCTGTCCTCGACTGGCAGGACGTACTCGCGGCGCTACCGGAGTACAACCTCGCACAGACCGAGTTCCTCTTCATCGACTCGTCGTTTCAGGACCCGGAACGGCGCGAATCGCTCCGAACGGTGTTCCACGAGGGATATCAGGAGATGCGCCCGATGGAGTTCGACGAGGGGTACGAGCAGCGACGGCCCCTCTACCAGCTCTCGACGCTCCTGTGGCGGATGGCCGGCTTCGAGGCCGTCTTCGACGACAAGTCAGGCCTTGCCGCCGCTCGGGCCGAAGCCCAGTACCGCCAGCAGTTCGAGCGGCTCGTCGAGGAGATACAGACGAATTAGGCCGTTTCGGGCGGTTGGCCGCTGTCGACAAGCTCCCACACGGACTCCCAGTCGAGTGTCGTCTGTGCGCCGGATGACTGCGCTGCGAGTGCGCCACAGGCGTTGGCGACTGCGAGCGCACGCTCCGGGTCAGTCTCCTGTGCGCTGGCGAGCAGATACCCGGCAGCGAACGCGTCGCCCGCGCCTGCAGTGTCCACAGACTCTATTGGATACCCAGCGTTCGTGACCGTTTGGTCGCCGATGTGGGCCGTTGCGCCGCAGTCCCCGTGCTTGACCACAACTGTCGGCACTGTCTCGAAGAGCCCGCTGTCTCTGGCGTGGTCGGCCTCCCGGTCGTTGCAAAACAGGATCTCCGCATGTGAGAGCACCGATGAGTAATCGCGGTATGGAAGCCGCCGGCCGGGGTCGAAGCTCACCGGAACATCCGCGGCCGCGGCGTCGCGTGCGAGCGTCGCAGCCGTCGTCGGATTTTGGCCGGTCAGGTGGAGGTGGTCGGCCTCGGCTAGGGTCTCGGCCGGGAGGTCCGACGCGTTGAACGCCTCGTTGGCCCCGTCGTTTCCAAGCACCGCGACATCGCCGTTCTCGTCCACGATGAGGTATTTCACGGCCGTCGCCTCGTCCGACTCGATCAGCAACGTCTCGACGCCGGTGGCTGCCAGTTCGCGTTGGGCCATGGTACCGTGGTCGTCCCGGCCGACGCTACCGAGGACTAGCGGGTCCGCATCAAGTCCGGCCAGTGCGACGGCCGCGTTCGATGCGCTCCCCCCGCTAGACTGTGACCGGTCAGTGATGCGCCCCTCGCCGTCGGGCTTTGGAAGGTGGTCGACGTGGAGCGTCACGTCCCAGTTGACGTGGCCGGCACAGATGACGCGCATATCCACGGCTGGGAGGGGCGCTATCATAGCAGTTTCCCACTGCGGTCTATGCAGCATATTTAACACTGACCGGAACGGACCGGCGCACATGGTAACGGTCCCCGATAGCGTCCTCCCAATGAGTTGTCGGACCAGCATACGATTACTACAGCCAGAGGTGACTGCGTGATGCGTCACGGTGTGGCTGTACTCGCCTGCTTGGTCATCGTCGGCTCGCTTCCGCTGTCAGTCGCCGGCGCGAGCGTCAACGCATCGATATCAACCGTTGACGTGTCGCCGTCATCGCCAGCGCCGGGCGAAACCGTCACGTTCGACACGACTGTCCGGAATCTTGAGAGCAGCGATGCCCCGCTCGAAATCAACGATATTGCAATCCGGAAGTCGGGCGGCAGAGGAATCACAGAGTACGAACGCGTCTCGGACCTTGGCTCAATTTCGCCGGGCAGCACACTGGAAGTACCCCTGACCGCCTCGTTTGATTCGGCTGGAAGCAAGGACCTCCGCGTCATCGTGTACGGCCGTGACCGCGGGACTGGCGACAACGTCGAACTCAAATATCCGGTCCAGTTGAACGTTCAGGAGCGGCACCCGCAGATGGATATCACGGCTGACGACTCTGTCGCCGGCGTTGAGTCGACCGGCGAGGTCACCGTCGCAAACGGGCTCGACACCCAGATAACGAACGTTGAGATTGTCGTCGAAGGCGATGGCGTCAAGATGACAAACAGTCGGACAGTCCGGTCAAGCGTCGCAGAGAACGGCTCGATTACAGCCCCGTTCCGGTTCCGACCCGAATCTGCCGGCGAACACTCACTGACCGCAACGATTAGCTACACTGTTGACGGAGACACTACCCGTAGCACGACACGGACGACAGTCATCGATTCGGACCCGCTACGGAACAGTGTGGAACTCGATACGACTGCGGTCGGCAGCGGCACTGACCGCGCGTTGCGGGTCGCGGTCTCGAACGGGGCCAACGCTCCGCTCTCGGATGTCATGATTAGTGCAACGTCGGAGAACGCGTCGTTCCAGCGTGTCCTGCTTGAGAACATCTCAGCGAGTACGACCCGACAGGTGCGACTGAACGCCACGATGGACGAACCCCGTGCGGATGTCACTGTCACGGCCAACTACGAACTCGGGACTGAAACGGAGCAGATGACGACCGAAACGACGCTCCGATCCGTCCCGGGAACGATCGACCTCACCGGTCTGGACGTGATCCGACAGGGGGGACGCCTCCAGATTTCAGGGAGTGCAAGCAACGTCGGGTCGACGGATGCGGACAGCGTCCTCGTCAGCGTCGTCAACACTGAGAGCGTCACTCCGGCGACCCCGAACCGGGATTACTTCGTCGGCACGGTCCCGGCCAGTGACTTCGTCTCCTTCGACGTGTACGCCCAGACGACGGGGAATGTCACGTCGGTACCGCTGGAGGTGACCTACCTCGTCGACGACACGCGGAAGCGACAGACGTTCGACGTGGATATCGACCGGATGGGCGCTTCAGCACAGCAAGCGGGCCAGGACGACGACAGCGGGGGCGGTGACCAGAACAGCATGCTGCCGGTGTTCATCGCCGGCGGCCTGGCACTACTCGTCGTCGTCGGTGTCCTCGTGCGCCGCTATCGCCGCGGTGACGACGATATCGAGGTATGACGGTTATCGACGCACAGGGACTGGTCAAGCGCTACCGGACCGGCGGCCAGACCCTCTACGCACTCGCGGGTATCGACTTCACCCTCGAAGCCGGCGAGTTCGTCTCGATTATGGGCCCCAGCGGCAGTGGCAAAACGACCCTGCTTAATATCCTTGGACTGCTAGATACGCCGACAGAGGGGACCGTCCTGCTTGAGGGGCAGGACGTGACCGGCCTCGGTGACAGCAAGCGGACCGCGCTCCGCAAACAAACGATAGGGTTCGTGTTCCAGCACTTCTATCTCCTGCCGACGTTGACTGCTGTCGAGAACGTCGAAGTACCACTGCTGTTGGACAGTGACCCGAAAGTCAAAAAACGGGCCAGAACGCTCTTAGAGCGGCTTGGGCTCGGTGACCGACTGGGCCACAAGCCCGACGAACTCTCCGGCGGCCAGAAGCAACGCGTCGCCATCGCTCGCTCGCTCATCAACAGCCCGAAGGTCGTTCTCGCCGACGAACCGACGGGTAACCTCGACAGCGAAACCGGGCGGCAGATACTCGACGAGTTCCAACGCATCGCCGACGAGGACGACGTGGCAATCGTCGCAGTCACCCACGACGACCTGGTCAACGAATACGTCGACCGGACCGTCCATCTGGTCGACGGCACCATCGGGAGGGAACGAAAAAATGGCGGGTAGGTTCTTCCCGGCCGCGCTGATGGCGCGGCGCAACCTCACGCGAACGAAGATGCGGTCGTTGCTGGCGTCGCTGGGTATCGTCATCGGCGTCGTTGCCATCGCTTCGCTGGGGATGTTCGGCGTCGCGCTCCAGTACTCGTTTACCCAGAACCTCGGCAACGTCGGAAACCAGCTCACGGTGTATCCGAACTCCGGCGAAAACATCACTGAACTCACCGAACGAGATATACGCTCGATCCGCCGGGAGGCGAGCCCGACAGCAACTGTCTCACCGGTGAAGACCCGCGTGGAGCCGGTGTCGTACAACCGCGAGGACGCAGTCAGGGAAACAATATACGGCGTTGAGAACCCGGCGGAGTTGTACGAGGCCAAGGAGGGGCGGGTATCGCCGTTCCGGTCCGGTGCGCTTGTCGGGTCGAACGTCGCGGAGGAGCACGACCTGCATCCCGGGAGCCAGATCACCGTCAACGGGACCAGTGTCCGTATCCGGGCTGTGCTCGAAGAAGGTGACCCGTTCTCTTCGACGAACCCCGACAACCGAATCATCATGCCGGCGACGTCGTTCAGCCAGCGTGGCTACTCGGAAGTGTACGTTATCGAGTCGACCGGGACACGGGCCAACGAGACGGCAATGGGGATCCGCGACGCGCTCAACGACCGTGAGGAGCGGGTCTTCGTGCAGGAACTGGGCTCGCTCGTCGACACCATCGAAGAGCAGTTCCAGATCATCAACACCGTCCTCGCCGGCATCGCATCGATTTCGCTGCTCGTGGCCGGCATCTCGATTCTCAACGTCATGCTGATGTCCACTGTCGAACGCCGGGAGGAAATCGGCGTCCTCAGAGCTGTCGGCTATCAGAAGCGGGATGTCCTCAAAGTGATGCTGATGGAAGCGACGCTGCTTGGGTTCCTCGGTGGCGTCGCTGGTGTCATTCTGAGCCTCGGTGCCGGGCTGGCGATAAACCACTACGCCGTCGGTGACGCGATGGCCGTCTTCAGGCTACCGAACGCCTGGTACGTCGGTGCGGCGTTCTCCTTCGGGGTGCTGACGAGTATCGTCAGCGGGCTGTATCCGGCCTGGAAAGCAGCGAGCGAAGAACCAGTCGACGCGCTGCGCGGTTAAATCGTCGCGTCGACGCCCGGTTCCAGCAGCGGGTCGGTCCGGTCGACCGACAGGGAGTCGAACTGTGCGAGCCAATCTTCGTCGCCGCGCTCGAAAGCCTCTAGCGCGTCGCCGACAGTGTAGGTCCGTTTCTCGTCCGAGCACGGGAATACGCCCTCCAGGTGGTCACCGTCGTAAATCGCCAGCGAGACGACCGGGAACACAACCACGTCGTCGACGCGGTCCATCCCGACGTAGCTTCGGTTCCGCCGCTCGAACGCCGGTTCGAGCGAGTGGCCGTTCTGGCCCGCCCAGTCTGTAAACTCCTCGTAGGTCCGGATGGCTTCCGACCGCTTGTCCTCCGCCATCGTCCTGATCCGCTGCCACTCACCGGCGACCATCGACTCGCTGAACACGCCGTTGGCCTCCAGTCGCTT
>JGI12329J12844_1000117_pt1 | contig 19677 bp, 13 predicted proteins | sample A23E3SouthBayCA_FD_12844 | JGI IMG/M metagenome (IMG submission 12844)
AACTCCTCGGCCACGGCAGTGACAGAGCCTTTGTACGGGGTCAGTGCTTCGACCCCCTCGTCGGCGCTGACGTTGTTCTGTTTGTCATCACGGTCCTCGGCCGCCGCAGTGGTCGCCATCCCTCGTGACCGCTTGTACCGCGTCCCATCGACTTCGACGACCGCACCGGGGGCCTCCTCCGTGCCGGCAAAGAGGCTCCCGAGCATCACGGTATCGGCCCCAGCCATGAGGGCCTTCACCGCATCACCGGACGTGCGGATTCCGCCGTCTGCGCAGATGGTGACATCCAGATCTTCGGCGGCTGTAGCACAGTCATCGACAGCGGTCAGCTGGGGGACGCCGGCACCCGCGACCTTCCGGGTGGTACAGTGGGAGCCGGGGCCGATACCGACTTTGACACAGTCGGCCCCGGCGGCGGCGAGGTCTTCGACACCTGCAGGCGTCGCAACGTTGCCGGCGATGATATCGGTGTCCGGAAATTCGTCTGCGAGGGTTTCGACGGCGTCGAGCGCTCGGTCGAGGTGGCCGTGGGCCACATCAACGACAAGCGCATCAACGCCAGCCGCAATCACAGCCGCACTCCGCGCGACGTAATCCTCGTTGATGCCGACTGCTGCGCCGACCTGTTCGTCCGCAGCTTTCACCTGCTTTACCTGCTCGGCCTGTTCTTCGGGCGTCAGGAACCGGTGTAGCACCCCGAACCCACCTGAGCGTGCAAGCTCGATTGCCAGTGCTGCCTCCGTGACGGTGTCCATCGCGGCGGAGACGAGCGGCGTGTCTAGCTCAACGGTGGGAGTAAGCGGCGTCGAGAGGTCGATGTCGCTCCGACTGTCGACCGGTGATCGTTTCGGGACGAGAAGAACGTCGCCGTAACTCAACCCAGTACGTAACTCGTTCATGCCCCGCTAACGGAGCCCCTCCTAGAATAAAAGTAGCTCGGATTAGAGACCCTGCTCGTCCCCACAAGCACGCCTCGTTTCGCGTGGCTCGGTTGTCGCAGTTTTTTTTTATTACGGGCCGAGATTCATGGCGGAGACTGTCCTGAACAAAGCGTGGTCAACGCGAAGGGAGTGCGGAAAATACGGGACCGCACTGCTGACTGCTGGCGAGCTTCCGGACATTCCCGAAAGCGAACAGCGATTCAACCGCGAGGAACTCACGAATGTCCTCACTGGTGTGAGCTACCGACACACAGTAACAGCAGTTCCATCGGAAGCAAGGCTGGAAAAGACAGGTTTTGCGCTCCGGCTGAAAAGCGGATGTCGGGTGGCGATGGGCACCGCGTGTGCCACCCACTGCAGTCAGAGGCACGCATGGGTTCTGGACCCGAGGCATGGGGTTGGGCGAGTGGCTCAAAGTAGGAAAGGCCCAAAACGGGGACCAGAACCCGTGTTGATGTAATGCGCCGTTCGACATATTTTTTGTGGTAACCCCTATCATACTGGAAATTATACGCAATACAGTCGTCAACGGGACGCACAACTCGGTCAATCACACGAAAGAATGGTACGTTGCTATGGGGGTGGGAGAAATGGGGTGCAACGTACCATCGGAAGTCGTCGGTTTCGACGACGGATTCCAGCCCGAAGCAATCGTGTGGGTGAATCCAGTGCGATTGGGCAGGGCACAGAACCCACCTAGCACCGATACGAGTGTATATAAAACGTTTGTGAAATCCCCACGCCGTCTGTTGGTTTTGTCGAATTCCACCCATGTTCTACTATAGTAGCCATTGAAACTCAATGCACATCTGATCGCACGACGGAAGTTTGATCGGTGTGTAAATCGTTTCAACGGTTGCTATAGCGTTAGTCTTCGCTGCCCGCGTGAGAAGCGCAATTCCATTCCGACAGGAAAGGAGGGGTGGGAGGGGGAGGACGTGGGAGTGGCGTGCACCGCACCATTCAGGGTCGTCATCCACGACGGCGGCTTCTGGACCCGTACCGTTTGATAAACGTGAGCGGATTCAGTGGGGGAAGCGGGCGCGCGCACCAGAATATGATCAGACGGAATTCACTTGGTACAAAAAGCAATTGTGACGTTTTACCTCATTTCAGCAGCTCTGTGATCGTAAGCACTACCAACATAATTTCTTCGGCTATTGGGTCGGATCAAAAAATGCGGTTTATACTCGGTATGAAGCACAGCAATATACATCATCCCTGACACAATATCGGATGTGTCTAATTTTAGATCATACAGTTGTTGCCCCAAATCTAAAACATATACTCTGATACTGGCGTGGTGTATTTTCTGAATTACGGGAGAGGTGTGTACTGGTGGCATTGGGAGCACGTATTATTCGATTGCGTCGGACAGCGCAAAGCTAGCCGAGCCGTCAAAGTATCACAGATAAGAATTAGTCCATTCAATTCATAAAAGCTCGATACGTAATCATTATAATGGCCTATGCAGGTGGCGGGACCCCCGACTCCATTCATGTTCTGTATGTAAACGACGATGGTGACTTTGCTGAGTTAGCACAGACGAAACTTCGGAATGTCTCATCTGATTTTGAAGTCACAGCTGTCGGCACTATAGAGGCCGCTCTCGACTTGCTTGCGACTTCGGCTATCGATTGCGTGGTCACATCGTACTCACTACCGGACGGGACGGGAATTGATCTCCTGGATCGGTTGCGAGCTGAACAGTACGAGCTGCCGACGATCCTATTTACGGGCCGAGGGAGCGAGCAAATTGCGAGCGAAGCGACACAGGCGGGTGTCTCCGATTACATTCCAGTCCACGCAGGCCAGAACAGTTTCGAGTTGCTCGCGGGCCGCATCCAGACGCTCACCGAGGCCACTCGCAAACAAGCGGCCGCCGAACGGCTGTCCGACCGCTTCCAGCGAACGCTGGAGCGGGCAACTGACGGGATCTACGCCGTCGACGACGAGTGGCGTATTGAATACATAAACGAGAAGATGGCCAGACGTGTCGACCACGACCCCGACGCTATCGTCGGGACGATCATCTGGGAAGAGTTCCCCTCNATAGTTGGAACGGAACTCGAAGAGAAATACCGAACCGCAATGGAGACCGGCGACCCGGTGTCGTTCGAACAGTACCTTGGCGAGCCGCTGGATTACTGGGTTGAANTACGAGCCTTTCCCGACGATGACGGTCTGACCGTCTTTTCACAAGAGACCACGGCGGAGCGGGAACGAGAACTGGAGTTAGAGCGCAGTGAAGCCATCCTCGAAAATATCCACGACGTTGTGTTCGTTCTCGATGACGAAGGGACAATCGAGTTCGCGAACACCGCTTCGAGACGACTGGTTAGCGGAGACAGATCGACCAAAATAACGGGACAACAGTTGGAAGCGGTCGTTGGAGACCGGATGTCCAAATCCGATACGGAGCGGTTCACAACGGCGGTCGAATCAACGGTCGATGATATCGAGACCGACGGTGGCGTGACAGGATTGTACGACACGGACCTGCAGCTCGATGTGACGACCGACGGCGGCAAGCGGACGTTAGATGTCCGCGTCACACCGTTCCGGGGCAACGCTGACCGGCAGGTGCTCGTCGTTGCCCGAGACATTACCGAACAGAGCAGGGCGAAACGACAGTTAGAGCAGGAGCGGGATGCACTGCGGGAACTCCAGACCGTCATGGCAAAGGGTGATATCTCGGCCGAGACGCGCCTCAAAGAACTGCTCGATCTGGGCTGTCAGACACTCGGGCTCGACATCGGAATCGTCTCACACGTTCAGGGCGACGATTACACAGTCAGAGCAGTACACGCCCCAGATGCGGAAATCGAATCCGGGGACCAGTTCGACCTCGAATCGACGTACTGCGCGGAGGTGGTCGGAACAGATGCGGTCTGTTCGTTCGCAGACGCTGTCACTGAAGGGAAAGAGACCCACCCTGCGTATCGTGAGCTGGAGTTGGAATCGTATATCGGCGTGCCACTCATCGTCGATGGGGTCCGGTACGGGACAGTCAACTTTTCGAGTCCGGCAACACGAGTCGCACCCTTCGGGGCGCTTGAGCGAACGTTTGTGAAGCTACTCTCAGAGCTTGTAAGCGCCGAAATATCCCGGATGCAGGACCAGACCGATCTTAAGCGCCAGGAGTTCCTGTTCGAGCGGGTGCAGAACATCGCGGATATCGGTGTGTGGGAGTATTTCCCGTCGACGGACAGCCTCGACTGGTCTGACGGCGTCCGTCGGATTCACGGTGTTGCCGACGAGTACGAGCCGTCACTTGATGACGCACTTGGTTTTTATCATCCTGACGACAGAGACAAGATTTCGAAGGCAGTGGAACAGACGATTGCGGACCGGGAACCGTATGACATCGATCTCCGGATCGTTCGGACCGACGGCGACGTGCGCGACGTTCGGGCGTGGGGAGAACGCGTCGACGACCCACAGGACGATGAGCCCGTTCTTCGAGGCGTTTTTCAGGATATTACGGAGCGGAAAGCCCGGGAACGAGCGCACCAGGAACTTGCTGAAGAGTACGAGGCACTGCTCAACAGTTCCGGTGACGCCATATTCATGCTTGACGTCGATACGGCGGGTGACGAGCAGGGGGGGGGGGGGGGTTTGCTCGACTCAGCCCCGGCTACGAGTCACAGACAGGACTCACAACCGAGGACGTTCGAGGACGGACGCCACGAGACATCTTCGGTGATGAACGTGGTGCTGAACTCGCGGCGAACTACACGCGCTGTGTCGAGGAGCGTGCGCCGATCTCGTATCGGGAAGAACTGGATATCGCTGACGACGCACGGTTCTGGGACACGAGCCTCGCGCCAGTTATCCTCGGCGATGAGATCGTCCGGATCGTCGGTATCGCCCGCAACGTAACTGAACAGGTCGAGCGGGAACGTAAACTTGAGACGACGAACCAGCGACTTGAATCACTCATCGAGGCGACGCCACTCACCGTCATGGAAATCGACACGGACGGAACGGTCACCCGCTGGAACGACGGGGCCGAGAATATGTTCGGCTGGTCACGGGCGGAGGTGCTTGGCGAGTTCAATCCGATTGTCCCGGACGAGCAGCAAGCTGAGTTTGAATCCCACCGAGAGCGCGTATTGAGCGGCGAGCCGATTCGGGGCAAGGAGGTTCGACGGAAGACGAAAGCCGGTGAGGAACTAGATCTGCTCCTGTCGGTTGCCCCGATCGCTGCTCCCGACGGGGAAATAACGAACGTACTAGCTGTTCTAGAGGATATCACTGAACAGAAACAATTAGAGTCGAAGCTCCGCTCACTGCAGGAAACAGCACAGCGGCTCAGTGCCGCACAGTCGAGTGCGGAAATCGGCGACATCGCTATCGAGGCTGCTGTCGAGACGCTCGGATTCGAACTCACCGGGATCTGGGAGTACGCCGACCAGACAGACGAGCTTGTTCCACTGACGGCGAGTGCTGCCACGAGCGAACGGTTCGGTGAACTGCCACGGTTGCAGTCCGATGAGTCGCTTGCCTGGGAGGCGTTTGCGGCGTCAGAAATGCGTCGCTACGACGACATCCAGTCCGTGGCGTCGGTCGGCGAAGCTGACAGGAGCCTCAGAAGTGGCCTGTTCGTGCCACTGGGAGAGTTTGGGCTTATTGGAGTCGGAACGCCACAGGAACAGATCTTCTCTGAAGCAGACGTAGACCTGTTCCAGATACTGGGCGCGACCGTCGAGGCGGCATTCACCCGCGCAAGCCGGGAAACCGAACTACAGCGACAGAACGAGCGGCTCGATGAGTTCGCCAGTGTCGTCGCCCACGACCTCCGGAATCCGCTATCCATCGCCATCGGATTTCTCGACATCATCGAGGAGTCGGGCGACCTCAGTCACGTAGACCGGATCGAGGCGGCACATGACCGCATGGAGCGGCTGATCGACGACCTCCTGACGCTGGCGCGTGGTGAGACCACGGTTACGGATACGAAACAGATCGACCTTGCGACCGTGACGACGGAGGCCTGGGGATACGTCGACACCGTCGAAGCAACGCTGACGCTTGCTGAGACGGTCCCGACAGTGGCTGGTGACGCCGGCCGGCTGACGCAGCTGTTCGAGAACCTCTTCAGAAACGCTATCGAGCATGGCGGGGAAGCCGTCACGGTAACCGTCGGGCAGCTAGACGGCGGTGAGGGGTTCTACGTCGCGGACGACGGCGATGGGATCCCCCCGGCAAAGCGTGGGGACGTACTGGAACACGGCGTTACGTCTACCAAGGGAGGCACTGGCTTTGGGCTCTCGATCGTAGAGGACATCGCCAAAGCGCACGGCTGGACCGTCCGTGTGACGGAAGGGGCTGCTGGCGGGGCACGGTTCGAGTTTTGCTACTGAGGGAAGCGCCGGTAGCGGTTTCTCGCCCCCGACTGACGGTGTGGGCCCCGTATGAAATCAGCGGACCCAGTGTTACGGCCAGAGCCCCCGTGCTTCGTGGGCCTCCGCGATGCGGGACAGGGCGACGATGTACGCCGCATCGCGCCACGTGATATCGCGGTTTTCGAACTCCGTTCGGACTGCGTCCCAGGCCGCTCGCATCTCTTCGTCGAGTTCGTCGTTCACTCGCTCGAGAGACCACGACCGGCGGTTGATGTCCTGTAGCCACTCGAAGTAGCTCACCGTGACGCCGCCGGCGTTCGCCAGAATGTCCGGAATCACGACGACGTCCCGGTCAGCGAGGATCGAATCAGCGGTAGACGTAGTCGGGCCGTTCGCCCCTTCAACGACGTACTCCGCAGTGATGTCGTCCGCGTTTGCCTCGGTGATGACGTTCCCGAGCGCTGCCGGAATGAGGACGTCGACATCCAGCGTCAGCAGTTCGTCGTTCGAAATCACGGTGTCGGCGTACTCGGTGACCGCCTCCGGTTCCTCGTCGTGTGATGGCACTGTCGCCGTATCGATACCGGCGGGGTCGTACATTGCCCCGTTCACGTCGCTGATCGCGACGACAGTCGCGCCCTGTTCGTCGAGCAACCGTGCGGCATTCGCACCGACACTGCCGTAGCCCTGTACTGCGACCGTGGTCTCAGACAGCGGCTGGTCGTAGTACTCACAGACCTGCTGTGTGATAATCGCGACGCTCCGGCCGGGCGCGTCTTCACGCCCCTCACTCCCACCGACAATCGGTGGCTTACCGGTGACGACCCCTGGTATCGTTTCACCCTCCTGCATGGAGTAGGCGTCCATCAGCCAGGCCATCGTCTGTGGGTCTGTTCCCATATCCGGGGCTGGTATGTCCCGGTTTGGCCCGATGACCGCACGGAGTTCCTGTGCGAACCGGCGAGTGAGCCGTTCTTTTTCGTCTCGGCTCAGCGTTTTCGGATTGACCGCGATACCCCCTTTTGCGCCGCCGAAGGGGAGATCCATCACCGCACATTTCCAGGTCATCCAGATCCCGAGGCCGACGCATTCGTCCCTCGTCACGTCGGGGTGATAGCGAAGCCCGCCTTTGTACGGTCCCCTGACGCTATCGTGCTGGGCTCGATAGCCGGTGAACACTTCCACTGTGCCATCGTCCCGCTCGATCGGGACAGTGACCTCATGGACGTTTTGCGGATGATTGAGTCGTTCGACGATGTTCGGGTCGATATCGAGGTGGTCCGCGGCCCGGTGGAGCTGCAGACGGGCTGTTTCGAGCGCTGATTCGGGCTCGGACGGCGTCGACGAATTGTCCGACGAAGAGGCGGAGCTCAGTTCTGGTCCCATCGTTATTCAAGTGGTGTCAGTCGGTTGCGCATTTCGCCGCCACAGTCCTGACAGTTCTCCGGTTGGCTCACTGCAGTGATGACTTTGCCACACGCAAAGCACTCGTACGGTGTCTTCTCGCCGTGGTCTTGCTCTACATCTCTCATATGTATTCACGAGTGGCGGTGTCCGACCGCCAGTACTCGATTAAGGAATAGAAGGACATCAAAGGAATATTCAGAGGTTAAACAAAGGGGCAGGGGTAGAGTTAGTTGTTTATTATTGAACCCCCTCTAGGACTCCCGGCCCGAAACGCTCCGTTCTTCGAACAGTGCTGTGAACAGTTTCCGCTGGACGGTCCGCACGTGCTGATAGAACGCTGGTGACGAAATCGCAAGCATCGATGCGATGTCCTCACCGGAGTTTGTACGCGGTGACTCGAAGTAGCCGCTGTAGTAGGCGGTCTGAATCACTTCGAGCTGTCGCTCCGTGAGGTCCGTGAGAAACTCCGAACTGCGGTCCTGCTCGATACCCCGTTCAAGCGTTTGTTTGCGCTTGAGTTTGACGCCGGAGAACGTGCTGTCGACCAACTGTGCGATGTTTCGAACGTCAACGCTCTGGGGCACATCGACGACGAGTGTCGTTCCCTCCGGGTCTGCGGTCGCTTCCCGGAAGATAGCGCCGTGGTCGGCGAGTTCCAGCGCGAGGAACGGCTGTGACAGCTCCAGTCGCAGGACGCCGCTGTCAGTGTCGTCGTCACTTATCTGTGTCACGTCGTCGATCGTCGTCATGTCAGCCGCAGCCGCCGCGACCGCTTGCACGTCAGCGTCTTCGACCGTCACAAACACGCTGTTACCGGCCGGTGCGTGCTGGATGCCGCCTTCGTAGGCAATAGTACATCCCGTTGACTGGGCGAGTCGCGACAGGAGGAACCGCTCGTCATCGATGACNAACTCGACGCGGGCCACCGACGTCGTGAGCAGCGCGTGTTTCCGTTCGATGCCGCTGAGTGCCGAGGCGATCGTCTCGCCGAGTTCGTGTAACACTGTGCGCGTTGTCTCATCGAACGCGTCTTTCGTGTCCGCATAGATGGTGAGAATCCCGTGCCTGAGGTCGTTGTACACCAGCGGGATACTCAGGACAGAAAGGAAATCACGCGTGAGCGCGTCCGACCGCCACGGCGCGTTCCGAAGATCGGCGGCGACGTTGGATATCATCGTCACGTCGCCGGTCGCAGCCGTCTGGCCCGCGGGGTCGGTTTCGGAGGCCGCGACCGCGATTGACTGACTGTCGAGATACCCCTGTTCGGTGCCGGCCCACGCTCGCGGTTCGACGGTAGTACCGCCCGGATTGACGCTCCCGATCCACGCGAATTTGAATCGGTCTGTGTCAGTAAGCCGTTCACAGACAGTGTGGGTGATCTCTTCCTTCGTTTCGGCGCTGACAATCGTCTGGTCGATCTCCCGAATCGTATTGTTGATCTGATTCAGAGCAGTCAGCTGCTCGTTCTGTCGCTGAAGTTCGCGGTCCTGTTTCCGGAGCTGGGATTCCCGGGCGACCCGGTCGAGGGCAGCCTCGGCGGTGGCGGCAAGCAGGTCGGTGAGTTCCTGTGTCACGTCGTCGAACGCCCCGACGGCCGTCGACCCAGCAACGAACACGCCGTGGTTGCCGAGCGGAATGAACATGACACTACGGAGGTCGGTTGCCCGGTTTTCCAGTCGGTCCGACGTGTGGACATCGTCGAACACGAGTGTCTCATCCTTGACGAAGCTGTGGCTTGGAAGTGTGTCGGCATTCGTTCGGACGGCCGGGAGCGGCCCGTGGTGTTCGGTCATCGCCTGTGACTGTGCGACCGGGCGGAGTTCGTTCGTCTCGGCGTCGTGCAGATAGATGGCACTCGCGGAAACGTCGAACACACTGAGGACGTCATCGACAATGTGCTGGGCGATTTCCTGATTGGTTTCCGTGTAGAGGAACTTCCGTGCGGTCTCCTGTAGCGTCGTCAACGCTTCCTCACGCCGTTTCCGTTTCGTGATATCCCGACAGCTATACAGCAGTGTGCCGTCCTGAATGGAGACTTCGCGGACGTTGACCAGCAACGTGTGCTCGTGACCCGCTTTGTCGGTGACGGTACACTCGATGTTTTTGAGAACGCCCTTCTCGGCGAGTTCCGCTCGGTCGAACAGGTCCTCACCAAGGAGCGTGTCGATCGTTCCCTGCTGGCGGATCTCTTCGTCGGTGTAGCCGAAAATGAAGTGCACGTTCGGGCAGACGTAGGTGTAGTCCCCGGCCTCGTTCGTCATGAGGACGGTGTCGGTCATATTGCTGAGCGTGACCCGGTGGAGTTCCTCAGATTGACGGAGGTCACGGTCGAGGGTGACCTGCTCCGTGATGTCGATCCCTTCAATCACGATCGAGGTGACCTCGCCGAAGTCGTTCTCGACCGGCCGGACTGAAAGCTCGATAACGCGATCCGTAGCCGTGGCCGGCCGGTGAACAACTGCGTTACCGAACTGCCCGTCGCGTGCGGCCGCGACGAGGTTCCGGATGTCGCGTTCTGTCGCGTCGGACTGTGACCACCACGGCAGCGTCCAGAACAGGTCACCGATGACCGTGTCTGCGTCCGCATCAAGCATTGCTCGTCCCGTCTGATTCACACGGGTGAGCGAGCCGTCCGGATCGAGGATCCACGTGGCCGTCTGTGTGTCGTGAAAGACGGCGTCGAACTGCCGTGCCCGTTCGCGCTGCGTGATCGCTTGCCGAGCGGACTGGAGCGCCTTCCCGGTTCGCTCAATCAACTCGTCTATCCGCAGGCCGTCCGTTCCTGTGAGGGGAACGTAGTCGGAAACGCCGGCCTCGATTGCCTCACTCGCTAGGGCTTCGCTTCCATCCGTGGTCCCGAGAACGACTGGGAGGGCCGGAGCCGACTCTCGGAGCTGTCGGACCAGCCCAATCCCACTTTCNTCATCGAGTGACGCTCCCGNGACGAGACAATCGACCGAGCGCTGCCGAACGGTATCGAGGGCTTCCGATGTCGTCTCAACAGTGCGGATAGTGGCCTCGGTGCTTGCTGTGAGAGCTTCTGAGAACGGCTCGCTCCAGGTCGTCGAACCGACAACAAGAACCTGAGCCGTGTCGAGTGGACTCCCGGCGTCTCTCATCTGCTGCTCCCGGGCGCGAAGCTATCGCTATGAACGGTGGCGCTAAGCGTGGCCGCTCGTTCGGGACGTCGACACCTGTCGGGAAAGGTATGGTTCAGTTGCCGCGTGCTGGATGAATGGTTCAATAATAAACACCAGATTTCTGAACTCATTTGTTGGTGAATGATTTAATATTTACTTATTTCTGCGCTGATTTCGGGTGAGCGCCATGGGCCGGCGGCTGGGCCTCACGAAGACACATCACGGACATCCCGCAGACACTGACGCACTGGTCTCGCTGCCATGCTTGAGAGCGCTCTGTCACCAAACAACACGATATTAAGGCCATCCAGTGAGGAGGGGCACTATGCCAACCGACCGCGTCACCGTCTCTCTCGACGAGGAGACCAAGGCGACGTTAGAGGGGCTGACCGACCGAACTGGGGAAAGCCAGAGCCAGCTGATCCGCGAGGCAATCGCATTCTACGCGGCAAACTTCGACTCGGCACACGCGAGTGACAGCGACCACCTCCAGACGTACTACGAGATGCTCTCGACGGGCGAGCACGTCCTGCTGGACGTCGACTTGCTTCACGCACTCCTGAGTCAGTTTAGCGATCCGGCAGAACAGGACGAGGAGGTTCTCGAAATGATCGATCAGGTGGCACAGTACCACGCTCAGGAATACGCTGAGCGGTTCGATTCGCTCGAAGATGTTCTCGAATGGCTCTCGCTGTGTGGGTTCCTGACCGTTCGGCGGGACGAAAAAGGGAGTTTCCACGTGGTGTTCCCATCCGAGTCGGTGCGGTGGTTGATGATTCGGTTCATCCGTGGTAGCATCGCCGACCTCCCGTTCGAAATTGAAGTCGACGAGAGTGTTTCGAAAGTTCTACTGAGAGAGCGAGAACCGTGAATACCCCCGGCACGGGACGTAAACAGACTCAAATCGGTGAGTGTGGGGGTTCTTACTAGTTCACACACTTGGTGACACAGACACAGGGTTCATACGACCGATGTTCCGGCCACACACAGGTCTTAACAATGTTTTTCATTACCTGCTGGGACCGTGACAGTGGCTATCAAAACCAACAATCATGAGCATTACAAAACGACTCAAAGCCGTCGGCCCGGGAGCGATGGTCGCCGCCGCGTTCATCGGCCCAGGCACGGTCACGACTGCGAGTGTTACCGGGGCGGAGTTTGGCTACGCACTCCTGTGGACAATGGTCTTCTCAATTGTTGCAACGATCGTTCTCCAGGAAATGAGTGCGCGACTGGGTCTTGTCTCGGGGGAGGGGCTCGGCGAAGCACTTCGAGAGCGGTTCGACAATCAGATCGTCGAGTACGTGAGTATATTCCTCGTTGTCGGCGCGATCGGCGTCGGGACCGCCGCCTACGAGGCCGGGAATATCCTCGGCGGTGCCGCAGGGCTCGCGACGATTACTGGTATCGACTCGACGGTGTGGGGGGTCGTGATGGGACTCGTGGCCGGACTCCTGCTCTACACTGGGCGCTACAAGCTGATCGAGCGAGCGCTCATTGGTCTGGTTGCCGTGATGGCGTTCTCGTTCGTAGCATCGGCGATCCTCATCGGTCCCGATCCCGGTGCGATTGCGATGGGGTTCGTCCCCGGTATCCCCTCGGGGTCGCTGTACCTCATCACCGGCCTCATCGGAACGACCATCGTCGGGTACAACCTGTTCCTGCATGCGAGTAACGTCCAGGAGCGGTGGAGCGGTCCCGACGATATCGGCCACTCCCGCATCGACACGGTGCTCTCGATCGTCGCAGGCGGCGTCATCACGATTACGATTATGGTCACCGCGGCTGCAGCGTTCGAGCCAGGAACCCAGATCAGCGATATCGGCCGGATGGCCGAACAGCTGCGACCCATCGCGGGTCCGTACGCCGAACTGTTCTTCAGCATCGGCATCTTTGCCGCCGGGTTCACGAGCGCGACGACAGCACCACTTGCGGGCGCGTGGGCGACCACAGGTGCACTCGGCTGGGATTCGGATATGCAGAGCACACAGTTCCGTGCGGTCTGGGGGACGATCCTCAGTGTCGGGGTTCTTTCGGTGTTGCTGGGCGGCAGCCCCGTCCAGATCATCGTGTTTGCACAGGTGGTCAACGGGATTTTATTGCCGATCGTCGCGGTATTCCTGATATACGCGATGAACCAGCGGGACCTCCTCGGCGAGTACACGAACGGGTCGATAGCGAACGCCCTCGGCGCGATTGTGACGCTCATCGTCGTGTGGCTCGGCGTTCGGACGCTGCTCAGCGTCGCGGGGGTGCTGTAGATGGGAGACCGGCGGATCGGCGTCGACGTCGGTGGAACGTTCACCGATGTGACGCTGTCGCTCGACGGCGAACTCGTGACCGCGAAAGTCCCGAGCACTGAAGACCAGAGCGAGGGCGTTATCGCCGGGATCGAGAAGGCCTGTGATGCGGCCGACATCGACCCGGAAACTGTGAGCGAGTTCTCTCATGCGATGACCGTCTCAGTCAACGCGCTCCTCGAAGAGAACGGCGCAAAGACGGCACTCGTCACAACCGATGGATTCCGGGATGTTCTGGAAATCGGCCGCCAAGACCGCCCGTCGCTGTACGACCTATCCGCCGAAAAGCCAACACCGCTGGTTCCCAGACGCCGACGCTTCGAAGTGTCCGAGCGGACGACCACCGACGGCGTCGAACAGCCCGTCGACGAGGACGAAGTGCGGTCAATCGCCGAGCAGTTGCGCGAAATAGATATCGAGTCCGTTGCCGTCTCGCTCTTGCATGCATACGCGCACCCGGAAAACGAAAGCCAGGTGGCAGAAATCCTGCGCGACGAACTCGATGTTCCCGTCTCAGCCTCCCACGAAGTCCTCGCTGAGTTCCGCGAGTACGAACGAACGTCAACGACGGCCGTCGACGCATACGTACGCCCGGCAATTGACCACTACGTCAGTCGCCTCACCGACCGAGCGCGGGAACTCGGAGTCCCACAGCCCCGAATTATGCAGGCCAACGGCGGCATCACCGATGCCGACACTGTCAGGCGGAACGCCGTGACGACCGTCCTCTCGGGCCCTGCCGCCGGGGTCGTTGGGGCAGGGTCGATGGCGGCCGACGAACAGGACGGGCTCGTTACGTTCGATATGGGCGGGACCTCCAGCGACGTGAGTCTCGTCCGCGATGGCGAAGCCGAACGGACGACGGAGGGCGTCATCAACGAGCGGCCGATCAAGACGCCGATGGTCGACGTCGAAACAGTCGGTGCAGGTGGCGGGTCCATCGCCTGGGTCGACGCTGGGGGCGCACTCCGCATCGGACCGCGCTCTGCCGGAGCCGACCCCGGCCCTGCCTGCTACGGGAAGGGCGGAACTGAGCCGACGGTCACCGACGCGAATCTCGTGCTGGGCTATATTGGTGAGAGCACGAGTCTGGGTGGCGAACTCTCGCTCGATTCGGATGCGGCCTACGACGCGCTTGCAGATCTCGCCGACGAGGCGGGTTTCGACGGGCCCGTAGAAGCCGCCCGTGGCGTCTACCGCGTCGCAAACGCGAACATGACCAGGGCCATCCGTTCTGTGACCGTCGAGCGCGGGTACGACCCGCGGAAGTTCGAGCTCGCCGCGTTCGGGGGTGCCGGGCCGATGCACGCGGTATCCATCGCGGATAGCCTCGATATCGACCGGGTGGTGATTCCACGCGCCTCAGGTGTGCTGTCGGCATACGGCCTGCTCGCGGCCGACGAGAAGCGCGACGCAGTACGGACGTATCAGCGGTCACTCGACGCGGTCGACCCAGAGGATGTTGACACAGTCTACGAGGAGTTGTCCGAAGAACTGCTGGCTGAGGTCAGTGACCGCGAGGCGGCGACAGTACGGTACTCCGCCGACTTCCGGTACGCCGGCCAGAGTTTCGAGCTTACCGTGGATGTCGACCGACCGTTTGACACCGCGGACGCCCGCGAGCGGTTCGCCGAAGCCCACGAGTCTGCCTACGGCTATCGGGCGGACGAGTCGGTCGACCTGGTGAACTGTCGCGTGACGACGACCGTCGAACGGAGCGCGCCGCCGGTCAAGTACACTGCCGAAGGCGACCCACAGAAGGGCTCTCGGGAGGCGGTGTTCGCCGACGAGGTCCGCGAAACCCCGGTCTACGAGCGAGCGAAACTGCAACCACAGAATAGCATCGACGGCCCCGCGATTGTCGAGGGCGATGAGAGCACAATCGTCATCCCACCGGCGTGGAACGTCCAGGTGCGCGATGACGGGACACTGACAGCGGCGGTGAGCGACATATGAACGACGAAGCTACGACATCGAGTGACGGACAGGAGACAATCGACCCTGTAACGCTGGAAATCCTCAGGAACCAGCTGGAGAGTGTCGCAACCGAGATGGGCCACGTGCTCATCCGCGGGGCGTACTCCCCGAACATCAAGGAGCGACAGGACTGTTCGACGGCGCTCTTCGACGCGTCGGGTCGGATGGTCGCACAGGCGGAACACATCCCGGTCCACCTCGGCGCGATGCCCGATGCGGTGGATATTGTCCTCGAAAAAGACCCGAAACCGGGCGACGTGTTCATCGTCAACGACCCGTTCGCCGGCGGGACGCACCTTCCGGACATCACGCTCGTCTCGACGATCGCACCAAACGACGAGGTGATTGGATACGCTGTCTCGCGGGCTCATCACGCCGACGTGGGCGGGAGTTCGCCGGGGAGTATGCCACCGGGCGCACAGGAGATTTACGAGGAGGGACTCCGACTGCCGGCAGTTCGGCTCGTCGACGGCGGGGAACCCAACGAGGCGGTCCACGACCTCATCCGTGCCAACGTCCGGACGCCAGACGAGCGTGAGGCAGACCTCCGGGCCCAGCGCGCCGCCAACGCCCGGGCCGAGGAACGCATCGGTGAACTCCTCGAAGAACACGGGCCGACGCTGCTCGACGCGTTCGATGCCGTCATCGAGTACTCCCGCGAGCGGGTCGAGGCTGAACTCGATGCTCTCCCGGACGGAACGTATCGCGCGAAGGATATCCTCGAAGGTGACGGTGTGACCGATACCGACATCCCGATTGACGTGGCCGTCACCATCGATGGGGCCTCGATAGCTGTCGACTTCACCGGGACTGCCGACCAGGTGGCGGGCAACCTGAACGCGCCGCTCTCGGTCGCAAAGAGCGCGGTCTACTTTGTCGTCCGAGCCATCACCGACCCGGAAATCCCGCCAAACCACGGCTGTTACGAGCCGGTATCTGTGTCCGCACCCGAGGGGTCGGTGCTCAACCCGGATGCGCCAGCCGCAGTTGTCGGTGGCAACGTCGAGACGAGCCAGCGAGTCATGGACGTCACACTGGCGGCGCTCGCCAGGGCAGTCCCCGACAGAGTTCCCGCCGGTGGACAGGGAACGATGAACAACCTCATCATCGGCGACCGAACTGGTGAGTTTACCTACTACGAGACCATCGGCGGTGGGTTCGGTGCCCGACCCGAGAAAGACGGGATGGACGGCGTGCAGGTCGGCATGACGAACACGCTCAATACGCCCGTCGAGGCGATGGAGACAGAGTATCCGCTCCGGGTCGAGCGGTACGCGCTGCGTCCGTCAAGCGGCGGCGACGGTCGATACCGCGGCGGGCTGGGGCTCGAACGCACCGTCACCGTCGAGACCGACGCCACCGTGTCACTGCTGACGGAGCGCCGGCGGACGGCCCCTGCTGGAATCGATGGCGGCGAGGACGGCACGACAGGGGAGAATCTGGTCGACGGCGAGCCAGTCCCTGCCAAGGCCTCCATTGATATCGAGGCTGGGACGACCGTCTCCGTCCGAACGCCTGGCGGCGGCGGACACGGCAACCCAGCAGAGCGGGACCCGGAAGCGAGAGAGCGTGACCGACGCGATGGGAAGGCAGACGAGGGGTAGCGTCTCGATTCGGTTGCTCCCTGATAGAACGCGACCGGGCTGTGGAGTGGCGTGTGTCGAGCGCTACGCTCATACGAGTGGGATACAATACTGTGTATTGATATGAAGGTCTCGGTCGGAATCACGACCCTCCACCTTTCACAGAAGAGCGCACTTTTGCTGCTCCTTGCCACCGGTCTGCTCGGGTTCGGCGGGTACGACTACGTCCAGCAGTCACAGGCAGTCGACAACGCCGTTGCCGTCCAGGCAACCATCACCGATTCCAGTGTCGATCGAATGGACGGCGGGCGAGGAATCGATTACGAACCGGAAATTCAGTACACGTACAAATATCAGGGGGAGACCTACACCAGCGAGCAGGTGTTCCCGAGCACAGGCGTCCGGACGTACTCCGACCGATCGAGGGCGGAGTCGGTGGTCGAGTCCTACGAGCCGGGAACGACGGCCCGCGCATACGTCTCACCAGCCGACCCGGACGACGCGTTCCTGATTCGAGAGCGGACGCCGTTCCCACTGCGAGCCATCGCAGTCGGTGGTTTCCTCTCCGTCATCGGGGTACTGGCCGGGCTGGGGGCGAAGAACCCGGGTCAGCAAGAGCTCCGTCCGGCAAGTGAGGGGCAGCCAGCGCCACGAGAGACGTGGGTTGACAGTCACGGCGAGACACTCCACCGGCTATCGAAACAGGGACTCGGTGTCTGTTTCGTCGGGTTCTGGCTCTCGATGGTCGCGCTGGTGTTCGGCCTTCTCAACACCCCCGGTGAATTTGGAGGCCCGCCACAGGAGATTCAGGCAGAACTTCTGGGGCCGATCGGGCTCCCGATGCTCGCGGGGTTCAGCTTCTGGGTCGGGATGATCCTCTCACTGTGCCTGTACGGCGGCTGGTCGTTCGCCGAGTACCAGCAACTCCGGCGGCGACTCCCAGACCCGAAGCCGCCGAGTCCATTCAGGCATCCGAGTCGGCTCATCACGATACTCGGAACTGAAGACAACGACCTAAGCGAGTACGGGCAGCGTGTCCGGCGGACTGGATGGGCGTTGATGATTGCTGCCGGGATGACAGCTGTGCTGGTGCATCTCCTCTACATCGCAAGCTGACCGGCCAACCGGTCAGAGACGCGTTCTGAGCGGTGCCACCGGCAGTCAGGTGTCCGGCGTGTCGATAGCTTTCTGCACCCCGAGCCAGTTCGTGATGGAACCATCGGGGCCGGTAAGCGGCACTATCGTCACTCGGTTTCTGAAGCGTGTCCCGTCCGCTCGGTAGTTCCACAGTTCGACGGTCCGCTGTTCCCAGATATCGATCCCTTCCTGAAGCGTTGCGATTGCATCGGCGTCAGTTGCTGGCCCCTGCAGCAATCGAAGGTTCTCGCCGCGAAGCGCTGCTAGCGAGTACCCGGTCATCTCCTGAAACGTCTGTGTCGCGTATCGGACTGGATTATCCTGATACGCCGGGCCAGTGAGCGTCAGACCCAGCGGGACCGTCCCGAGTCGCACCATTCTGGCGATGCGTTCCCGCTCAAACGCCGTCACAGAGCTGGGCTCGAACCCATCGAGGTCTTGGAGGATGTCAGTCGGTGACTCGTCAGCGAGTTCCAGGTCAACACTCTGGAGATTGTGTGTTTCGACAATGTCTGGAAGCCGACGGCAAAATCTCTCCTCATCTAGCAGCATACAGTCGATAAGTGCGTCCCTGAGTGGGGCCATGTTCGCAGTTGGCTGTTGTAGTTAGCGGTAACACAAACTCCCGTCGATGTCCGGCCTATGGCTGCTCAGGCGTGCCATTCATGCTGATACAGCACCTGTTGCAGGTACGCGCTCGTCCCTACGATACCAATGTCTGAACGCGAATATCCGGTGGCCGACCTTCCGACGCCTCGTGAGACGTACAGCCCCGGCGACGCCATTTCCCTGCAGCTTGACGCGCTGGAAACAAATGACGACCCGTTTGAGAACGCGGGAATCATGACGGCGTACAACTTCGCCTCCCCGGCCAACCGCCGCTCTACTGGCCCGCTTGACCGGTTCATCGCCATGGTCCAGTCACCACAGTACCGGCCGATGATCGACTTTGAAGAGGCTGTGCGGGGCCCTGTCGAGCGGGATGAGAACTATGCTGAACAGCGGGTGACGGTGACAGGGCCGGATGGCCGAACAACCACGTACGAGTTCGGTCTGTCAGTGCAGTCCGTCGGTGAGTTTCGAGGCTGCTGGCAGACCGACCGTGTTGTGGTGGTCTGAACGGGGCAGCAACTGAACCAGTGCCCGGTAACGTGTTGTGAACTGGGTTGCAGTAGCTACTGTCAGTGCGGCCCATTCAAGTGCTACTGCCACCTATTTCAGGCGTTTTCACGCGGCGAACACTTTACAGGTGTCGACCCACCAGCCACGAAGCAGTGGCAGAGTAAAACACAGCCTCCTTCAAGCAGCACGTTCCATTCTGTAGTCGTGTAATATTCCAATATAAGTAAGATATGTTATTATTTGGAGAACAGTTCCGTTCATTGTGCCGTCTCCCGTAACGCGACGAGACACTAACTCAACTTCAACTGGTCTATCAGCACCGAATGAGATTGTGTCATTCAGTTCGTTCAGCGCTCCTCGTGCTCTTTTTATACAGATTTGCTCACAACGTTACTTTTCCACTGTACCTAGTGGCATTATACCATTGAGTTGCTTAAATCGGCATACTGAGCGTAAAGCTCGTAATAGTTGGCAGTAGGACGCTAGATTGTGAGATGCTGCGGTTTTAATCTTCAAAGAATAGCCGCTTAATTCTACACGTCGCAGGCGTGTTTAGTGCATTTCCCAATTAATCAGATATAGTATTAAAACCCATATCTTCAGCTTTTCCAACCTTTTCGACCAGGCTGTGTCAGTTACTGTATTTCACTCACTGCTACACTCGACCCAGTAGGCAGCAGGTTGCGAGACCGGAGGTGCACTGTGTATTCCAGATAGGATCT
>JGI12329J12844_1000121_pt1 | contig 19377 bp, 16 predicted proteins | sample A23E3SouthBayCA_FD_12844 | JGI IMG/M metagenome (IMG submission 12844)
TCGACAGTATCGATGCCGCTCACGAGCGGATGCAGACGCTCATTGACGATATCCTGACGCTGGCACGAGAGGGACGCGAGGCAACGACTACCGAGCCTGTCACCCTCCAAACCGCCGCAACTGCGTGCTGGGAGACTATCGAGACGGAGAGTGCGGCTCTAGAGACTGATACCGACAGCGTCGTTCTTGCTGACCCCGGCCGGTTGCAGCGCCTGCTTTCGAACCTGTTTCGGAACTGCGTGGCACACGGGTCAGAATCTTCGCCCTCTCAGGTGCAGCAAGACAGCATGGAGCATGGCCAGATGGGGCAGCCGGGACAGTCCGGCGAGGCTGTCGAGAACGGCGGCGGGGTAACGGTCACTCTCGGAGATATCGACGACGCAAGCGGCTTCTACGTCGCTGATGACGGTCCCGGCATCCCCGAAGACGAACGAAACACAGTGTTCGAAGCGGGCTACTCGACCGCATCTGAAGGCACCGGCTTCGGCCTCGCAATCGTGGCCGATATCGCCGCCGTCCACGGCTGGGATGTCAGTGTGACCGACAGCGAATCGGGTGGTGCCAGGTTTGAAATCACCGGTGTCGACAAAGAAATGTAACGGCGACACAGACCCAAGTGGACCAATAGCGAGCGATCACCGGCGCAAGCGTCACGGATCGTATCGCAGCAGCGAATCGGCCTCGCCGGCCAGCGCGGCAACATCGTCACCGAACGAGTCGGCATACCGAATAAGCAGCGTCAGCACTGTCTCTGGCTCAGTAACTGCGTACCCGTTTTCTCTTGACAGGAGCCCGGCTGACTCCAGGTCAGCGGCGTAGTTGCTCACTGTCGGTCGTGAAACATCAAGTTCGCTGGCCAGTTCCGACGCCGTCACGTCCGGGCGGCGGAGGAGCGTGACGAGCATCCCGCGGGCCGTCGAGCGCCGCAGGTAACCAAGCGCCACCTGTTCGAACTCGGAGAACTGGTCGGCCGGGAAGTACCGTCGGTAATCGCCGTCTTTCTGTGACGTGACGACGGCCTCGTTTTCCAGTCGGTGGAGGTGGTGCTGGGCCTCACCGGTCCCGAGTTTGAGGTCGTCACGAAGCTTCGAGAAGTGCGTTCCGGGGTGTGCCGAGACGTACCCGGCGATGGCATCGGGTGCATCGCTCTCGCTCCCGCTGTCGCCGAAGCGGGCAAACGGGCTCGCTGCACCGAGGGCGGCAAAGCGACGGAGCGTCGCTCGCTTGTCCTCGTCCACGTCGCCCTCACGTGTCATTGCTACCGAAAAGGTGGGTTGGTAATAAAACGTCTTCGCCTGATTCTCAGTTAATTGTCCTTGTCGACTTCCGACGTTCGCGTGTCGTCCGGACCGCCGGCCACGTCAGTCGTGCCCGGGTCGTCGTCTATCTCGGCGTCCATCTCTTCGATGACGTCGTCAGCGTTGTCGAGACCACTGTCCTGCCCCTGTTTGATTTTCTGGGCCTCCTCTTCCATCGCCTCGACATCGACCTCAGCTTCCTCATCGATCTGTCCGAGAATCTTCTCAATGTCGTCCAGACCGAGCATTTCGCGGGTCTCGTCGTCGAAGTCAAGCGCTTCCAGCGAGTGGCCGTTCTCCTTGACGTCCGACCCCTGGAGGTGCTTGCCGTAGCGGCCCACCAGCGAGGTGAGCTCCTGCGGGAGGATGAACTTCGTCGACTCGCCCTGCCGATCTCGGCGAGCGTCTCCATTCCTTTGTCGATGACGGCGCGTTCGCCCATCGATTCGGCGGATTTCGCACGCAGGACGGTCGAGATTGCGTCACCCTGGGCTTCCAGAATCTGGCTCTGCTTCTCACCCTGTGCGCGGATGATGTTCGATTGCTTGTCACCTTCCGCCGTCTCGATGGCGGAGCGCCGCTCACCCTGGGCTTCCAGAATCATGGCACGGCGTTTCCGCTCGGCGGAGGTCTGTTGCTCCATGGCCTGCTGGACGTCCTTGGACGGGTTGACCTCGCGGACCTCGACGCTCTCGACGCGGACACCCCACTCGTCGGTGGGTTCGTCGAGCTCTTTCCGGATGCGGGCGTTGATTTCGCCCCGCTTGTTCAGCGTGTCGTCCAGTTCCATGTCACCCAGCACGGCACGGAGGGTCGTCTGGGCGAGGTTGGAGACGGCACGCTCGTAGTTGTCGACTTCAAGGAACGCCTTCTTCGGGTCCATCACCTTGATGTAGACGACGGCGTCGGCGGTCACCGGCGAGTTGTCGCGGGTGATAGCCTCCTGCCGCGGCACGTCAAGCGTCTGGGTACGCATATCGAACCGCGTCACGTCGGAGACGAAGGGATAGATGAAATGAATCCCCTGGTCGAGGACGCCGCGATAGGTACCGAGGACCGTGTAGGCACCTTTCTGGTACGGGCGGATGATCACGACGCTGGAATACACCAGCGCGATGGCGATCAGGAGGAAGATGACGGTAACGAAACCGACGAGTCCTCCCAGACCTTGCAGCGGTGCTGTCGCGGGGAACATGACAATGAGAACTCCGGAGCGCGCAAAGAAAAGGCTTCGGTGTCCCTGTCACAAACTACCGAATTACACACCTACGCCCGCTCGGACTCTCGTTCTGGTTCAGTGTCCGCATCGCTCCGGTTTCGGTCACGTTCGAGGGCGCGGTCGATTTCGTCAGCCCCCGACTCAACCGCTTCGACTTCCAGAACGTTCCCACCGCCGGGGTCGATGACGATGACCTCCGCTCCCTCTTCGATGGGGTCGCCGGAACTGCGAGCCTGATAGTACGGATTGAACCCGCCGTCTTCCAGTTTGACCTCGCCGTCGCTCCGGGTCACGCGCTCGGTAACGGTTCCGAACTGGCCCGTAAGCGAGTCAGAACTGAGCGTCTGGCCGCGGCCCGGCGCAGCGAAATCGAGCTTTCGATATCCCCAGAGCGTGACCGCTGTCGTTGCAAGCACGACGACAGTAAGGATGAGTGGCGCGAGGATACCCAGGCTTGCAGGGATGAACAGCCCGACTAGCCCCGCCGTCAGCAGGGCCACGCCGAGCACGAAAAAGTGGGTCCCGGGAGCGAGCGCTTCGCCCACGATGAGGCCCGCGCCGGCCAGAAACAGCAGGATGGAGAGCGACATACCTAACAGTGGTTCGGCCTGCAGTGGGGCAACCGTCGCCAGCGGGTTTACCATGCACGGACTTAGTGTCGGAGCAGGATTAAGTGTCGGGGTGGAGAGCGCACCGCTTCCGTCATCGGTACAGCCTCACACGTCGCTCGTCCGGACGAAGAACCCGTACAGAACTGCGGTGCCGAGCGCAACGGACAGGACCACGCCGCCGAGTGTAGACGGCGTGTACATCTCCGCCCCAAGGAACATCCGCCCGAGCGCGAGAATCGCGATGCAGACTCCCAGCGCAACGAAAATCACATTTTCGGGCTTTGGCGCGTCGGGTGTCACCTCAAGATCCGGAGCAAAGGAGCCGGCGACTGCGCCCTCCTCGTCGGCAGCCACGTCACCGTCGGGGTCGTCTTCGACCTGAATCACGTCGGCGTCCGTCGCCAGTTCGTACTCCTCAGTGAACGTATTACCCGTAGCGGCCGCATCGTCCTGTGCGGCCCCGTCGTCATCCATGTTTCGCGGTACGTGCCGTGACTACAAAAGCGCTGGCGACTGTGGTTACTTGATTCGCGTCCCCAGCGGAGCGTCCTCGTGGGTCGTCAGCAGGTCCGCCTCGTCGCCGGCGGCCAGCACCATCCCGTTGGATTCGATGCCGAACAGCTCGGCTTTCTCCATGTTTGCAAGGAGGATAACGCGCGTTCCGGGAAGCTTCTCGGCGTCGTGGAGCTGTCGCAGGCCGGCGACGACCTGTCGGACCTCGTGGCCGATATCGACTTCCAGGCGCAGGAGCTTGTCCGCGCCCTCGACCGGCTCGGCGCTGCGGATCTCGCCGACGCGCATGTCGACGCCCTCAAAGTCCTCGAAGCTGATGCGGTCCTCGACGAGTGGCTGGAGGTCGGCGGTGTCCACGTCGCCGTCGTCCACTTCGTCTCCGGCGGCTTCGCCGCCTTCATTCGAGGCTTCTGCCGAAGCCTCGCTGGCCTCCTCGACCCGTTCCTGCAGTTCCTCGTTCAGCGCCTCGATGTGGTCGTCCTCGACCTGTTCGAATAGCTCCGCGGGCTCGCCGAACTCGGCCGGCGGCGCTTCGAGCGCGCTGTCGAGGGTCACGTCAGCGACGGAGCCCTGTTCGCCGAGCTGGCCCCAGAGGCGCTCAGCCTTGCCCGGCAGGACGGGCTGCATCAGCACCGCGACGGCCTTTGTTAGCTGGACGCAGTCACGGATGACCTGCTCGGCGCGGTCGGGGTCGTCGTCGACGAGGTTCCACGGCTCGTTGCGCTGGATGTACTCGTTGCCGTAGTTCGAAAGCTCGATAGCGATTTCGGCCAGTTCGCGGATGTCATACTCTCGGACGGCTGCCTCGAAGTCCGCAATCGCGTCCTCGATTCGCCCGCGCACGTCGTCGCTGACGGCAGCGTCGGGCGTCCCGTCGTAGTTGCGCTCGGCGAACAGCAGCGATCGGTAGATGAAGTTCCCGACGTTACCGACGAGTTCGCCGTTGACCCGCTCCTGGAAGCGGTCCCACGAGAAGTCCACGTCGGTGTCGATCTGTGCGCCGGTGGCGATGTAGTACCGGAACAGGTCGGGATGGAACCCGGCGTCGAGGTACTCGTCGGCCCAGACGGCGCGGTTACGCGAGGTCGACAGCGCGTTGCCGTCGATGCCGACGAACCCGGTGGCCAGAATCGACCGGGGCTCGTTGTACCCCGCGCCGCGAAGCATCGCGGGCCAGAACACCGCGTGGTGCTGGATGATATCCCGGCCGATGACGTGGATTATCTCGCCGCTGTCGTCGGCCCACTCGTCGTCCCACTCGGTGCCGTGGCGCTCCTCACTGTCGATCTTCCAGACCGCTTCCCAGTCGTACTCGTCGTCACCGACGCGCTCGGTGTACTGTTTCGTCGAGGCGACGTACTCGATTGGCGCGTCGACCCAGACGTACAGCACCAGCTCGTCGCCGCCGTCAACGTCTTCGGGATAGTCCACGCCCCAGTCCATGTCCCGCGTGATACAGAGGTCCTGCAGTTCGCCCTCGATCCACTCGCGGGGCTGATTCTGGGCGTTGTCGGTCCCTTCTAGACGGTCAAGGAAGCCCTGAAGGTACTCCTGGAAGTCAGCAAGCCGGAGGAACTTGTGTTCGCGGGTGCGGTACTCCGCGGGGTTCCCGGTCAGCGTCGACACCGGGTCCTCGATTTCGCCGGGTTCGAGGTGGCGCTGACACCCCTCGTCGCACTCGTCGCCGCGGGCCTGTTCCCCGCAGTAGGGACAGGTCCCTTCGACGTAGCGGTCGGGGAGGGGCTGGTCCTCCTCAGTGTCCCAGGCGACCTCGATCTCCTTCTCGTGGACGTGGTCGTTTTCGACCCACGAGCGGACGAACTCCTGGGTGAGTTCGACGTTGGTCTCATCGTCGGTGTGTCCGTAGTTGTCGAACTCGATGTTGAACTGCGGGAACGTCTCGGCGTAGGTTTCGTGGAAGTCGAGTGCGAACTCCCGCGGTGCGACGCCNTCTTCGGCGGCGTTGACCGCGACTGGCGTGCCGTGCATGTCCGACCCCGAAACGAACGCCGTCTGCTGGCCGATTCGTCGGAGGGCGCGCGACAGCGCGTCCCCGTCGACGTACGTCCGGAGGTGGCCGACGTGCAAGTCACCGTTCGCGTAGGGCAACCCACAGGTCACGACCGCCGGCTGGTCCGTCGGAAACTCGTCGTTGCTCATACCTGTTCGTGTGCCACCGACGGGTCAAAAGGGGGTTGGTTTCGGCGCGCTCGGCCACGCTCCGGGTTACAGCAATGCCAGCGTGCCACCGGCAAGCCCGAGTGTCACGACAAGCCGCCCGGCACTGCCGAAGAACGTCGCTGCGCCGAACCGATAGTAGTCGCGTTCGAGAACGGTAAACGCGTAAATAGAGATGGTGTCGGGGAAGAAGGGCACACAGAGCGCAAGCGCCAGTCCAACGTAGCCGTACTTCCGTGCAAGCTGTACCGTCTTTCTTTCAGACCACTCGATGAGATTGAACCGTGAGCGCTTGATCCAGCGCACGAGTGGGCCGTACTCCTTTGCCTCCTGACCGATATGGAAGGCAACGAGACTGCCGAACGCCTTCCCGAGACCACTGACGAGGATAATCGCCACCAGATTTCCGTTCGTTGATAGCCCGAGTCGAAGGGTTTCGGCCGGAACCAGTACGACTTCGCTCGGGAGCGGGAGAATAAACGCGATCAAAAACGAGTACACCGCGATAATACCCAGCCCGGTGGGACCGGTGGCCGTACAGACCCCCTCTTCCAGTGGTGACAGTGGTGTGCCGGCGGTTGTACAGTCGCCGAGGAAGGCAATGAACGATGCGGTCGGTACTACCAAGTCCACGCCTGCCTGTAGCAAACAGGCACTTCTAAACCTTCGTATGTCTTCTCGGGAGCGCTCAATACCAGTATGTTCGAGAGCGGAGACCGTGATTCAGTACTAACCGATATCTGCGACTCAGCGCCTGCCGAGGGCAGCGACTCAGTACCAGTCGAGATCCGCGACGAACGACCGTAGCATCGACCGCGTGACGTGGGGCATACACACGACGCGCATCTCGCCGGCACCGGTCTTTGAGACTCGCCAGCCGCGGTCCCTGAGTTCGTCTGTCATCGGCATCGAGAGGTCAGCCGCAACGAGGGGGAGTTCCGGGCCAACAACGTCGTGGCCCCGCGCAGATAGCTGGTCGGCCAGCCAGTCGGCGTTGGCCATTGACGTTTCGTACTGCTGTCTGTAGCCCGCCGGCCACAGCGACTCCATCGCCGCGACAGCCGAGGCCACGCCGGCACCCGACCGCGTGCCTGTCAGCGTAAGCTGGTCCGTCGATTCCAGATACGGCGTTTCGACAGCGAGCTCATCGAGCAGCGTGCGGTCACGAGCGAGTAGTCCGCCGGCAGGAACCGCCGCCTGCCCGACCTTGTGGGGGTCAATGGTCATCGTGTCGATGTCCGCGTGGCCGAAGTGCCAGTCGTGGTCGGTGAACGGGAGGTAGAAGCCGCCCCACGCGGCGTCGACGTGGCAGAGGGCATCGACCGTCTCGGCGAGGTCGGCGATGGCCGGAATCGGGTCGACGTAGCCGTACTCGGTCGAACCAGCGACGCCGACGACACACACCGTGTCCTCGTCGACGAGTTCCGCCATCGCCGCCATGTTGACGCGGTAATCCGCCGCCGGCGCGGTCCGGAGTTCCACGCCAAGCACGTCGGCGGCCTTGGTAAAGGAGAAATGCGCGTGAACGGGCGCAACCACGTTCGGGTCGTCCGTGTCGGCGCGGTTCCGGGCGATGCGTATCGCCTGTAAATTAGCCTCCGTCCCGCCCGAGGCGACGTAGCCCGCGGGGTCCGAGAGCCCGGTGATGTCGCCGAGATACTCGACGGCCTCACGTTCCAGACCGGCGATGGTCTCGTACGTGCCCGGGTCTCCGGGGTTCGTCGCGAGGAAGCGTTCTGCCGCTTCGCGTGCCGATGGATGCGGCACGGTACACATCGACGAGAGGACGCGCTCGAAATCCTGTGGCTCTGCCCGCTGAAGCATCTATCGGGTGTATAGCGGGGGAGTGGTTTAGCCGTTGTGCTCGTGCGTATCGTTGTCTGCTGTTTATTCGCTCCAGTGGCAGAAGACTGGCCAGGACGGGCTAGCTATCCGTACACAGTCCGTTCACGTGCTCACCGACCGAATTACCAGTTCGATGGCCCGATCTTCTTCGTCGCTTTCGCACGAAAGCCCGTGGGACCGATCAGCGACTCGAAGACGGTCTGGCGCTCAGTGTCGAGCGCGCCGCCGAAGGAGCCGACCCGCATCGTTCGATACGTCTCGAACCCCTTGTCGTTGGAGTAGAAGTAGACGCTGCCGTGCAACAGGCCGTGGATGAGCTCGTCCGACCGCACGTCGCTCGCCGGGCGGTTGAGTTTGACGAAGGCCACGTTCCCCCAGTTGACGACTGCCTCTCGGAGCCCCATGAGGAATGCCACCTCGTGGTTCTGGGGTAGCCCGAACTCCGTCGCCCGTTCGAGATCGGTCAACGAATCGACGACGATGAGCGTCGCTGCGGCGTCGCTCACCCGGTCGCTGATGTCGGTAAGCAACTTTTCGAACGTCTCTTCCGGGGCCTCTCGCTCCGGTGGCTCCGCGTCGGGCTGTTCGATTTCGGTGTCGCTCCGTCGAGCATCGAACAGCGGCTCGGGGACGGGCAACAGCTCCATGAATCGCTGGGAGAAATCCGCGACGGTCATATACTCCGTGAGTGCCTCGAACTGGTAGCCGTCGAGGACGGCGTCGAGTTCGCTGTAGACGTGCTCGCGGTCGTGCGAGAGCGTGATATAGGTCACCGAATCCGGAATTGCCTCGCTACGCCGGGCGATGCTGTTTGGGACCATCTCGGGGCGGTGTTTCGCAAGCATCAGCGTGGCGAGGCTGGTGTAGGTGAAGGCGTCGCCCCCCGCGTCGGAGGCCCCGGCCAGCAGGACTGTGCTCCCGGTTGGAATCCCCCGAACCTGTCCGTCCAGATGCCGAAGGGGATGTACGACACACCGGAGCTGATACTCTTGGCTTCCGGTGTCGATTCGGGTGCCATACCGCAACGAGGCGAACAGCGCAAAAAAGCCTGCTGGCTACGTCAATCGGCCGCGGTCTCAGCGGACCGATTCCAGCAGCAGCCGCTGTTCGACGCGCTTGACCTCGTGTTGCACGTCACGCACGGCGTCGATGTTCGGCGAGATGGAGGTGACTCCTTCGTCGACGAGGAAGTCCACCATCTGTGGCTTCGAGGCGGCCTGCCCGCAGATACTCGTGGCGACGTCGTGCTCGCGGCAGGTCCCGATGACCTGGCGCATGAGTTCGAGAACGGCCGGGTGGAGTTCGTCGAAGCGGTCGGCGACGTTCCCGTTGTTGCGGTCGACGGCCAGCGTGTACTGGGTGAGGTCGTTCGTCCCGAAGGAGACGAAGTCGATGCCGGCTTCGCAGATGCCCTCGATGGACAGCGCGCTCGCCGGCGTCTCGACCATGACACCCCAGTCGCGCTTCTCGGGGTCGATGCCGACCTCCTGCATCAGCGCCTTCGCCCGCAGGATGTCCTCGGCGTCGGTGACAAGCGGGAGCATCAGCTCGACGTTGTCATAGCCCAGGTCGTACAGGCGCTCGAACGCGCGGAGTTCGAGCTTGAACTCGCCGGGGCGGTCGAGCGACCGTCGGATGCCCCGGTAGCCCAGCATCGGATTGTGCTCGCTGGGCTCGTCTTCGCCACCCTGCAGCTGGCGGAACTCGTCGGAGGGAGCATCGAGTGTGCGGACGCGGACCGGGCGCGGGTAGAACGCCTCGGCCACCGAGCGGACGCCCTCGACAATTTCGTCGACGTACGCGCGCTCGCCGTGGTCTTCGACATAGCGCGAGGGCGTCTTGTCCGTCGAGAGAATCATGTGCTCGATGCGCAGCAGGCCGACGCCGTCGGCCCCCGTTGCGGCGGCCCGCTCGGCGGCTTCCGGGATGGAGACGTTGACCTTGACCTCCGTTCCGGTCATCGGCTTCACCGCCGAGTGTGTCTCGACTGGCCCGGCGTCCTTGTCTTCCTCAGTCGTCTCGGGGACATTGGCCCCTTTCTCGACTGTGCCCTTGTCGCCGTCCAGCGTTATCGTCTCGCCGTCCCGGAGCTTCTGTGTCGCGTCCTCGGCTCCGACAACAGCCGGGACGCCGAGTTCCCGGGAGACGATGGCGGCGTGACTGGTCATCCCACCCTCGTCGGTGATGATGCCGTTTGCGCGTTTCATCGCTGGTACCATATCCGGGGTGGTCATTTCGGCGACGATGATGTCGCCGTCCTCGACCTTATCGAGATTGTCGAGTTTGTCGACGATGCGGACGACGCCGGTGACCCGGCCCGGTGCGGAGCCGATTCCGGAGAGCCGAACCGCCTCGGACTGGCTCTCCATCGCCCCGCCGTCGGCGACACCCGATTTGGCTCCCGGCGGCTGACTCTCGGCTTCGTTGGCCGAGCCGGCGCTTCCTTCGGGGTCGTCGATAGTCGTAATCGGGCGGGACTGGAGCAGATACACCTCGTCCTCGTAGACCGCCCACTCCACGTCCTGTGGCGTGTCGTAGTGCTCCTCAACGCGTTCGCCGACCTCCAGAAGTCGGTGAATCTCCTCGTCGGAGAGGACACGCTCGTTGCGCTTCTCCTCGGGGACGGAGCGTTCGATGGTCTCTCCGTCTTCACCCCGAACGCACATCACCTTCTTGTCGGCGACGGTCACCTCGTCGATGGTCTCCGTCTCGCGGTCGATAATGTAGTTATCGGGCGAGACTGCGCCGGAGACGACCGCTTCACCCAGCCCCCACGCGGCCTCGATGATGGCTGTCGGGCCACCGGTCGAGGGATGGCTGGTGAACATGACGCCGGATTTCTCCGCGTCGACCATCTGCTGGACGACAACGGCGATATCCACCGCGTCGTGGGCGAAGTCGTTCTCGTTGCGGTAGTAGATGGCCCGCTGGGTGAACAGTGACGCCCAGCACTCCTTGACCCGCTGCAGGAGGTCCGTACGCGAGACGTTCAGGTACGTGTCCTGTTGGCCGGCGAAGGAGGCGTCCGGGAGGTCCTCGGCGGTCGCTGAGGACCGCACCGCAACGTCCTCGTCGCCCATCTCGTCGTAGGCGGCCAGCAGGTCCTCGCGGACCGACGGCGGGGTGTCCGTTTCCAGGATCAACTCCTGGGCGCGTTCGGCCGCCTCGGCCAGCGCCTGCGAGTCATCGCTGTCGACATCGACGGCCTCGAACAGCGGCTCGTCGATTCCAGTTGCTTCGATGAACGACCGATACGTGTCGGCGGTAACGACGAACGCCGACGGAACGGGCAGGCCCGCTCCGGTCAGTTCTCCGAGAGACGCCGCCTTGCCGCCGACCCGCGCCAGGTCGTCGGCACCGATTTCGTCGAGCCACAGTGTTGGCATGGACTCATTCGTACCATCTTCAACGACAAGTAAGGATGTTCCGGTTGCAGCCAGTGAGAAATCGCTCTTCACTCGATTTCGAGTGAATTAGGGGTTCAGCCTGCCGGTGCGGTGTGGACTGTCACGCTTCGATAATATCATCGTCGTCAACAGCGGGGACAGTCACTGTACCGTCCAGCGCAGTCACGCCGCGTCCGCCGACCCACACCTCGGTCCCGTCGGTATCGACTGACACCGTCCCGGGTCGGTCGCGGAAGTGACCACCCTCGACGGTGATCTGTTCGATGGTCTCATCGAGCGCCCCGTAGCGGCGAACGAACGCCGCGCAGGCCCCCGACGCCGCGGCGCTTACCGGTTCCTCCGTCCGGCTCCCGACCCGGAAGGCTCGCCCGTGCAGCGTCGACCGCCGGGTCGCGTCGCCGCCGACCGTGTCGAACGTGAACGGGTACACGCCGGCCGCGTCCGCGCGGTCACAGAGCGAGGCGACGGCAGCCCCGTCCACGGTGAGGTTGCTCAGATGCTCGAAGTAGTTGACCGGGACCATGAGCCACGACTCGCCGGCGTCGGCCGTCACGAGCGGGAGGTCCGCGCCCACGTCCTTGAGCGTCGCCTCGTCGAGTCCGAGCGCGTCCGCGACATCGCTGTACGGGATCTCTACCTCGGTGATGTCAACCCGGCCCTGTTCGACCCAGACCATCCCGTTCGGTTTGGTTTCGACAGCGACCTCGCCGCCAGCGGTGGCGACCGCCCATTCGGCGGCGTCGACCGAACCACGTTCGTACAGCGCCGCGTGCGCGGCGACTGTCGCCGTCTCCGCCTGCTCCAGTTCCTCGGTCGGCGAGAAGCAGCGAAGCCGGCGGTCGGCGTCCGCCGAAGGCAGGACGAACGCCGTCTCGGTGGCCCCCAGTTCGCTGGCGATGGCCTGCATCTGGTCGGCGGTCAGTCCGTCGGCTTCGGGCACGACGCCGGTCGGCGTGCCCGCCGTCGGTTCCGCGGCGAACGCGTCGACAAGCAACGCCTGTCGGGTATCCATGGCACGGAGTTGTGTTGACCCGCAGATAACCTTTTCCGGAGCTAGCTGGAGTCGGCCGGTGATCGGTTCCGGTGAGACACGCGACGACGACCGAGCCGCGCCCCTGACGGACGACTTTAGTACAGGGAGCTATCACTGGAACGTATGAGCGAGGACGTCGACCTCCCTGAAAGCCACCCCCGCTACGAGTCGCTCTTGACCCGCCACCGGATCGAGGCGGGCGTCGACCGCGGTATCACCTCCCGACAGGGCCTCATCGCACAGGGCCGCGGCGAAGCCTTCGACTACCTGCTGGGCGAGCGCACCATCGACAGCGCCGACGCCGCCGAGCGCGCCGCCGCGGCGCACCTCCTGTCCGCCGAGCAGGCCGTCGTCTCGGTCAACGGCAACGCCGCCGCCCTCGTGCCCGGCGAACTCGTCGAACTAGCCGAGGTGACCGGCGCTGACCTCGAAGTGAACCTGTTCAACCGGACCGAGGAGCGAATCGAGGCCATAGCCGAGTACCTCCGCGAGCACGGGGCGACAGACGTGAAGGGGCTCACCGCTGACGGACGCATCCCCGGCCTCGACCACGAGCGCGCCAAGGTCGACGCCGACGGCATCGGCGCGGCGGACGTGGTGCTCGTCCCGCTGGAGGACGGTGACCGCGCCGAGGCGCTGGGCGAGATGGGCAAGACGGAACTGGTCATCGACCTCAACCCACAGAGCCGCTCGGCCGAGGTATCGACGGTGCCTATCATCGACAACATCATCCGCGCGATACCGAACGTCACCGAGCATGCCCGAAACCTCCGAGGCGATCCCGACGCTCAACGGGACGCCATCGACGCGTTCGACGCCGACAGCGCCCTGACTGCCGCCGAGCGGACGATTCGGGAGGGGGACCTCGAATGAGCCTGCCGCCGTACATCTACGCCGACCGGCGGGTACCCGACGAGGAGACCGTCAGAGAAACCCTCGACCAGCGGACGATGACGGCCTTCGGCGATGCCGAGCGACTCGAACGCCTCCACCGGGTGTTCTATCCGGTGTTCAAGGTCGACTACGAGTACGAGACCGGCGAGGGGAAGCTGTTCGGCACGACGACGAAATCCGAGACGGCGTTTCTCGACGGGCTCTGGGCGGACAACGACCGGGCCGTCGCGCAGTACGTCGACGACACCGACGCGGTGGTCCGCCGGGCGACGGGCGACTACGACTTCGGCCGCGACGACCCCGCGCTTGGCCGCTCCGTCCTGTTGCAGTTTCAGGTCACCGACGACGACGCCCGGTCGCTGCTGCCACAGCGGGTCGCCGAGTACCGCGAGCAGCGCCACGACTCCGCCTCGGGCGCGGCGAACGTGTTCCTCCGGAAGCTGCGCGAGTCCTACGGGCTCCCCGGCGACTTCGATCCCGACGGGTTCGACAGCGTGACCGCCGTCGAGCGCCTGTACCTCCCGTTCTGGCTCGCCGAGTACCACTCGCCGGACAGCTCGGACGTCAAGCTCGTCACGTTCCGGGACCCGGACGCCCCGACTGAGGATCTAAAACGCCACGGCTGGCTCGCGGAGTTCCTCAGCGCCGAGCCCCGACGGCTGGCCGAGTACGGCTACGAGGTCAACCCCGACCGGCTCGAACGGAACATCCGCGAGCGAATCGACCAGTCCGACGACTCCGGATCGGCCGGGACGGGCGGTGATTCCGGCTCCGACAGCAACGACGGCGCGCCCTCGATAAACCGCGAGCGACCGTCAGACGACGGATCGGTGGTCCAGCCCGACGGCGTCGACATGCAGGCCGACGGGCTGGTCGACCCGAACCCGTCCCGGAGCTTCGCCGACGTGGGCGGGATGTCGGAGCTACTGGAGACGCTCAATCACAAGGTCGTCCGGCCGCTGCAGGACCCCAGCGCCTTCGAGGAGTACGGTATCGGCGTCGTCAACGGCGTCCTGCTGCACGGCCCGCCCGGCTGTGGGAAGACGCACGTCGCGGGGGCGCTCGCGGGCGAGGTCGACCACGCCTTCATCGAGGTCACGCCCGCCGACGTGACGAGCAAGTACATGGGCGAACCCGCACAGAAAGTCGAGGAACTGTTCCAGATCGCCCGCGCGAACGCGCCCTGTATCCTCTTCATCGACGAGATCGACGGCATCGCCGGCGCACGCGACGGCGACAGCAACATGAACAGCAGCGAGCAGCAACTGGTGAATCAACTGCTCACCGAACTCGAAGGGATCGCCGACGAGGACGTGGTGGTACTGGGCGCGACGAACCTCGTCGAAGACGTGGACGACGCCATCCGCCGCTCGGGCCGGTTCGACGAGCGTGTGGAGGTCCCCCCGCCGGACCCCGCGGCGCGAACGCAGATTCTGGAGATTCACCTCGCCGGCCGGCCGACAGCGGCCGACATCGACCTCGGCCCCGTCGTCGAGGAGACGGCCGGCTTCGCGGCCAGCGACATCGAACTAATCGCCGAGGACGCCGCCCGAAAGGCGTTGCGGGCCGACGCCCCAATCGGGACGGAGCATCTCATGCAGGCCGCCGCGGAAACCGATACCAGCATCCCGGACTGGGTCGACCCCGAGATGGTCGCCGAGAACGGCGTCGTCCAGCCCGACGGCGTCGACCTGCAGGCCAGTTCGCTCGTCGAGACTGACGCCGGACGCGACTTCGCCGACGTGGGCGGGATGGGTGAACTGAAGGACCGACTCGAAGACACGGTCCTCGACCCGCTTGAGAACGCTGAGGAGTACGAAGCGTACGGCATCGACGTGCTGTCGGGCCTACTGCTGTACGGCCCGCCCGGCTGTGGGAAGACCCACCTCGCCGGTGCACTTGCGGGCGAACTCGGCCACAGCTTCGTCGAAATCAGCCCCGCGGACGTAACCAGTAAGTGGATGGGCGAGCCGGCCCGCAACGTCGCCGAGGTGTTCGAGGTGGCCCGCGCGAACGCCCCCTGCGTGCTGTTCATCGACGAGATCGACGGCATCGCGGGCTCGCGGCGTGGCTCGATGAACACGAGCGAGCAGCAACTGGTCAACCAACTGCTCACCGAACTCGAAGGCGCAGCGGCCGACGACATCGTCGTGGTCGCCGCGACGAACTTCGTCGAGGACATCGACGCGGCGCTCCGGCGCTCCGGTCGGTTCGACGAGCGCGTGGAGGTCCCGCCACCGGACGCCGAGGCTCGCAAGCAGATCCTGGAGATCCACCTGCAGGACCGGCCCATCGCGGGTGACATCGACTGGGACGCCATCGTCGAGCCGACCGAGGGGTACGCCGCAAGCGACCTCGCACTCGTCGCCGAGGACGCAGCGCGCCACGCCCTGCGGGACGGGTCGGAGATAACGCGGGAGCATCTCGAAACCGCGGTCTGGGAGACCCATTCGAGCATCGCCGACTGGGACGACCGGGACCGCTATCAGGGGGCAGAGGGGACGGCGGACCTGGGACTCGGGTCGTAGCCGGCGATACCCTGGCGTTCTCGTCGCCTCAGTACATCCTCCCCGACTGTGTGAGGGTTCAAGCGTAGAGAGCCCCTACTGCAGACGAATGCTTCTTTACCCATCGGTCCGGGACCACGGCGTCGCGCTGTGTGAGCGGGCTGGCTACGACGTGACAGTGCGCGACGACAGCCGCGGGCCGCCGGCCCTTGCGACACCTACCGACGATGCGATCGGTCTCGTCGACAGGGAGTCCCCGAAGCCAATCGCCATCGAGCCGTTAACCGAAGCCGACGTTGGCCCGTCGGGACTCGTGCCCAGGTTCGTCGACGCAGTGCGGGAGGGCCGCGATTGCCTGTTCGTCGTCCCGTCCACGGAGGAGATGGGCACGACGCTGACCCAGGTGGTCGCGACGGTTCTCGGGGACCCTGCCTGTCTCGCCGCGGACGGCCCTGACGGGCGACAGTTCTACAACGGCCCCGACCGCGTTCCGCTCTCGGACGGGACGTACGCCTGCGCGCGAGCCCCCGCAGACGACCTGCAATGGCGTGAAGTGAAGATCGACCAGAGCCGCTCCCGGCTCGAACTGGGCGTCGGGACCGAGGTGGTCGCCGTCCTCGAACACGTCGATTCGCTGGCCGACGTCGGCCGCCACGCCTTCCAGCACGCCTACCGCCGAGCCGACGACGGCCAGTTCGAAGTGACCGATGGCGACGGGGTTGTCGCACGGTTCCCGGGCCCCACGGCGATGCGCCGGGGTGGCTACCCGCCCGTGCCGATGCCGCTCGTCCCCGAACACCTGTTTCCCGAAGACAGCAACCGTACCCGGTGGGCAGTTTGTCAGCCGGACGGCGGGTCTGACGTGCTGACCAACGCGGGTCTCCAGGCCTGGAACTGACCGCTATCGCTGGTCCGAGCCACTCTTCCCGCGAGTCGTAGTACCAGAACGACTTTGTACCACCAAGAGATATTACTAGGTGGTATGAGCGATTCCGATTCATTCGAACAGTTCAGCGATGTCGGCGAGGCGGAAGTCACACGCGCGATCGGTCAGGAGTGGACCGAGGAATTCATGGACTTCTCGGACTCCGATGTCATCATCGTCGGCGGCGGTCCGTCGGGGCTGATGGCCGCGAAAGAACTCGCCGAGCGCGGCGTGCAGGTGATGGTCGTCGAGAAGAACAACTACCTCGGCGGCGGCTTCTGGCTCGGCGGTTTCCTGATGAACAAGGTCACCGTCCGCGATCCGGCCCAGCAGGTGCTAGACGAACTCGATGTCGACCACAAGCAGTCCAAGGACAGCGAGGGCCTCTACGTCGCCAACGGGCCGGAGGCCTGTTCCGGCCTCATCAAGGCCGCCTGCGATGCCGGCGCGAAGATGCAGAACATGACGGAGTTCACCGATATCGTCATCCGCGAGGACCATCGCGTCGGCGGCATCGTGATGAACTGGACGCCGGTCCACGCACTGCCCCGCGAAATCACTTGCGTCGACCCCATCGCCGTCGAGGCCGACCTCGTTATCGACGCGACCGGCCACGACGCGATGGCCGTCAAGAAACTCGACGAGCGCGGTGTCCTCAACGCACCGGGCCTCGAAGACGAAGCCAGCGGCATGGACCAGACCGACGACGACACTTACGGCGCACCCGGTCACGACTCGCCCGGCCACGACTCGATGTGGGTCGGGGAAAGCGAGGACGCTGTCGTCGAACACACTGGTCTTGCCCACGATGGCCTCGTCGTCACCGGCATGGCGACGGCGACCACCTACGGCCTCCCGCGCATGGGCCCGACGTTCGGTGCCATGCTCGTCTCCGGCAAGCGCGCCGCACAGGTCGCGCTAGACGAACTGGAGGTCGATGCGGACCCCGTCGACGTCACGAGCCGCGACGCCGCATCCCCTGCCGACGACTGAAATCCACCCACGCCCCTCTGGTTTTTAACCGGCTAGTTTTCCACTACTTAGTTGCCCATTCAGGCCGTAATATCGCGCTGAAACCAACAATTAAACAAGAGTAGTGTGAAGATGTTAGTGATTGACAACCAATGTCAGAAGAGATGCAGCGGAGCGACAAACACAGGTCTGACGAGTCAGTCGGCGGCGAGATCGCGGTCCAGCTCTGGAGTCGGCGGCCGGTCTGTGGCCCTCGAACGACAGCTATCGACCAGTTCACGGAACTCGCCACAACGGGGGCTATCGACGATTTCGATGTCCAGACATGGCCCGAGGAAATTCCAGTGTCTCAGGAGGGCGAGCACGGTGAGGTGCTGGCGACCGTCGACCGGTACGAACAGTGGGCGAGCGAACGGGGACTCAGTCTCCGACCGCCGTTCGAGACGCGAACGTCGTCGCTACTGGTCGGCGGAAGCACGGAGGTGCTGCGGCTCCCGATGATAGCTGTCGCGGTGTACGCGGACGATGAGCTGGTTGGCGTGTATCCGTGTACCGATGGAGAGACGACATGGTCCGTCACCGATTGCATCGACGCGCTTACTTCGGACCCGACGACGCTCCCCCACGAACCGGAGCAGTGACTCCCCACTGGAGCGGCTCAGTCTGTCCGGTGGCGGCGTCCTGTCTGGTACTGCAGTGGGATGTCTGTCTCTCGCCCGAGAGCGCGCCACGCTAACCCGTCTGTTCTCCTTCTTCACTCCGACGACCCATCTCTCAATCCGCGATAGTTCCCGAGACACAAATAGTATTACCGACCGATACCACTCACAAATACTATGAAGTCCGTCACGCTGTACCGTGCCCCGACGACGGTCGCCGACGCCGAGGCCATCGCCGACTGGCTCGATTCGCGGGTTGACGCCGAGATCGCCGTCCGGGACCGGTTCCTCTCACTGCACGGCGACTCGGAGCTAGCGGAGTCGTTCGCACGGGCGCGGGTGCTCTCGCCGTACGACCGCGAGACCGGGAACACGATGCTGGGGATCGTTCGCTACGAAGAGCGAGCACTGGAATCGCCCGAGCGGGCCGGTGGCGTCATCTACGACGGACTGGCCGTCCAGCGGGCGCTCCACGAGCGAATCCCCGAGTCCGAGCGGTCGCTGGACCATCTTCACGTCCCGCTGTTGGACCGCGTCGTCGGGACCTGGGGCGACCACGACGGCCGCTGGCACAAGCGCGTGAACGTCCTCGGGCAGCCCGCGGTCGTCTCCGTGCCGGGGCTCTACGAGGCCCCCGCAAAACCGGAGCAGTACTACAAGGAACAGCAGAAACACGCTCTCCTCTCCGGTGGAACGCCGCCCCGGGAGGTGCTCGAAAACGAGGTCGAGGGCGAGTTCCTCGTCGAGGACGACCCGCGGACGACCGCCGCTATCAAGGGGTACGTCCTGCAGGCGTACCACTACCTCGACACGGGCGAGGCGTTCTGTGACGAGGAGAGCTGTCGGCTCCACAACGCGCACCGCCAGCCCGGCGTCGTCACTGCGCAGCTACGAGAGCCCGAGTTCTGTCCGGAGCACGCCGAACGGTATCGCCCATAGCGGTTCGACCCATCGCTCCCGTTACGGCACAGTCCCACTCAGCAGACCGAGGAATCCCCCGGCGAGAGCCTCGTACCGTCTGTCTACCGTCCGTTCGGTGAGTCGCTCGCGGGCCGCCCGCACTCGCCGCTCGAACGCGCTGGCGTGTGACTGTCTGGATAGCCGCGCTCCCGGCGCGGAAAGGCGGACGAACCCCTCGAACGCGAGGTTCAGCGGCGCGGCGAGGGCGCTGGGGCTCCGCTGGAAGTTCAGCAGGGCGACACGGCCGCCGGGGGTGACGCTGTCACACCACGCGTCGACGGCCGCCGCGGGGTCCTCGAAGATGCCAGCGACGAACGTCGCCAGGACGGCGTCCGCCTCTCGGACTGGCGGACGGG